>OJKC01001000.1_pt1 | contig 19433 bp, 12 predicted proteins | sample 1596401 | NCBI WGS metagenome assembly OJKC01 (sample SAMEA4350162, study PRJEB24818) | metagenome | biome: human; feature: gut; material: faeces | place: Denmark | collected 2013-09 | reverse complement strand
GACTTGAACAGATCCCACATGCACTCGAAGTGGTTATCCATCTCGCGCCCGCCGCGCATGATGAAGCCTTTGGTCGCGTCATAAATGCCGTCGCAGGAACCGCCGGCGAGGGGGAGATGCTCGAAAAGGGTGATCTTTTCGCCCGGCATCTGGGCGTCGCGGATCAGGAAGCAGGCCGCTGCAAGACCTGCTAGGCCGGTGCCGACTATGTACGCCGACTTATCGTCGATACCTTCGGGCTTTTTGGGGGTTGCAAATGCCTCATAGTTACCGCTGCTGTAATACATTCTTCTTTCCTCCTGAATAATTTATTTTGTCTGCGCACTGCGCAGTAAATCACGGCTATTCCCCGGCTATCGCGGCAAGTCCGCCGCGGTCGAGAATATAGATCTTTCCGCGGCCGGTGGAGATAAGACCCATATCGCGCATGTGATCCAGCTCGCGGCTGATGACCACGCGCGTTGTGCCGAGGTCGTTTGCAATGTCCTCGTGCGTTATACGCACTTCGGCGGAATCGGGAGCGTCGTCGCTGAGGCGTTCGAGAAGAGCACGGGCGACACAGCTTCGCAGGGTGTTGAAAAAAGAATATGAGATATTGTTCAGAATATGCTGCGCCGTTTTTGCGCAGGCTTCAAAAATGAAATTCGCCATGAGCGGCTCCTCATAGGCGGTCGGCGCCATGTCGGAGCGCTGGAGGTAGGCAAGCGTGGTGTTGTCAAGAGACTGAAGAGAGGGGACAACATCGTTGTCGCGGGCGTTATCGACGGTCATTATGCTGAACGCTTCGCCCTTCGGGAGCTTGAAAAGCGTTATTTCGCGCCCAGTACCTGAGCTGAGATACACCCGCAGCTTGCCCTCAAGCACGAAAACGATGCCGTCCTTTTTTACGGTCTTGAAGATGACATTTTCACCGGGCTTGTAGCGGCGGAATATTGCGTTTTCACGCAGGCGCTGCCGACTCTTTGCGCTCAGACTATCCCAAAAAGGTAAGCACTCAGATATATCGTGTCTTGTCATGTTGCACCTCTGAATAAGCTGTTATAGACACTAACATCTGTGCCTAAAAAAAATATGGTGCAGTTCCATCAGCATCCGATCTTGTCTGAATTTTATCAAATCCTATCCGGATTTCTGCACCTTTTGTTACGCAACTATTGAAATAAATAGTCATGATGTGAAGTTTGTATAAATCATATAAACTTATGTGTCCGCTTTTATATATCTTGCCAATACGTCGGAATAGAACATCAGATTTTCGGTCGTGCTGACCTCGTATTCTGTGCCCTTGAAGATGTCGACGCCGGTGTAGGCGTTTATCATAAGCTGAAGGAACATGCGGGTATTGAGATCGGGGCGGACGGAGCCGTCGTCAATGCCTTCCTCGATCGCCTTGGCGGAGGGGATGGGTATCTCGCGGTCGTAAAACTGCCAGAAGATTTTATCCATGTCAATGTCACCGGCTTCGGGCGAGGTGGTGTAGCTCAGCATTTCGCGCGTGTACCGGTACCATTCGGGGAAGGTGATATAGGTGCTGTTATACTCCGCCATTGCCGCGAGGCAGCGGTCGTACCCAGTGCGGAGATTCTTCACCCGCTCCTGATAGCGCGCCATGAAGCCCTCGTAGAACACGACCAGCGCGTCACGCCACACGGCGAGCACAAGGCTGTCCTTCGTGCCGAAGTAGCGGTATACGGACATGGGGGTAAGTCCGGCTTCGCGCGCGATACGGTTTATAGACGTTGCGGCGACACCCTCAGATATAAAGAGCGACTGCGCAGCCTTTATTACTTTTTGTATGTTCTGATCTCTTTCTTTGGAAGCGGCCATGTTATACCTCCGTGCGGTTTTCTTCAGTTTAACCCGCAGAAGGCCGCGCGTCAATAGTTCGTTTGGCGAGCCGCGGTTTCGAGCACGGATGCAAACGGGACTTTTTCCTGACATTTCAGTATATGCGGCCAAACGGGATTTATTATTTGGGAATGGCACGGCCTTGAAGGGGTTCTCTTTGTATATTATAATTCTAAAAAACAAATCGGAATTTGAAAACCATAAAATTATGAGTGATTATTGCTCTCCATAGGTTATCAATAAAATCCTCCAAAAGCCTTGAAAATAAAGGATTTATCGCAATGTGTTCACCTTATCCTTTTATATGATTTCACACAAGTTTACTCTTTCCCTGCCTACTTATAAGGGCAAAATCAAGGGCAAGAAAATCTCATAACAAGATATAACAGAGTGTGGCAATCGGAGAACTGTGACATATGTGCGAATATATTATAACGGAGGATTTTTTAATGGACAAGTATATTTATGATGAAAGCAACGGTTTATGGTATGAGTTGCAGGGAGATTATTATATTCCTTGCATTACTTTACCAACCGAAAAAGAACACAAGTTTATCGGCTTATGGGGACAGCGGTACAAACGCTATTTACAGGAACATAAACGAGCAGTTTACACCACGCTGCTCACAAGCGGAAAATTGAACGGTTATCTTGCTGATATTGACGAACAGGCAATGGATATGATGTTCCGATTGGTTGAGCAAATGGCTGACAAGGAAGGTGTGACTGAGCAACTCAAAGCGGAAAACCCGATGTTGTGGGTTGTAAGAATGAACGAGATACAGGCAAGGGCAAGAGAAATAATCAATAGAGAAATTATATACACATAAAAGATTAGAGCGGCAGGGAGAAATCTCTGTCGCTTTATTCTTGCCCTTGACAATAAGGCACAACTATTATATACTGTACTTGTAGATGTAATACACTATATAATAGCAAGTAACAGAATGGCGGTGGAATTTTGGATATTGTTGTAAGCAATAAGGCAAGCCGACCTTTGTACGAACAAATTTCTACACAAATCAAGGCGGCAATTATGAGTGGTGAATTGAAAACAGGTGAAGCCATTCCGTCTGTAAGGTCATTGGCAAAGTCCTTGCACATTAGTATTTTAACGGTACAAAAAGCTTATGCCACATTACAAGAAGATGGATTTATAGAGTCAACAGCTGGTAAAGGGTGCTATGTATCGGCACAAAATCAGGACTTTTATCTTGAGGAACAACAAAAGAAGATAGAGGAACACTTTACAGACGCAATCGAAGTGGCAAGGGCAAGTGGAATATCACTTGATAAACTAATCAATTTACTGACACTTTTATATCAGGAGGACGAATAAATGAGCGAAAATATTTTAGAAGTTAAAGGTTTGACAAAAGATTACGGTGATTTCGTTCTTGATAAATTGACCTTCACTGTACCTAAAGGCGTAATTATGGGACTGATTGGAGAAAATGGTGCAGGAAAATCAACAACTATTAACTGTATTCTTAATGAAATATCAAAGACAGATGGAAATATTGAAATTTTCGGAAAGGATTATCTCTCTGAAGAAATTGAAATCAAAGACAAAATAGGCGTTGTATTTGATGAAAACCATTTCCCAGATATATTTACACCAAATGAAATTGGAACATATATGTCGGGAATATATTCAAAATGGGAACGAAATACTTATGTCAATTATCTCTCGAAGTTTGAACTTCCTGCTGATAAAAGGGTAAAGGATTTTTCTAAAGGTATGAAAGTTAAGTTGGCTTTTGCTGTGGCACTTTCGCACAAAGCAGAACTTTTAATTTTGGACGAAGCAACAAGTGGTCTTGACCCTATTATCAGAGATGACATTTTAGATATTTTGATTGACTTTGTTCAAGACGAAAATCATTCGGTATTGGTATCTTCTCATATCATAAGCGATTTAGAAAAAGTGGCAGATTATATTACTTTTATTCATAAGGGGAAATTGGTTTTCACCCACTCAAAAGACGAATTAGTTGATAATTACGGTGTAATGAGTTGTGGTGCTATGGTTTTTGACAACTTAGATAAATCAGAGATAATCGCTTATAGGAAAGAGGATTATCAATACAAAGTGCTTGTAAAAGACCGTCACATTGCCGAGAAAAAATATCCAAAAGCGATTGTTGTTCCAGCCGCAATCGAAGAAATTATGCTTTTCTATGTAAAGGGGGAAATGAAATGAAAGGGCTATTAACAAAGGATTTTCTTACAATTAAAAAGAAATATGGCTTACCTCGTGTGATTATGGATATAGCCATTATTATTGCGTTAATGTTCATATTGGAAAAAAGCGGAACAATATATATCAGTTTTTTACTCATTCCTATTGAAATAATGTCAATGATTATCTCCCTAACAACTTGTGACGAGCAATGGAAATGGGGGAAATATGCTGTATCACTTCCTGTATCTAAAAAACAGATTGTATGCAGCAGATATGCTTGTGCGGGTATTTTGTCCTTAATTGGCTTTGTGGTTGCACTCATTGTAAATTCTGCCTCATATATTCTGTTTCCACAATATGCATATGGTTTTTATCTCTTTATGTCCTGTGCTTCATTTGCACTGACATTATTGTTTTTGGCATTTGTTTTGCCATCAAATTACTCGTTAGGTGTTAATGCTGGATTTGCGACAATGTTTATCTTAATTATACTGCTTGTTGTTTTGGGCTTATGGACTAAGGCAACAAATAATTCAATTATGTGGTTTGTTGTAGAGAATTTTGAAGTAAGCATTGCTATTGCAGGAGTTTCTGTTGTTGCAATATGCGGGTTGTCTTTTGTACTGTCAAACTTGTTTTTCAGAAAAAAATATTGTGATCTGCTTGTCGTGGGATACCTCAATGCGGTCGATCAGCCGCTCGATAAGAGCGCCGGTCAGCGCACGGTCGGTCTTGATCTGCGCGGCGTCCTGTTCCAGCGCCCGGTGCTGCTCAATCTGCGTATCCAGCGTCCGCAGGCCGTCCTCCAACTGTTCCATTTCCACGGCGAGGTCGGCAATGCGGCTTTCGTACTTCTCCTTGTAGTCAAAGTATTCATCCTTGGCGAGAACGCCTTGGACGAGGTTTTCATATAAACTCCGCACGATACCGCGAAGCCGCTGGATTTCCTGCTTGCGGCTGGTGATCTTCTCCCGCAGCTCAGCGCGGTCTGCGGCCTGCTGGGGCAGCTCCGCAAGGGAGAGGGTGTATTGCCCCAGCGCCGTATCAAGCGCGTCCTGAAGCATATCTGCCAGCATATCCAGCAGCATATCCTCGCGGATGGTCACGCCGGGGCAGGCATCCTTGCTGATTCGGCTCCTGCTCAGACAATGGTAGAAGTACACATCGTCGGACTTCTTGCGGATGTTTCTCTGCCGGTGCAGGCTGCCGCCGCAATGGGCGCAGAACACCTTGCCTTTGAGAAGATTCGGCGTGAAGGCTTTGACCTCCCGCGCCTTGGCGCGGCTGGCGGTCTGATTGAGAATTTCCTGCACCGCCGCGAACTGTTCCCGGCTGATGATGGCCTCATGGGTGTCCCGCACCACCGTCCATTCCTCGGCATCGGCCTTGACCTGCCGGTGATCCACGGTTTTGGTCTGCCCCTGAACGAGATCTCCGGTGTAGACCTCGGAGCGGAGAATAACGCCGACCGTTCGGGTCTGCCATTTGCCGCTGCCGAGCAAATTTTCGTGGGTGATCTTGCCCTGCATCTTCTTGTAGTGGCTGGGGGTGAGGATGCCAGCCTCGTTCAGCCGCACGGCGATGGTATTGAGGCCAGCGCCCTCGGAAGCCCATCGGAACATTCGCTGTACCACAATGGCGGCAACGGGGTCGATGATAAGCTGGTGGCAATCGTCCTCCGCTTTCAAATAGCCGTAGGGAGTACGCGCACCGATGAACTTGCCGTCCTTCATGGCCTGCCGCTGCTGCGCCCTGATCTTGCGCCCAATGTCCAAAGCGTAGGCTTCGTTTATCATGTTCCGCAGCGGGATGATGATACCGGAATGGGCATCTTCCGGGTTGGCGGTGTCGAAGTTTTCGTTGACCGCAATAAAGCGGATATTACGGATGCGGAAATACTGCTCGATGTAATAGCCGGTGTCGATGGTGTTCCGTCCCAAACGGGAAAGGTCTTTGACAATCACGCAGTTTACATGACCGGCCTCAATATCCGAGAGCATCTGCTGAAAGCCCGGACGGTGGAAGTTTGTCCCCGTCGCGCCGTTGTCGATGTAGGTATCGTACACGCTGATCTCCGGGTACTGCTCCAGATAGCGGGCAATAATCATCTGCTGGGTTTCAATGGATACGCTGTGCGTGTGGGTATCCTCCACCGAAAGGCGGACGTAGATCGCGGCGCGGCAAGCGGCGTCGGCCTCCTGAACGACTACCGCAGCCGCTTCTTTCCTGCTTTTTCTCGCCATGCTCAGCCCACCTTTCTCTGTTTGTAATCTTTCTGCTGCGCCGCCAGCGCCAGAAGCTGCAACGCCTTTTTGTATTCGTCCTCATGGGTAAAGGTAATATCCAGCTCCTTTTTGCCACGGACGCGGATGCTCTGTACCATGTGAATGAGCGCCCTGCGGTCTAAGGTTTCCAGCGTGGAGAACTGCGTAAACTGTGAAATCCAGCGGTTGCGCTCACTCCGGTTTTCCAAAACCTCCGTGAGTTTTTCCCTGAGAACGCGGACGCTCTCGCGAATGTCCTCGGCCTGCTTGGTGTACTTTGCCTTATAGGAAGCGTATTCTTCCTTGGTAAGCATACCTCCCACAAGGCTCTCATAAAGCCGTGCCTTGAACTCCAGCACCTGCTCCAACCGGCGCTCGTTGTCGGTGATGTGGTCGCTGTATTCCTTGGCAAGCGCCTGATTGATGCTGGACTGGTCAATGCCAGAAAGCAGCGCCTCCAGCGAAGCAATGTTGCCAATATAGGCTTTCAGGCTGTCCCGCACACAGTCGATCAGGCTGCTTTCTTTCAGCATGACCGGATGGGCGCAGCCCTTTTTCTTGCCGGTAGGACAATAATAGTAGTGGTACTCCTTGCCGTTTGCACGGTTGGTCTTGCGGGTCATGCGGCTTCCGCAGCACCCGCAGATCAGGATACCGGAGAACAGATACACTGTGTCCTCGTTAGGAGAAGTCCGGGTATCCAGTCCCTTAATGCGCTGCACCAGCTCAAAATCCTGACGGGCGATCAGCGCTTCGTGGGCATCCGGGACACGCACCCACTCGGAGGCGGGGCGCTGCTCCATCTGCTTGATCTTATAGTGTGGCGTACCCTGTTTGCCCTGCACCAGTGTTCCGGTATAGGTTTCGTCCTGCAAGATGCGGATGATGGTGGTTGCCGACCACTTACAGTCAGCCTTGTCCGCATAGCCCTTTTTCGCGTAGGGCAGGCCATTGTTCTTCTTGTATGCCAGCGGAGAGAGAATGCCCAGCCGGTTCAGCTCTGATGCGATCTTGGAGGCGCTTGCGCCCTCCAGCCGCATACGGAAGATGTCGCAGACAACGCGGGCGGCGTAGGGGTCAGGGACGAGCAAATTCTTGTTGTCCTCGGCTTTCATGTAGCCGTACACCGGGAACGCGCCGACGAAATCGCCGTTGCGCCGCTTCACATCCAAAGAGGTGCGGGTCTTGATGGAAATGTCCCGGCAGTAGGCTTCGTTCATAATGTTCTTGACCGATACGGTCAGATCATCGCCGCTGTCGTGGGCGGTGTCGATGCTGTCGGTGATGGCGATGAAGCGCACCCCGTAGGCCGGGAATACCCGGCGCAGATACCTGCCGGTTTCAATGTACTCACGCCCCAGCCGGGAGAGGTCTTTTACGATGACGCAGTTGATGTTGCCATCGGTGACATCCTGCATCATTTCCTTGAATGCGGGACGGTCAAAGATGATGCCGCTGTATCCATCGTCGATCTTTTCGGAAACGACCTCAATATCCGGGTTGCGCTCCACAAAGTTTTCAATGAGCTTGCGCTGATTGGAAACGCTGTCGCTCTCGCTGGAATGATCGTCGGTGTAGGACAGGCGGATATAAGCGGCGGCTTTGTATTTAGGCATGAAAAAGCACTCCTTTCTCCCGGACTGCTCCCGCATGAAAAGAGTGGTTATCTGGCTATTTGGTTTTCATCCTTTTCCACACCGATCATAGCACTCTCTGCGGAAAAAAGCGAGGATGTCGCTCAGCGCAAAATGCCTTGCAGACATTCCTCCAACGTAACGCCGTTCCCGGCAAAGCAGGCGTTTACCACGAAATCGCCGCAGCGGAAGCGGTAGGGATTTTTGATCTGGCGGATAAAGGCGGCAATACGTTCTTCCTTGGGAAGATTTTTGTCAACAGATACTTCCCGGATGTCCACCAGCTCATCCGTGTGGATTCGGGATTCGTTTGGCGTTGGCTGCATCATGGCGATCTCCTTTCTCGGTTTGGTGGGTTTCCTCAAGGTCACATGAATGCGCTGACGGAAAGGCCGTCAGCGCATGGTATCTGACTTTGAGAGGCGGCTGCGCGGGTAGAATTGGAGCCACATAACATAATGGCGAATACCGGCGCAGCCGCTCTGCTTGTCCATTTGAGAAGATCCATCCTATTTGCCACGCGCCCCGGATAGTGGGCATGATGCAGGCCGCCCTTGGCAGGGCTGTCATAACTCCACGATACCGCTGCCTCAAAGAGCTGGCGCATACCGCAGGGTTCCCCCTCAAGTCTGTGGGAGGGCGTGAGCAAGTTTCATTATCCGCCGCGCTGTCATCGCGCCCGATTTGCCGAATCGGGTCTAAGGCTGCGTAGATCGCTCGGATGGCTTTTCCGGAATCACCTCCTTGAAGCCATCGTCGTGGCGGCGCACCTTATGCCGCTATCACGCGGGTTTTGTGCCTGCATCATGGTCTATTCAGTTTTCAACGTTCAACGAAAGGCTTCGTGGAGAATGTCCCTTCACCTATCATCTTTTTTAGGGCATTTTTGCACCCTGTTTTTGAGCTTACGGGAAAAATTTTTTGATTTTCTTCATTGCGGAGCCAATGCTTTTGGAAATGTTCTGGTGTCTGATGCCCTCAATCTGCCCAATTTCATCAACGGTCATTCTGCCAACGTAGTACATCCAAAGTCTGCGGAACTGTGTTTCCGTCAGCTTGTCCCTGATCTGAGAAACCATCGTGGAAGCCATTCTGCGCCGCTCAGATTTCTCGTGCTGGCGCTCCATAACCACATCAATGGCAGGAATGGAAAGTGCGGCTTCGGACAGGTCATCAATGGACGTATTGTGTTTCCCCTCTACCACATCCTGATTGTCCTCAGTGCGGTAGTTTCCATCCGACCAAGATTTCCATTTCAGAAATTCTTCCTCGCTGGCAAAGTCCTCGCGGGTCAGGCGGACGATGACTTCATTGGCGTCCATATAAACGATGGCATCGGGGTCTTTCTTATTCAGCGCATAGATGCTTTTTCTATTAAACATTTTGTTCCTCCGTTCAGATCCGAGTGGGTAAAAAGGCCAGAACGAAGGGCGGCGGGGAGCGGCAGCCCACGGCGAAAAAGTGCCGGGAACGACAAAAAGCGCCCACACAGGCATGAAAGCCTGTATGGGCGCTTGGGCGCACTTCAATATTGAAAATGTTGGAGGCTGCCGGATGGCATGGGCATCCCAGCGCAGCCGGAGGGCAATCAACTATGCTTTCATTGTGGTATCCGACCGCATCAGCGGACCCTCCTGCATCTTCCCATCATACACATGGGCTCCTTTCCAATCAAATTGGGTAAGGGCGAAAACGGCGGTTGCCTCTAACAGAGCAGCCGCCGTTTCCTCTATGCCATACGCTGCTTTTCAGTACCGCAAGGATGGGTGTCCTGTTATCGTCGTATTCTGATTTCTTTCAGGGCATTTCCGGCTTCCTCACCAGCTTGACGGTGAACGCCTGTTCCGTGGCCCCCTCTGGCAGCAGCTTCGCCATGACCACCAGCCGCTGATTGCCGCTGTTGGTCTTGTCGTACTTCCGGCAGCAGGTGGAGAGTGTCAGGAAGGTATCCCCCTCGGAGAAGGTCACACCGTCAAAATCCAGCCAGTTTTTCCGCGCAACCGTCTCAAAGAAGCTGGTCAGGTCATCTCCCGTGGGATCAGGTGCAATATAGTCAAAACCAATATCCGTGACGAATAGAGCGGTGATCTGGAAAATCATGTCCTCACCATCCACAGAGAGATAGATATACGGATGCTCCTTTACGAAGTCTGCGTCCATATAGCGGTAGAGCTTGCTGAACCGCACACCGTCCGGATCGTAGTTGCTGGCGGAGTGGCCGAAAATGGTGGTGTTTTTGTCCAGCTTATCCCTGCCGCCGATTTCGTTTTCACAATGGGCATACCAGCAGCCCCACATGGCATACTCACCGTTTTCATCCAGCTTCAGGTAATAGCCGTTGTCCTCCGCCTGCATCACGGGGTCGTCCACCTCCGCGCCGGGAATATACAGCCACGCCACGGTGTCGGGATTCTTCGCTCTGGCTTCCGCCAACTCTGCCTGCCTGTCCACCGAGGGGATAACTTCGCCTGCGGGAGTCGCTGATGGCTGAGGTGCAGATGTGCCGGAACGCGTTCTGCCGGGAATGTCGATAGGCTCCGCCTCTTTCTGATAGCAGCCCATAACTGCCGTGGTCATGGTGAAGAGAAGGACGGCCATGCAGATGATCGGACGAATGATTCTTGTGATTCTTTTCATAATGCTGTCTCCTTGCCGCGCTGGGATAGCGGCGCAGCTCAAAATGTCATTGATTTGTTTCTTGTAGCGAAAAGAGAACAGCGCAGCTTCGGGGCGAGATGCCCGTCCGCTGCGCTGTCCGATGTTCGCTTATAGGTTCATGTCAGCCGCTTACTTCTTGCAGCGCCAGAGGAAGGTCACGATCTGCGATCTGGTGCAATCCGCGTCGGGGCTGAATGTGGTGTTGGTGGTTCCCCTGGTGATGTCCTTCTTGGCCGCCCACAGAACCGCATCAGCATAGTAGGCGGCGGACTTCACATCGGCAAAGGGATTGGCCGTACCCGCTGCCGGGGACTTCTCGGAACGCCACAGGAACGCGACGATCTGGGCGCGGGTGCAGGTCATGTTGGGGCTGAACGTGGTGTCGCTGGTGCCCTTGGTGATGTCATTCTCCACCGCCCACAGCACAGCGTCGTAATAATAGCTGCCCGCGGGGACGTCGGTAAACGGCATGGTGCGGGTTTCGGGCTTGGGACTGCCAGCGGCACGCCACAGGAAGGTCACGGCCTGCGCACGGGTGCAGATGCCATCCGGGGAGAAGTGGGTATCATCGGTTCCCTGCGTAATGCCGTTCTCCACCGCCCAATCCACAGCGTCCTCATAATAGCTGCCGGTGGCTACATCCACAAACACGCCAGTCTGGGGGTTGCCGTTGGCTTTCATAAAGATGACCTCGATGGTATGGGGTCTGCGGACATTCTCAAAGGTGTAGGACTTCACCGCGCCGATGCTCTTGCCGTCGATCTTGACGTTGGAGACGGCATAGCTCTTATCTGGGGTGATGGTAAAGGTCTGATCCCTACCCTCACGGACGCTGACGCTGCCGGAGGGAGAGATGGAGCCGCCAGTACCGGCAGTTGCCTTGATGGTGTAGTAGCTGTCGTACCAACCGCCGCCACTGCTGGACTTGTGATACAGCTCAACCTCGCCGGTCAGGGTCGTGTAGTTGCCATCATCAGGCGTGAAGCGCCATTTGTAGGTCGTGTTGGCCTTGACCGTGGTATCGTCGGGCAGGGGCTCGCCCTTGTCATCCACCCATTCCAGCTTGCCGTCACTGGGATTCAGAGTGCTTCCCTTGGTGGTCAGCGCCGCGTCCTTCAGCGTCTTGCCGCTGGTGGTGATCTTGGTGTAGTTCGGCTCGCCGGTAGGCGTGGCCGGTTTGATCATGAGCACGAAGGGAGCGCTGGTGACGTCGTTGTAGTCGTTGTCGCCCGCCTTAGTCACGATGACGCTGACAGAGCCGACCTTGACGGGAGTCAGAACGCCGGTTTCGGGATCGATGGTCGCCTCGCCGGTGCTCGCGTCTGTGTCGATGCGGTAGGTCACTGTGCCCGTGCCGGAGCCGCCAGTGGTGGTCAATGTCAGTGTCTGACCGTAGACCACACTACCCGCACCGGTGATGGTCAACGGCTTCTGATCGTCCTTTTCTGTCAGAGTGACGTTCAGCGTGATGGTGAAATCCTCGTAATTGTCACAGGACGCCTTGAGGGTGATGGTGATCTTGTCACCCGCCTTGCCGCCGGAGATGGCATAGGTCAGCAAGCTGCCGTCCGCTGCGAAGTCTTGCTTGGACAGGACGATGCTCGCCTCGCTGCTGAACGTCCAGTCCTGCCCGGCGGGCAGTCCGGCCCAGTCCGGCGTGTAGGTGTGATCCGAGGCGTCCGTGTACTTCTGCTCCAGCTCGACCGTTTTGAGGTTGCCGCCATCTGCCTTGTTCACCGTGACTTCAAGTTCAATGTTCTCCACTGTGTTGTAGTTTTCGGTGTCCTTCGGAGTGAACTTTGCCTGGAAGGTCTTGGCGGCAGTCGAAGCGCCGCCCACAGATTCGCTGCTATCCATCCAACTCCAGCCGTCCGGCAGCGTCACATCCGCCAGCGTCTGACCGTATTTTGCCGTCAGCCCGGTGGGAACGGTGTAGGTCGGCGTTGCCTTTGCTACCACAAATTCGCAATACACAGCTTCAAATCCGTAGTAGTTATCCGTATCACCAATGCTGGCGTACATACGGTAGGTACCGGCGTTCAGCGCGGGCGGATTCTGAATATCCCACGTCTGAACGGAGCCGCTGTCCGCAGCGGCATAACGGTAGGTCACTTGAGCATTCAAATCGCCCGTCCGGTCTGTCAAGGTCGGTGTGCTGGGCGTTTTACCGTAAGTATAGCCCGCCATGCTGACCTTGCCGTACGGTTGAGCCTTTTCGACAGTGATATTCGATCTTCCCGAAACCGTTAAATACTTCTCGGTGTCAGTCGGTTCGAAAATCCACTCGGCTGCATAGGTACCGTTCCCAACCACGGGTATATGCGTGCCGTCCACCCATTCAAAGGTTCCATCGACATCCACGTTGTTGACATTATCATGGAGCTTGCCGGAGAGAGCGATGGTATTCAGGGCGTCGCCGTAGGTGATGGCGTTCTTGCTCAGCGTCGGTGTGCCGGTGGGAGTGATCCTGTTCTTCGCAATGACGTTGATGGTCAAGATGATATCCTGATAGTTGCTCGTGGAGACGGTAACAGTGATCGTGCCGAATTGTCCTTCGTCCGTGCCGCTTCTGTTTGCTTCCAGTGTCAGCTCACCGGTCTTGCCGTTTACAAGGGTAATTAAGGAGCCAACGCCCAGATTGGTATCAACCTTCCTGTCATAGGTGATCGTGCCGTAGTCACAGGGAGCAGTCAGCTTCGGCAGCAGCGTTGAGAGGTCAAAGGAATAGGTCTTGTGCAGGCCATTGGTGATGGTCAGCGTACCGGACTGGATATTTGTGGGTGCGGCGGCCTTGGTGATGGTGAACCGGTTCACATCATCGGTCGCGAAAACGTCGCTGACCTTTGTGGTACCTTCCGACTTACCTTCAAACACATAGTTATTGCTTGTGAGCGTCATGGTGAAGGAAAGCGCCTTTCCGTTTCCGACCTCCGGCGAGGGCAGATAGCTCCCGTCCTCCTGCTTACTGGTAAATTGGGCGTCAGAGAAGGTGAGCGCCGTATCGGGAAGTTTAATATTCGTGGCCTTCGCCGTTTTGCTGAAAAACGTCAGCTTGTCCGCAGTGAGCGTGACATCTGCACTGCCGTCGTAGGTCTTGGAGATTGACGAAACAGAGAGAAGGCTGATCGGCAGCGGGTCGATGGTCACGGTGAACGTACCGGTAGCTGGTTCGTGGTTCGCGGCTTCCGCCTTGTAGTAAGCGGTGTATGTACCCGCGTCGGTGAATGTCGGTACGCCCGAAGTATAGTTGCCGTCTACCTTGTCGCTGTAGGTGAACGTCACGGGAGTGCTGTCTACGCTTTGTCCAGACGCGATGATCGATGCGATCTGTTCCTCGCCGGTGTAATACATGCTGGATGCTTTCACGGAAACGATCAGCTTCGCCGGTTTGACCTTGACGGTCACAGTTCCGGTCGCGGTCGCGTATTCCTCATAGCCCTCCGCCGGGGTGAATGTCCATTCGGCATCATAGCTGCCTGCATCGGGCTTGATTGTGCCGTCTGTCCATGTAAATGTGCCGTCGACGGTTGCACTGGTGTTGGGGTCTTTCATCGTGCCCAAAATTTCGCTCTTGCTCAGTGTGTCACCGTAGGTAATCGGCGTTGCGGTGATTGTGCCGTCCGGCTCAGGTTTGATTTGGTCCACCGCGTTGAGGACGAGCTTCAGCTGAAAGTTTTCGTAGTTGGTGGTGGTGACCGTCACTTTGACGGTACCGATCTGGCCGGTCGCTGTTCCATCTTTCGCATAGAGACCTACCAAAGTCAGCTTGCTGCCCTCAAATTCCGCTATCTCCGGGTCGAGATAATATCCATGAGCGGTGAAGTTGATAGCAGTCTGCCGATTCCCCAAATCGTAGCGCACTGTGCCGTAATCTCCATTGGGTGCTTCGGGCAGCAGCTTGCTGAAATCGTAGGTGTACGTCTGCTGTGTGCCGTTGATTATGTTCAGTGTGCCGGTCGGGTTATTCATGGGCACGGTGGCCTTATTGATCTGGAAGGCCTTATCATCAAAATCCGCGCCGTTCAGCGTAAAGTCCTTTTGGGTCGTGCCGTCTTCAAAGACATAGCCCGCATTCTTTAACTCGATAGTGAAGGAGACAGTCTTTTCGGTTTCGCTTGCATCGGCGGAATCATAGCAGGCGTTGGACACCTCATAATCTGTACCCTTAGCCAGCCGAAGCGTAGCACCAGTATAATAGCTGTCCGCGCTCTTAAATGTGATTTTCGCATTTGCAGGCAGATCTGTCGTTCCGTCGTATGTCTTAATGATGTCGCCGACCGAAGCCGCTACTTTGAGCGGTCGGACCGTCCATTCGGCAGACTTACTTCCGGTATAATCGCCGTTGTCTGTTGCCTTGATGGTCAGCGTACAGGGGCCTACATCGTAGGTGCTGCCGCCGCCGGTAATGGTGAAATCCTTGTCCTTTTCCAGCGTTTGGCCTTTGTATGTCACGACAAACGTCGGCACACCGGTCGCAGACACAGAATTAAAGGCCGCTTCATTGCCATAGGGGAATGTGATCTCGGCATTGCTGAGATTCGGCTTGGTGACGGTCAGCTTCCTTTCGGTGCTCTGCACCGTGTAGCCGTCCTTGGTGGCGGTGAAATAAACGCTGTATTTTCCAATCGTGTTACAAGGTAAGTCTACGACATAGTACCAGCTGGTGCCAATCTTTTTATATTCCGCTTTCTTCTGGCTGTATATGGGAAGGCTGTTTCCAACGGTTTCCCCGATGTAGATGGATACATCCGCACCACTTGCATTGCAGCTGGCGCAGAGCTGGACGGTCGTGCCGCGCTCCACCTTCGGCGAGTTGCCGGTCAGGTTCTTGCCATCGACCTTCAGATTCAGGGTCTTGGTGGTGATGGGCAGGCTATTGATAATAACGTTGTTCAACTGCGAGCCTTTGACATCATTCGGGGCGTACCACTTGTAAGTGCCGTCCGCGCTCGTGACCTTGAAGCCAAGGCGGGTGGGCTGCTGCAGGATATCCTTCCACTTTGTGGTATCGGCCAATGTCAATTCACCGATCACAGCGGGAAATCCCGACCCGGCGAGTTTTGCACCCTTGTGGGCAACGACCTTATCAATGCTGACCGTGGTCGTGTTTTGCGTATTGCTTAAGGTGGTGGTATTGCTGCCCGCAGCCGCCTTGACCGTCACCGTGCCCTTGATGGAATGGCCGTTCAGGTTAAGTCCCGTGTCCTGCGTGCCGTCGATGGTATAATCACCGGTCACGTCGGCCAGCAGCTTGAATTCTGCGCCGCCGTCTCTGTCTGCGTCAAGGGCCGTTTGTAAATTGGCAAATCTCCGCCGCAGGCGGTTGCCCTCGCCATTGTTCAAGTCTGTTTCAGCCACCGCGGGTGCGTTGCAGTTGGGGCAGGTTGCGGCGTTTTTGTCAAAGCCGTTCTTTCCGCCGTGGCTGCACAACTTTACCACCAGGTCGCAGGTCTGGGCAGCGGCTTCCTCCAGCGTGAGCTGCGTGTCGCCACGGTAGTAAGCAAGTCCCGCGTTCCCGGGAAGCAGATCACCCAATGTGATGTTATTATTCAGCCGCAGACCGCTTCTCAAAATCTTTCCGCCGTACAGCTCGACCGTGCCGCCCCAAACCTCCAACTGGAGCAGGGTGGTATGGTCATTCTCCGGATCAAATACCAGTGTACCGCCGTTCCGCACGGCCACTCCCACCGCGCCGTTGCCGCCGCTGCTGTCAATGACCGTCAGGTTGCCGGTGCGAACCTGACTCGTGGGCGTAAGGCCGCCCACATTCAAGCTGTATCCATCCAGACTGTGTCCGTCCAAATCCAGCGTGAGGGTCTTGCTGACATATATGCCGTCAGGCAGCATCTTGTTTGCCAGCAGCTTGACGGTCTGACCGTCAGCTGCCGCATCCAGCGCGGACTTCACATCGGTATAATAGATTTCGCCGATGCCAGCCGCGAACTGTGTCCCGCAGACCGTGCACTTGCCGTCTTTACCGATGGTGCTCGCGCCCTCGGCGTTCTTGTGGGTGCAGGACAGACCGCAGGCGCACTTGTTGTTCACCATGGCGTGGGTGTGCTCCTTGACGGTTACGTCGGCCAGCTCCGTTGCATTGCCGTCCTGCACGTCGTCGCCCTTGTAGAAAGCGTGCACCTTCTGCGTATCCAACAGGGACATGAGCGGCTGCAACTCTTCTGCGATGTAGCTCTTAATGCTTTTGAACGTGCCGCCGCTGATGGCGATGGTTCCGTTGTGCGTGAACTGCACATCGCCAAACGTGCCGTCCGTAATGTTCAGCGTAGCGCTGGAAGCGACAACCCATTCACCCGCGTGATTGGAACCGCCCTTGACGGCGACGGAAGCACCCTCCGATACGGTGAGGCCATACACCATGCCGTTGCTGATGGTCGCAGTGCCGCTGTTCACGTCGCAGACAAGTCCCGCGCCTTCTGAACCGCCGATCTCGCCGCTCTGGATGTCCAGTGCGCCGGCCATGAACATGAGATTTGAAATTCTGCCGTAAGCGGCCTCGCCTGTAACAGTCAGGTTGCCTGTCGCGAGAGTTTCTTTTTTCTGCGTTTCCTCGTTAGTCTCTGAGAATCCAACCTCGAGGTAGTCGACCGTCTTGTGGTTCAGATCGAGCGTCAAGGTTTTGGTGACAACGGGTACGATGGAAGCATACTGTTCGAACGTAAAATCTTCACCGAGCGCATTGAGGGCGTCTGCATCTGTCACATGGTCTGCCAGCAGCTTGACGGTGTCGCCGTCCCGTGCCGCATTCAGCGCCCTGGGGAGAGACTTGTACTGTTTGCCGTTCACCTCGGCTGCATCCTGCAAGCCGGTGACGGTGATGGTGGCGCTTGCCTGCACGGAGGTGTTCCCCACCTCGTGAACGAACAGCGTGTAGGTGCCACCGGGCGTTTCCTCATCGATCTTGACGGAGACGGTATAAGTGCCGTCGCCGTTTTTCTTCTGGCTGATGGTAAAGTAGCCATTGACCGCGCTGCCCTGAACATAGGCGTTCAGCGTGTCCGTGCCGGTATAATTGGCAGTGAACACGGCGGTCTTGCCCGCGGTAAGGCTCTTGCTCGTTTCGGTCAGCGTCAGGCTCGGCGCTGCGGGTGTGGTGCTGCCCACCTGCTTGTTGGTCAGCTTCTTTGCGATTTCGCCGCCTACTTTATAGGTATCGGTGTCAAAGCCAGCTTCCGCAGCGGTATCGCCGTTCACTGTGGCGGAGCCGTAGAGCGTTTTGGCGGCAGGCTTTGCCGCGCTATCCAGCTCGACCGCCTTCACTGCGCCGGAGATCAGCATATCCGTGCCATCGAAGTACAGCGTGCCCTTCACGCCGACCTTCGCGCCGCTGACAGAAGCAGAGCCGGAAACCACGCTCAGCCCGCCGGTAATGGCCGCTTCCGCTTCGGCGGGCGCGGTCATGGTAAACGTGCCGCCCGTTGCATTGACGGTTACAGTACCATCGACCGTGCCGCCGTTCAGCGTCAGACTGTCCGTGGCATCAATATTGCCGGTGATGCTGTGCCCGTTCATGTGGATGGTCGTCGGGGCGTAGACGGTGAGGCCTTCCGTGACGCTGTCGAGCAGCGTGATCTCTTCCTCCATATTGTCCAAGATATCCTGCACCGTTTCATACTGCGTCCCGCCGCTCTCCGCGACGTAGTGCGTCCCGCCGCTTCCTTCGCCGTTCTCCGTGACGTCGGCGAAGACTGCCGTGGGCAGCGTCGTCAGACAGAGCGTCAGCGCCATCAGCAGGCTCAATACTCGTTTTTTCATAAGATCCTCCTTTAGGATATGCGTATAGGGTTTATATTCAGCCCGTTTTAGCACAGGCACAGCTTTTATAGATCATCCGGAATGAGCCGCAGCTTCTTCGCGGCGGCCTTGGCCTCCGCCCGGCGCTTTACGTCCAGCTTGTCGAGGATGTGGCTGACGTGGGTCTTCACGGTCGGCAGCTTCACATCCATGATCTGCGCGATCTCGGCGTTGGACTTGTCGGCGCAGAGCAGATGCAGAATTTGCAGCTCCGTGGGCGTCAGCTCCTCACCGGGGGCAAGGCGGGGTTCGAGGAAATGCGGGTAGAACGCCGCCTGCGTCCGCACCGCCGCCATCAGCCGCTTGCGCCATGCCTTGTCGCCGTCCCAGTCCAGCACTTCCAGCAGCGGCAGCACCGCCGTGCCGTATACGCTGACGGTGCGGATGAAGCGGTACTCCGCTGCCGCATCCAGCGCCGCCGTCAATCGCTCGCGCCACCGCTCGTCCTTCTTGCGGTACAGGGCAATGGCAGTCAGGACATTCAGGTGAATGCCGTCGATGATGCGGGCGCAGTTTTGGACGTACGGCTCCAGCGGGGCAAGCGTCAGCTGCACCGTGTCCGGCCTGCCGTCCTCCAGCTCCACCATGGCCTGGGTGAGATACTGGTAGCGCCGCATGACGTTCAGGTGCGTCGGCTCCCGCGGGGCTTTTTCCCGATACCACGCGTCCGCCGCGTCCAGGTCGCCGGTGTGCATGTCAATACGGCAGAGCATGGCGTCCATATTGGGCAGAAAGCGTGTCAAACCGCGCTCGGCAAAGCATTCACGGAGCACCTCGATGGTGCGCCGCGCGTCGGCGGGCTGTCCGCTTGCCAGCTGGCTGCGGGCCAGCAGTCCACTGACGGCGAACTCCATGTCCGGCGTGCCCCGGTTGCGGACCTCGTTCAGCTGTGGGAGAAGGGCCAGCATCCGACCGGCCACGTCCTCCCCCTTTTCAAACTTGCTCTCGGCGATGGCGCAGTCCGCAAGACCCACGCCGTCCCGCCCCAGCACCGCCTCCACGGGGAGACGGAGGGTTTTGTAGAGCAGGTCGTCC
>OJKC01000996.1_pt1 | contig 19466 bp, 7 predicted proteins | sample 1596401 | NCBI WGS metagenome assembly OJKC01 (sample SAMEA4350162, study PRJEB24818) | metagenome | biome: human; feature: gut; material: faeces | place: Denmark | collected 2013-09 | reverse complement strand
GCTTATCGTCAAACACATAGATGGAATTGATGAACGTGTCGATGATCTGCTTCTGATACTGCGGGTCGTCTACGTTGCCATACTTGAAGCGGCTGATCCAACTGACTACCTGCTCTTTTGTGTAGCGCGGCCTTGCCATCTGCGTCTGCAATATGGACAGCTTCAAATCTTCCCGCTGCATTTCCAGCTTCTCCAGCCGCTCCTTTGTGGAGGCGGTGAGCACGCCCATCTGAATGGCGTTGAGCATATTGTCAATGGCTTTTTCACATTCAGTCAACTGCTGGCGCATGGCGGGGAGCGAGGTATCTTCCTTTTCCTGCAAGGCCACGATTGCTTCCGCAATGCGGCTGATTTCATCGTCCTGTAATACGCGCTGCACCGTCACAAGAACTGCCGCCCGTTCGATCCAATGCTTTCTGACAGCTTTTCGCTTGCAGCCCAGCTTTCGCTTCGCACCGCCGCATTTGTAGTAATAATGTTTGACGCCCTTTGTGCTGCTGGTGCCGCTTTCCCCGGCCATCAGCCGTTCGCAAGTTCCGCAGAACAGCTTCGTTGTCAGCAGATATTCTTCCGTCGCTTTGGCTTTGGCGGGGGCTTTTTTGTTGAACGCCATACGCCGCTGCACCCGGTCAAACAAGTCATCGTCAATGATTGCAGGGATTCCTTTGGGGATGATCACGCTCCCATACTGGTACTCTCCGATGTACTTCCTGTTTTTGAGGATCAGACTGACCCCGCCGATTTTGAACGCCTTGCCCTTTTTCGTTTTCAGCCCACGTCCGTTCAGCGAAGCCGTGATCTCGCTGATGCTCTCGCCGCTGTCATAGAGGGTGAATATCTCCGTTACCAGCGGGGCGGTCAGAGGATCGACGGCAAGCACACCGTCTGTGCCTACCACATACCCCAGCGGCGTATTTCCGCCGTTGTTTTTGCATTTGAGCGCGTTCTCTTTCTGCCCGCGCTGTATCTTTTCGGACAGCTCCGCAGAGTAGTATTCGGCGTATCCCTCCAGCATGGATTCAAGGATGATACCCTCCGGCCCGTCGGAGATATTCTCCTTGACGGATACGACCTTCACGCCGTTCTTTTTCAGAATCCGCTTGTAGTGGGCGCTGTCATAGCGGTCACGGGAAAAACGGTCGAGTTTCCATATCAGCACCACATCGAACAGCTTTTGCTCGCTGTCCTTTATCATATTTTGAAATTCTGGCCGGTCTGCGGTTCTGGCGGACAACGCTCTGTCGATATAGCTGCGGAGAATGGTGATGCCGTTTCGTTCGGCATACTCCGTACACTCGCGGAGCTGCCCTTCGATGGATTCCTCTCGCTGGCTGTCCGAGGAATAGCGGGCGTAGATCACGGCTTTCATTTCGCATCCACCTCCGAGAGCATCTGCACAAGCGTTGCCTTCAATCGTTCGTTCATAGCCGAGCCGGGGTCGAAGCACATTTCCACGAACCGCGCCATTTCGGGATTGTTCAGACCGAGCTTCACACAGTTGTTATAGATCATGCCGTGTGGGTCGTCCGTCCTGCCGAAAATGTAGTCCAGCGACACGTCAAAGTAGTCGGCGTATTTCAGAAAAACCTCCGGGGAGGGCGTGGAATCGTCGATTTCATACCGGGCAAGGGCGGATTGGGAAACGTCAAATTCCTTTGCCAGCTTCGCCTGCGAGAGCCTGACGCTTTCGCGCAAGCTCCTGAGCCGTTCACCGATGATTTTCAAGGCTGCGTCACCTCCTTTTCTGTTTCAAGTATACCCGGAAACAGAGAATATGTCAATGACACATTCACATAACGCCGCGATTCTCTGACGCGCCGCAGGCGAAGAAAGCTCCGCAGGAGCGCAGCCGATTTTGCAAAAATCGTTCAAAGGGGCTTGGGGACAAATTTCCCCAACAAGCGAAAAGTGGCTCCAAGCCACCTTGCTTGCCAAGTGTGAAGTCGGCAGGGTTCGCATGGCGGCAAGCAGCAAAGTGGGTACCGCTTTGCCCTGCTTGCCGGTCCGTTTTCGGTTCTGCAAAGGCACCCTGTTTTTAATCGAGGGTGCGCCCAGCAGAATACGATCAAGGACAGAACCCCGCGATTTCATACAGTATGAAGATGGCAAAACAGATAAGACGGGCAGGCACAGTATGTGCCTGCCCTATTTTCAGGTTGTATTGTTATTGTGTCTTTCTGCGCTTCCAAGCAAAGGCAGCGGTTCCTACAAGCACTCCAACGCTGATAAGCATGAGTGCAAGCCAGAGAGTTGTATTGCTATTGCTGCCAGTCTTCGGCATCATACCGGGCGATTCGTTACCGGAGGGAGACATTCTCTCCGCAGACACAATAGAAAGCGGGAGTTCCTTCAACGAAGGATTTGTCTTCACAAAGTCGATTGCGGCAGCATAGTCATCGGGAATTATGCCGATGTCCACAGCATTCTTCTGGTCGTTTATTCCGACAGAAGAAAGCGCATACCCCCTCCCTTGCAACAATGATGTTGCTGTGTCGCGTGCTGCAAGCAGTTCGTTGTAGGAATATTTCACCATTTTGAAGGTAATGTTGCTCCTATAAGCTACGCTAACAAGCGAGAGCATTTTTTCTTGCACCGTACCAAGTTTTGCAGTAGTATCCGCATGAGACTCCGTGAGTAGGATACATAATTTATTGCTTGATGTATCAAGGTATGCCCCTGCGTATTCATCGGGATATTTGCCGTTGAATGACGAGAGTAGTTCGTTATATGCAGCGTTAGCATCTCTCACATTGTCCGCAAACGCCGGAACCGCTATGAATGTGAATAGCATCAGCATCAAAACGGCTGCTATAAAATTTCTCACAGTAATTTCCTCCTTCGTTTTATCATGTATTGTGGCATCAACAAGAATTTAACAACCCCGTGAAGCCAACAGCAAAGACGCATTAACCAGTAGATACGGAAAAGCTTGAAACAAGTTCAAGTGGACAGAATGCCATAGTCGTTGAACTTGAACCCGAGAGTACACCACAAGCGATAACTCCATCAGTTGTTGTATAGTAAACAGGCCCGCCGCTATCTCCATTCTTAACTGTTCCGCTTGTCGTTGAACACTGAACCATATTCTTAACAACAAAAGTTGCGGAATGATATATGTCGATATTTGAGTTAGTTACAGTGTGTGTGCATCGTCCACCGTTTTTGCCGTAATTGTAAACGGTAGTGTTTTGAGCTACACGGTTATCCACCCCTTTTACCGTATAATAAGAATTGGACGCCCATCTGGCTGTGGGAGTTAACGTTTGACTTGTTGTTACTTGAATAATTGACCAGTCACCAGCCTCGTTGTTGGCATATTGATACGCAACGCGAGGGCCAAGTTTGCGTGACGATGAAACGCTCTTCCAGTACAAGTCATTATTATCCCAGTTCCCATGCCCACAGGTCAAAATGGCATTGTTTCCGTTGTATGTTCCTATAAATCCGATGGTTGATATTCCTGTGCCGTTACTCTTGACTAATGCATCACCACCTCGAACCGTTACCATCGGTTGTTGCCTCTCTGCGGAAATGATTGTAATAGGGGATTTGCACAGAACATCATCATTTTCAATAATAGCCTGTGCTGTCCTGTAGTCAGAGGGTATTACACCAATGTCAACCAAGTTTTTTTCATCATTGATTCCTGCAAATGAGTTAAATCCGAACCGAAGGCCGCCTGAATTTCCGCAAGTGTGATCGTTTCAGTTCCGTCCTTGAAGTTGTAGGTAAAGACCAGCTTATCGTCAAACACATAGATGGAATTGATGAACGTGTCGATGATCTGCTTCTGATACTGCGGGTCGTCTACGTTGCCATACTTGAAGCGGCTGATCCAACTGACTACCTGCTCTTTCGTGTAGCGCGGCCTTGCCATCTGCGCCTGCAATATCGATAGCTTGAGTTCTTGGCGCTGTGTTTCTAACTGCTCCCAGCCGTTCTTTTGTAGATGCGGTAATGATGCCCTGTTGGATGGCGTTGAGCATGTTATCGATGGCTTTTTCGCATGCGGCAAGCTGGAACCGCATAGCGGGAAGGGTTGTATCTTCCCTTCCCTGCAATGAAACGATGGCAGCTGCTATGCGGTCGATTTCGTCATCCTTTAACACGCGCTGCACCGTTATAAGAACCGCAGCGCGCTCTATCCATTGCTTTCTTATGGCTTTGCGCTTGCAGCCAAGGTGCCTTTTGGCACCGCTGCATTTATAATAATGGTACATGACGCCGGTGCGGCTTTTGCCGCTTTCGCCTACCATAAGCCGCCCGCAGGTCCCGCAGAACAGTTTTGTGGTCAGCAGATATTCTTTAGCCGCCTTTCCCTTGGCAGGAGCTTTTTTGTTAAGCGCCATGCGCTGCTGCACCCGTTCAAACAAATCCTCATCTATGATTGCGGGGATACCTTTAGGGATGATTGTGCCGCCATAGCGGTATTCGCCGATGTATTTTCTGTTCTTTAGCATTAGGCTGACTCCGCCGATTTTGAACGCCTTGCCTTTACTCGTTTTTAGGCCGCGTTCGTTCAGCGATGCTGTGATTGTGCTGATGTTCTCGCCTGCATCATAGCGGGTAAATATTTCTTTCACCAGAGGTGCGGTCAATGGGTCAATGGCAAGGACATCATCCGGCCCGACTGCATAGCCAAGCGGAGTGCCGCCGCCGTTGTTTTTTCCTTTTAGCGCGTTCTCCTTTTGTCCCCGCCGTATTTTTTGTGAAAGCTCCGCAGAGTAGTATTCGGTATAGCCTTCCAGCGTCGATTCAAGTATAATACCCTCCGGACCGTCGGATATATTCTCTTTAACCGACACTACCTTCACACCGTTCTTTTTGAGAATCCGTTTATAGTGTGCGCTGTCATAGCGGTCACGGGAAAAGCGGTCGAGTTTCCATACAAGTACGATCTCAAACAGCTCTTTTGCGCTGTCCTTGATCATGCGCTGGAACTCCGGTCGATTTGCCGTTTTTGCAGATAATGCCCGGTCAATATACGTTCCAACGACGGTCATATCATTGCGCTCGGCATATTCCCGGCACTCGCGGAGCTGACCTTCAATGGCTTCTTTACATCACGGTCAAGTGCTTCCAAATAAAAATTGAGTTGCCCCAGATGCTCAGGACGGAAAGTATCAATTTTCAATTCGATTGCAACAAGGCAGGACAATGCACGGTTATAGAACAGCAAATCAATGAAGAAATCCGTGTTGCCGACCTGAACGCGGTATTCTTCGCCAACAAAAGTGAAATCATGTCCAAACTCTAAAATGAAGTCTTTCAGATGAGAGACAATCTGATGCCGCAAATCCTTTTCCTTGTACGGTTCCTCAAGGTCAAGAAATTCAAACACATAGGAATCGCGCAAAGCTGCAAGTCCGCCGTTCCCAGCAAGCAAATCCTTGTGCTTTTCGTGAGAGATCATCGTCCGCTCATACAGCATACTGCCGATCTGACGATCCAATTCGCGTTTTGTGTAACGATTTGCAATGCACAGGCGAAGGTAAAACTCACGCGCTTCGTCGGTCTTGCAGCCAGTCATAATCAGCAGATTGCTTGTCCATGGAATTTCTCTCACCAGTGGTGAGAGTTTTTCGTTGTCACAATAAGTCTCATAAAACTGCTTCATACGCCAGATGTTCTGCGCAGAAAATCCCTTTGTTCCCGGATAATGCGCTTGCAGAAATTCGGAAAAATCTGCAACCACGCTTTTTCCCCAGCCGCCATCCTTCACTCTACCGCTGACATAAGCGCCGATTTCCCAGTACATCTGGATAAGCTCTGCATTGACCGCTTTCATGGCGCGGCTGCGGGCGTTGTCGATGATATGGATAACCTCGTCAAAATGTTCTAAACTATGCGCTACTTCCCTGCTCACTCTTTAGCCTCCCTCATCATTTGCTTCAACGTTTCCTTCAGCCGTGCGTTTGCTGATGACTTAGGGTCGAAACACATCTCTATGAACTGTTCCAATTCCGGCTCGTCCACGCTTTTGCGAACCGGTGCAGCGCCGTGCGGGTCATCGGTTCGGCCGAATATGTAATCCATGGAGACATCGAAGAAATCCGCGTATTTCAGCAAAACCGCAGCCGAAGGTTCAGTCTCGCCGGTTTCGTAGCGGCAAAGGCTGGACTGGGCAATGCCCAATGCTTTTGAAAGCCGCTGCTGCGAAAAAAAAGCCTGTTCCCGCAATGCGCGGATGCGTGCCGCAATCTGACTCAATATTATATTCCTCCGCTTTTTCTCTTCTTATAGGATAATCCAATATTGATAACATGTCAATGCTATAACTGCATAATAATGCTGAAACAGCAACAAAAAAGCTCCGTCGGAGCGCAGCCGGTTTTGCAAAAACCGTTCGGGGTCTCAGGGTTCCCCCTGACAGGCTTTTTCGCAAGTGTATAAACACTTGCATTGCTTGCCAATTGTGTTTCAATAAACTTCACCCCCACCCACCTCAGTTAATACCTCGGTGGGCGGGGGTGTTATCGGGAGCTTAGATTAGGTTGTGCGACTTACCAGTAGCGGGGGTAATAGCCGCTGTTGCGCTGCTGCTCGGCGTACTTCCACCAGGGCAGCGTCTGGCTGGGATCGGTAAGCTTATCCCACAGTTCATTGGCAGCGCCGGCATTATGCAGCTGCACGGTAACGGTGTACAGCTTCACGGTGCCGTCGGTGAGGGTTACGGTGTATATAACGGGCTTGGTGAAGTCCACAGCCTCGCTTGAGGCAGGGGTCATCTCCGCTATGTTCACGCCCGTTATCACCGGCCTGAGCGCAGTAACGTCGGTCTTGTACGGCATGGTAACGACAATGTTTCCGCCGACATCTATCGTGCCTGGAATGCCGTCTATAACAAATCCGGTTATGCCGCCGCCCGTGGGCTGGGACGCAGTGCTCTCCCACTGGCAGGATATCGTTACATCGCAGGCAGGCATGGTGAACTTGCCGTTTTCTATGGTAACGGTCTTGCCATTCTCAATAGCTTCGGTATAGGTCAGCGATCCGACCTTCATCTGCATTCCGTCCGCCGCGCTTATGCTTATGGTTACCTCGTCGCCCTCATTTGCCCTTGTCCTGCTGGGCGTAAGCGTGCCGCCGACGTGTTCGGCTACGCTTATGGTATATTCACCATCGTCCTCGCCGGAGCTGAACGCGGGAATCTCTATCTTCATGGGCTTGCTCGCTACGCCGCTTGCGTTCTTCACAACGATGTAGATATCGCGCGCGCCCTTGGCAAGGTTGGTCAGCATCAGCGTGTTTTCACCTGCGGATATGCTCATGCCCCTGCCTTCGGTATCTATTGCGGGCTCGGCAGCGCCAGACTCAACCACCACATAGTAGCAGCTTCCGCCTTCGCTTGAGGTGAACTTGATATTCGCTTCCTTGTCGCTTATGCGCTCGGCAGAGCCGTTTGAAAGCTCAGGCGCGCCGGGTTCGCTATAAGCAAGCGTAATGGTGTAATTCCTGCTCTGCTCACCGTTATGCGCTATGAATATAACGCCCTGGTTCAGCGGCATGTAGCACGCAATGTCGCCATTCGACCAATCGCCCGTGAATGCATTGACCTGCTCCACGGTCGTGCCTTCGTTTGCGGTTATGCGCATATACAGTCCGGATGTGCCCTGCGGTATTCCGTCCGCGGTGGCCTTGTCTATAACGCCGCTCAGGTCCACTGTCCATGCGTCGCCCGCAAGCGCACCGGACGCTATCACCGCGCCGCCCTTGCCGGAAAGGATGTCCACGGCCAGCATCTCCGCGCCGCGTACATCGGTCTGTTCAAACTCTGCCGTTATGGTAACGTCCGCAGCGGGCATGGTGAACTTGGCGCTGTTGGCGTCGCTGTCGTCCACGGTAACATCCACGGCATTGTTGTATTCGTCCGTCACTATCCAGCGCTTCAGCCTGTAATTCTCCTCCGGCTTGGCGGTCAGTTTTACTATGCTGTCCGCAAGGGGATATACGCTGCTGCACTCTATCGTGCCGCCGGACGCGGGCTGCACAACGTTCAGGTTGTAACGCTGTATGTCGCCATTGTTAGTATCAAAGTAGGCATTTATCGTTAATTGATATATATTCTTCCCTTTGTACTTCCAACTGGTAACGGTGTATTCTCCATTATAGTCGTCATAATTCTGCACCATAGTTCCGGACGAAACAAGCCATATCTTTTCAAGGATATACTTGTTCGCATCCTTAAGCTTAACTTCAAAGCTTATGGTGTCCCCCTTAACAACAGTCGTCTTGCTGTTCGGGTCCTGAAGCACACCGTTTTTCCATATGCTTATATCGGCCATGTAGGGCGTAGTAACGCTGCTTGATACATACGAGTTTTCGCCTTTCTTTACATAATACATCCAGGTTACTTCAATCGCCCTCTGGTTAAGCACAGCCTTAACGCTCACAGAGCCGTTCGGCACAACGAACGTGACAGATTCGTTGTAGCTTGCCGCGCTGGTTATAAGCGATTCGCCGCTGCTGTCGCGGGTTATTTCCCAATGGTCAAACGCATAATAATCATCCACATCGCCAAGAGAAACGGTAACGCTTTCACCTTCAAACGCGCCGGTAACTCCCTTTGCGCCGTTCACGAGCACGTTCGCCTTGCCCGCAGGGTCAACCACCAGGTTGAGCGCCTGCGCAACGGGATTGGTATCCTCTTCAAACACGGCGGTGAGCGCAGCGGAATCGATGCCTACCCTAAGATTAAGGCTGCTGCTCAGCTTCTGTTCTTCACTGAGATAGCTACTGCCCTGCGCTTCTTCCCATTTTACGAAGCGGTATCCGCTCTTCGCAGCGGCATTGATGCGCAGGTAAGCGCCTTCCCTGTAATATCCGTCCCCGCCGGTGGATTCGGGAGACATGGTCACGGAACCGTAAGTGGTGTTGTTGGGCTGCGCGGTGATCTGGCTGTAGCCTATGCGGCGAACGTTTATAACTATGGTAATGTCGCTTTCGGGCATTACATACGCCGCACACACGCGGTATTCATCGCTCTTGTCTTCATACGCGCCATACTGCTTATCTATCAGCCGCTTAGTGATGCCTATCTCTTCGGCGGCGGGTTCAGTGGTAATGCTGTCGTAGACATACTTCACTCTGCCGTTAACAACATTTCCACCAAGCCTGAAGTTTTCATTTAACCAGAATATCACGCCGTCCCCGGGAATAACATAAGAGCGGCTGGCTGCTTTGGCAATTTCGGAGTAATTGTCTATCGCGTCATCTATGGTCGGGTACTTGCTGCGGTTGTAACCATAAATGCCCTGCAGCGCATAGATATTTGCTGTGCCCGCACTTGCCCAATCATCGCTGCGGGTTATATCCTTGCCGTCGCACATTATGCGATAGTTCACCTGATAGCCCATAGTAACATTTATTTCGAAGTCGCGTTCAAGGAGCTGAACGTCTATCCTCGGCTGTCTGCGGGCTTCCGATTCGTTGTTCATCACATAATTACTGAAGAACCAGCTTACAAAGTGGGCGTCCGCATTGTCCGGCTTCCATTCAAGCGTGGCTATGCCCTTGCCGTTGGGGAAGGTTATCACGTCGCCTTCGCGGTATTCCTTGCCTTCGTAAACCACGGCGTAGCCATGGCCCTTAACAGTGCCGTGCACGGGCTGATACTCAGGGAATATGCCCTTAACGGTCATGTCCTGCGTGCCGGTCCTGAGCGGCCTGATGGTCATTGTATATTCGTCCACTTCAACCATCTCGTAGTCCTTACCGTTATACAGGCGCTTGCCCGTTGCGGTGGACGTGACTGTCCAGCCCTGGAACTCGTAACCGTCCTTCTTTTCGGCCTTTATGGTCACGGCGGGCAGGTACCAGCGCACGTCGGTCAGGTCGTCCTCGCTGGAAATGGTGCCCTTCTCGCTTTCGCTGTTATCCAGCGTTATGGTCGCGCCCTTGGCGTCCAGTCCGAACAGCGGCGTAAGGCGCAGCGCATATATGCCGCCTTCAAGCGTGAAGTCCAGCTTGGCCTCCCTTATATCGCTTTCGCTGAGGGAAGTATTGCGCGCAAGGAGCCTTGCCTGTTCATCTTCGGTGAACTTCTCGCCTACCCATAGATCCGGATCGGTGATGGAATTATTCATCTCCACCTGCCACCTTACGAACACATAGCCGTCGTCGGGTATAGCTTCCACGCTCAGCTTATCCGTGCCGTAAGCAATGCCGTCGGCTTCGCCGCTTTCTACCAATTCGCCGTTCTTCTTAAATTCGGCGCGGCCGTTTTCGGCATCGGTCACCACCACAAGGCGGCCGTCGCCGGCAAACTGCGGCTGTATCACGCAGTATTCCTTGGAAGGCTTGAACTTGAGCGGGTTGGCATAAACCTCGTCCGCGGTCAGCTCCACCGTGTCCATCTTCCAATTCTTGAACACGTATTCTATATTGGCGAATTTCTCCTCCGGCACGGCGGTTATGGTAACGTAGCCTTCCGCATCGGGCTCGAAGGGGATAACGTCGCCGCTGTAATACTTATTGCCATTATAGAGCACGTATCCGCCGAGTCTGTCGCCTGCCGGCTGGCAGAAGCCAACGATATACACTTCCGCGCGGTAATCAAGGTTCAGCTTTATTGTGCCCTTCTTCACGTTGCCGTTCCTGTCGGTAAACGTGAAGGGTATTCTGGATTCGCGCTGATAGCCGCTAAGGCTGTAATACACCTTACCGCCGTCCTCATGGCGAACGACCTCTTCCTTGCCGTCGCCCGCGTCGGTACGCTTCATAACAAGGTCTGTCGGGGCAAGCACATCACTGCTGCCGTTGCTGAGGGTTATCAGCATATCCTGACCAAGTATGTCGCTTGTGCCGAAGCCGGAGAACGTTACGACTATCTCGTTATATGTATTATTGTCCCAATTTTCTATCGCGCCGGTGTACACCGTGCCGTCCTTGCCGGTTATGGTAAACGCGGGCAGGCGCTCGCCGGGCATCACGAACACGCCTTCGGTGGAGTTGGCAAAGTATGCGGTAACGGTAACATCCTTGTCAACGCCCTTTGCCAGCAGCAGCTTGTTTTCGCCTTCTTCATACAGGGTATAAAGGCTCTTGTCAAGGTATTCGCCGCTTGCGGTATCCGTCACTGTCCAGCCGACCAGCGTGCAGTTGGCGGCGGGGGTGGCGCTCAGCTCTATTATGCTTGTGCCGTTGGGCTTAAAGTTATCCAGCCCGTCGGTCGTTGCGGCGGCGGAACCCTTGGCGGTGTTCTCGCTCTTCACGGTCACCTTTATGCCGGGGGTGGTATCCGCCTCAAACTTCGCCTTTATGGTGAAGAACTTCTCCGGCACGGTGAAGGTAAGAGTCTCGCTCTTGGCCTGCTCTTCGCTCAACTCAACGCCTTCTATCTCCCAACCCGCGAAAGCATAGCCTTCGTTGGCGGCGGCGGTGATGGTGGCGGAATCTGTACCAAGGTACACCTTTTCGCCGTTATTATACTTAGTGCCGCCGAACTCTACCGCGCCGTTCTCGGCTTCTATCTTGGCAAGTCCTTTAGCCCTGAACTCAACGGTACCGTTCTTCAGCACGTTGCCGTTTTCGTCAACTATGCTGAAGTTATACGTTTTTGTCCTGTCCCAGCCATCGATAAACTGCATTCGCATCATGCCAATGACAGATACTCCGGTGGCTGTGTCCTTCATGCCGGGGAACACATATGAGGCACCTGGTGCAAGTATGTCAGGTGCGTTGTCACGCATCATGCCCATATACTTCTTCAGCACGACCAGATCGCCGCCGTCATTGAAGCCATTGAGCGTGATGGTCACGGCAAGCGGCTCGTTGGGATTATTGTTCCAACCCGTCACTTCCGTAACGCCTACCTTCACATCCTGATGGCCCAGGTAGGTTATTATCAGCTTCTGCCCATGCTTTACGGGCATAATGGCATACTTCCTGCCGCTGGTCTGCAAGCCTACGACTTTGCCGCGGAATACAGCCATTACGGATATGTCCTTCGTGCCGAGCACGGTCAGCGTGGCCTTGCCGGGTACTTCGGGATCGTTATCTATTGTATAATCCGTGCCTTCCGTGCCGCTTATGTACCAAAGCAGGAAGTCCTCGTAGCCATCGGGGTTGCGCGCGGCGACCAGTTCCACCTTATCGCCTTTCTTCAGGCCGGTAAGGTTGCTTTCGCTCGTCAGCGTGCCGTATGTTGCCTCGTTTACGCTCAGCGTTACGTTGACCTTGTTTTCCACCTCAAACCTCGCCTTTATGGTGAAAAACTTTTCAGGCACATTGAAGGTGATGGTTTCGCTCTTGGCCTGTTCTTCGCTCAACTCAACGCCTTCTATCTCCCAACCCGCGAAGGCATAGCCTTCGTTGGCAGCGGCGGTGATGGTGGCTTCGCCCGCAGGGAAGTCTATTATGCTGCCCGCGGCGTAGGTCGCATTGTTATAGGACACGGCGCCGTTTTCAGCCTCTATCAGTGCACGGCGTGCGGGGGCGAAGCGTATAACGCCATTCTTCACGTTGCCGTTGGCATCGGTCGCGGTAAACGGCAATTCATACAGAGTAGCGGCTTCTTCTGCAGTGATATTATAAACGTAGTATTTTGTGGTATCTCTTGAAGCATCGTGTTCAGTGCCTTCACCCAAATTAAACGTTACGCCCGCAGCGGTAAGGTCGGTAGACTTATACCGATAGAACAATCTCAAACCGCTTTTGCTTTGCATTGCGGGAGCATCAAATATTATCACTATAGGTTCGGATACATCGTTTGACCAGCCGGTGTAGCTTGAGGGCAGGGTCATGTTGGGGGCAAACACCGTAACTCTGGGAGCCTGCATTGAGCCCCTATCGGATTTATGACTATTGTACCTTACAAAGTTAGGCTCGCCCTTCTTAACAAAGTGCGCCGTCAGCTTCAGATCCTTCTCGCAGGAGAATATGGTGAGCTGATTATTGTCGCCAGTAGCGTCATTATCGGTGCTGTTCGTATTAAAGCTGAACAGGTTGTCCTTTTCTTTTTCAGGTATCTCGGTACCGTCGGCATAGGTTATTTCCCAACCCATGAACAGGCAGTCCTCAGCGGGCTTCGCGCCGAAATCAAGTTTCCCGCCGACGCTCGAAACAATATTCTCGCCTTCGGGCGTTACGGTACCATATTCGCTGTTGTCGCTTGCTACGGTGACCTTCATCTCTTTGCCGAATACCGGCACTAACTTCAGATTAACGTGGAAGTTTGCACTGCTGTGCTTCGAGAAACCTATGCGCAGCGGGTTGCTTGCCTCGCTTTCGCCATCTTCAAGGAAGTAGTTCCCATACTGACCACCCATCAGACCGACAGCTTTCTTACCGGTGTCTGCATTCAATATAGTCCATCCACCAAAGGCATACCCCTCTTCCGGCGTGGCCTTAACGGTTGCAACTATGTTGCCGGTGCTGTCGTCCGGCCCATACACGCGGTTGTCCGCGTCCGGCGTTACGCCCACGAACTCCGCCGTACCGTGCTCGCCCTGAGCAAGCTCCACGTAGAGCTGCTTGGTAAACTTGGCCGTGAAGCGGAGACTGTAATCTTTCATCCTCACGCCCAAATCCGCATCGTCAAGGCTGCCAAAGGGGCTGTAATGCTTAGCTAATTCGGCAGGCGCGTAGGTGCCGTCCTCCTGCTTGTATTCCACAGTCCAGCCGTTGAACTCGTATCCGTCATTTGCGGTCGCGGTCACAAAGGCCATGTCGTTCGTATAGAAGTAACCGTCAGTGTCGCCGCTCGCTTCCACCTTGCCGCCCGCGGCAGGGTCTGCTACAGCTTCAACGGTGAGTCCCTTGGAGAACTGCGGAGTTATGCGCAGGTCATATTCCGTTACCTTTGCGGACATCGAGCGCTGCGTGCGCCCGTCGCCGTTTACGGGAGTCCAGAAACGGTATGTCACGAACGAGCCGGCCAATGTCGGGTCGGCTACCCATTCGTTTTTGGCCGTGTCAAAGTATTCTATGCCCCATTTAACGAACCTGTAGCCGGTTTCGGTGCTTTCAAGCTCCCACGTTACAGCGTTGGAGTCCTTGGTAAGACCGGATACGGCATCCTTGCCTATGGCGCTTACGGGCCAGGCGAAGCTCGCCTTACCGCCTTCCGCCTGCTGTAAGGTTATGCTGTAAGTCGGTTCAAATTCAGGATATACCCTAAGGTTATATTCCTTGGCAACAATGGTGATGGTGCCATCGCTGAGGCTTGTATCATCGCCAAGGGTATAATGGCGGCCTTCTTCGGCGGGCATGAACTTGCCTTCCGCCTTTTCGTAATCAACATGCCACCTGACGAACTTGCTCTTTTCGCCGGGCACGTTGGTTAAGCTTACGCTTTCGCCCGCGGCAACGGTTTTGCTTTCAGCCGTTTCGTCGTCCGCAAACCTGGCCGCACCTTCGGAAACTATGCCTTCGCCCGTGCTTACGGTAACAAGCTTAGTGAACTTGGCCTTGATAATGAAGAATTTGCCGTCCGCTTCAATGGTCAGCGGGTTATCGGAATATTCCTTTCCGCTTATTTCCCAGCCCGCAAAAGCATAGCCTTCGTCCGCCTTGGCCTGAAGGGTTATTTCGCCCGCGGCAACGTCTATGGTTTGGCCGTTGGTATATTCGGTATCGTTATATATAACGCTGCCGTGTTCGGCTTCTATGCCGGCCTTGCCGTCGCGCTCGAAGCGTATCACGCCGCGCTTTACAAAGCCGTTCTTATCGGTAATGGTAAAGGGTATTTCATAATCGTCCGCATTAAGCTGGGTATAGTAATACCTGCTCCAGCTGAGCCATGAGCCTTTCTCTCCGGTCTCCCTGCCGCCGAAGGAAAGCGATGTTCCGTCAGGCGCATAGGAATCTTTGTTCAGCCTATAATACGCGGCAACATACTGGGGCAGCGTGCCTACGTTATTGAACGTTACGACCACCTGCTCGTCCGTATCGTTAGACCAGCCGGTCACGGTGCCTTCCGTCGCCAGAGTGACAAACGGGGTGAGCTCAAGCAGGTTATCCCTTATGTCAAAGCGGGGAGTTTTGCCAGCGACCACAAATTCGGGCGCGGCAAACACGGCCTGAATATCAAACGTGCTTTCCGGCACGGCAAAAGTTATGTCGTTGCCATTGGCGGGATATTCGGCGCCGTTTATTATCCATTTGAGCAGCTTGTAGCCTTCTTCCGGCACGGCGGTCATGGTGGCATCGCCGTCGCCATCGGGAACGAAGTCTATTACGCTGCCGTTTTCATACTGCTTGCCAAGGTACTGCACAGCGCCGTGTTCGGCAGTGAGCTTGCCCCTGTTTTTAAAGTTCAGCCTTATAACGCCGGGCTTGGTATTGCCGTTGTTATCAAGCACGTTGAAATGTATTTCATATGCATCGGCAAAATCATCAATCGTATATTGGCCGAACCCATATTCCAGCTTATTCTCGTCCTTATAGGTATACTTCGGTGCGTCGTCCGTAAAGCTTATTACCAGCCCGGGCGCAGTTTTGCCAGTGTTACCGCTTTTGCCTATAGGCATGAATATAGAACATTCATTGGCGCTTTTAAGTACATCAGCCGCCGGAATATCATTAAACTCCACAACCACTTCGTTTGTGGTGTTGTCCCATCCGGTTATAGTGGGGTAATAGATAGTCTGAGTCTGGAATATTACATGCATTCTAATATTCCAGTAACTATCCTGCAACGCATAGTTTGGCGAAGTTTTGTCGTTAAACACGGCGGTTATTGTAGCGTCGTGCTTTATGCCCTTCCTATTGTAATCAATAAGGTCGCGCACGGTGTTTCCGACAACGGTCTCGTCAGTGCTCCAAGGCTCCTTGTCATATGGCCATGTCGTGGTTTTAGACATGCCAAGGTCATGATAATGGTATACGTCAAGATCGTCAACTATGCCGCTTTCGCCGTTGGTATAGCGTATTGTCCAACCCACGAACTGGTACTTTTCGCTGTCCTTCAGCCGGTAGCCTATTTCCACGTTGCCCGCGGTATAGCTGCCGACGTAGCCCTTTTCGGTTTTTTCGGTGAGCTGCTTGCCCGTGTTCGGGCCCAGCACGACCTCGCCCATCTCAGGATCGCTCGATTCAACGGCCAGCTTGAGCGGTTTGCCAAAGTTAGGCGTTAACTCAAGGTAGGCTTTAGCGCTGCCTACTGAGCCCGGTGCGATCTCCATCGGATTGGAACCAAACGTGTTTCCGCTTTTAAGAACGTAATGTGCATTAGGTGTGGTTTTAGGCACCCATGTTTTGCCGTTGTTCATAGTAAACCTGGCTGTCCAGTTAATGAACTCATAGCCTTCTTTCGGCGTGGCCTTAATCGATATAAACCCCGTTTTCGCCGTAAGGCCGGTAATCTTATTGCCGTCCTGCGTGGCGCCGTCCGGTATGGATACTATCTCCACGGTGCCGTTTTCCACGCCATCGGTATTTATTACGATGGTCTTGTTTCCCGCCGCCAGCACCTGCGCAGGCACAAGGCCCGCGCACATTATAAGCGCCAGCAGAAGGGACAACAGTTTTTTAGCTTTCATATGTTTTCCTCCGTGTATTTCAACTCTTCCGCATTGAATACATTATCATTCAAGTACATCGGTCCATTCGGCGCGGGAGCTGTTCCATGCCCTGCCCGTGCCGGAGTTGTTCCAGCCTGTGCCGGTGCTGCCCCAGCCCGTGCCAAGATTGCCCCAACCGGAACTGCTGCCCCGCTGGTTATATCCCTTAGAGGAATCCCAATATGAACCGTATCCGCCCGGCAGGCCGTGCGGGTCGTGGCTCACCTGGTGATCCTTAACGGAGTTGTTGCCTTCTTCAGCCATCTTGTCCCAAAGCTGATCCGCAACGCTGCGCTGATATACAACGCTTACCGTGTATTGCTTGGTCGTTTTACCGTTCACCACCGTGTATACAACGGGAACGGACAGGTTCACCATCTGGTAAGAGCCGGGCGTTACGCTCGCCCCAGCGCTGACGGTGACTATAGGCGCGACTGCCGTAACGTTTGTGCCGTAAGGCAGGGTTATGACGATTGTGCCCGCGCCGTGGTTTATAACGCCTTCCGCGCTCAGCACGTTGAAGCCGGTTATCATGGCATCCGAACTTACGGGCGTGCTGCCGCCGGCGGTTATCAGGCTGCCGTTTTTATTGAGCACCTTCACTTTATATGTGCGGCCTGCAAGCGCGTCTGTACCGGTGAGGGTATATTCAACAACGTTGGAGAAGTCCACCGCCGCGCCGGACGAGGGGGAGCATTTGCTGCCCGCCGTGAACGTGGCTTCCGCAGTAAGCAGGGTGGTAGTGAGCGCGCTGTCGTCCACGCCGGAAACGGTTATGGTGTTGTTGTCGTTATCTATAACGCCGCTGTACCATGTTCCGTCCGCCTGTACGCGGAATGTAAGCATTTCCGCCTGCGCGGCTATCATTACCTTTACGCGCACCTTATTGGTGGTCTTTTTGTCGCCGGACACAACGGTAAACTCCGCAAAATCTGAAAGATCCATTGTCTTTTTGCCGTCCAGCACCGGTGTTACCTCCGCGCCGTAGGACGCTTCGCCCTTTATGCGCAGCTTGGTCAGATCCACCGTGTTGTTTATTATCAGCACTATATCCGTGCCGTCCGCGGTGTTCGTTACCTTTCGTTCAACAATGTTGAGAGCGCGCCTGTTCGCGTCCTCAAGCGTTATGCCGTCCGCAGGTATATCCGCGCCCGTTGCGTCCACGTTGCCGTAGGTAACGGTGACATAATATGTCTTGGTGGTCTTTCCGTCGGAAGCTTGCACCACAAACGGCTGCTCGGTACCCGCCACCAGCTTTACCGGCAGTTCGGGAACGATGAGCTTTGCACCCGCGGACAAAACCATTTCGGGCGTGATGCTGTCAAGCGGCATGCCATCCGGCACGGTAACGGCGATTGTGCTGCGCTCGCCTTCAGTTATTTCGCCATTCTGCCCATCTATTGCAAAGGAGAGGATGTTTGCCTCGGCAGAAAGGGTCTTTGCGAAGTTATAACGGTTGTAATACATATGGTATGCCTTGCCCGCGCCGCCGCGTTCAAGGAACCCGAGATACCATTCGAGCGCGTAGCAACCCTGTTCGGTAGCCATACTGTTGGGCTGCGTTTCGGATACAACGTGTTTGAAGCCGCCGGCCCAGGCGAATTTATCCACCCATTGGGTAACTATGTTGGTCTTTCCGTCGCCAAAGCGCGGGTCGGTATACGGGTCAACGCCGCACGCACACAGCGCACATATTACCTGGGACGTGGATTCGCTGTTGGCAAAGCCGCTGTATGTGAAAGTAAAGTCTGGATTCATGGCCTTAGCAATGCTCTCTATGCCTTCCTGTATAAGGCTCTTTACCTTATCGCCATACACGGGGTCGTCAACATAAGGCGCTATGGCATACATGTTCATTGCGCCCATGTCCACCTCTGTACCGGTTATAAGCTTGCCGCTGCCTGTTATCCTGCTGAGTATACTGTTCCTTGAATACCTTGAACCTTCAGGCACGGTGTAATTGCCCATGTCTAGCGCTATAAGCGCAAACGCATCGCCCATCATGCCGTATGTCTGCACGCGCTCAAGGTCGTCAAACAGGTTGTCTATCTGTTCTCCACTGCTGTTCACAAACGGTTCGCCGTTATTGTACTTAGCCAGATTAGAGCAATCGTAGCCGTTCGCGGTCAGGGCGATTATGTTGCGCTCAACCACCGTATTCATGGTGGAAGCGGTCACTTTCCAGTTCTTCGCCCATTCCGCAAGGTCTATATACTGCGTGGTGCTGCCCTGCGCGGGGTTGGCATAAATGCCAAGGTCCATCTGCTCCCAGCTGCCAAGGCTCGCCTTGGACTTATAGGAGGATATTATGCCGTTGAGCAGGTTCTGGAGCTTTTCCCTGTCCGGATTATCCTGCGGGGCGGAAACCGTAACGGTAACGCTGTATTTCTTTTCCGTGCCGTCCTGCGCCTTTACGGTGTATGTAACGGGGCGGGAGAAATCCTGCGCCGCGCCTATTTCGGGCGTTATGGCCGCAAATTCGGATATTGTAATGCTCGGGGCGAACGTTGTGTTCAAGCCCGCGGGCAGGGTCATGGTTACGGTGCCTTTGTCGTGATCTATCCTGCCGGCAACCGTGCCGTACTTAAAGGATATCAGCTTGCATTCGCCGGAAGCCTTCTCCTTTTTGACCACAACGCTGTAATCTTTATATGTTTTGCCGTCCTGCGCCGTTACGCGGTAAACTATGGGCGTAGCTTCGGAATTTTCAAAATCTTCCCCTGCGGTCGCCTTTATGGTCGCGTCGTAGGATACGGTATATTCGGCCTTCAGCGTGCTCCAATCCGTGTCAAACGGTATTGTTACGGTCACGTTTGTGCCGCTTATTTCAACCTTTTCGTTTTCTATGCCTACGGAATAGGCTTTAAGCTCGCATTCCGCGGAATTGCCGCGGGTTATGTTGAGCGCGTAATCCTTCGTGTATTCGCCGCCGGCTATGTCCAGCTCGATGCGCAGCGTCTTTAC
>OJKC01000992.1_pt1 | contig 19518 bp, 13 predicted proteins | sample 1596401 | NCBI WGS metagenome assembly OJKC01 (sample SAMEA4350162, study PRJEB24818) | metagenome | biome: human; feature: gut; material: faeces | place: Denmark | collected 2013-09 | reverse complement strand
GGTATCGACGTTGGCCGTGCGGGTGATGAAGGCGTACTGGTAACGTTTGGTGATGTTTTCGAGGATGTCCGAAATCGCGGTGTCGCGCATCGACAGCGTGATGCGCTGTTCGGCGCCCTGCTGTTGGGCCGCCGCTCTCCCGATTCCGCAGCATGAGAAGAGGATCAGCAACAGCAGGCCTCCGAATATTCCCACGCTTCTTCGGTTCGTGTAGAGATAATTCATAGGTTTGTTCAGGTTTTGCAGATTTAATTTAGGTCTCAAAATTCCGAGTCGGAAAATGGGCAACGACATTTTCCGGCTTTTTCCATCAGTCCTTTCCCATAGGCATATATGCGTGTTTCAGATTCGTTTTCAACAGTCGGCTTCGGTGCGTCATACGGCCCCTACCGGCGGGCGCGCTCGATCTCGATGATGCGGCCGTCGCGCCGGATGCGCAGCGTGTGGTGGATATTCAGCGCGTCGAGCAGTTCGTCGATCTCCCAGCCGCTGGCGAACGTGGCGAAATACTCCTCGCCGAGCAGCGATGTGTCGCGGATGACGATCTGCACGTCGAACATACGTTCCAGATCGCGGGCGATCTCACCGAGCGTCTTGTGGCGGAAGGCGTGGAAACCGTCGCGCCACGAGATGTAGTGCGCACAGTCGAACCGCTCGCGGACGACCGCGTTCGTGGCGTTGTCGACCAGAATCTTGTCGCCCGGACGCATCAGGATGGTCACGCCGCCGTCGCGCTTCAATCCCAGCGCAACGCTTCCCTCCACGAGCGACGTCTCGACATACTTGTCCTCGTTGTACGAGCGGAGGTTGAAACGGGTTCCCAACACTCGGATACTGACGTTGCGCGTATCGACGCGGAAGGGCCGCTCGGGATCCTTGGTCACGTCCATGTAGACTTCGCCGCTGACGAAGAGCTGCCGCTCGCGGTCGAAACGGTCGGGGTAAAAGACATAGGTCCCCGAATTCAGCCATACGCGGCTCCCGTCGGGCAGCGTGATGCAGCGGGTCTGCCCGTAGGGCGCGTAGACCTCGACCCACTCCGGCTGCTCCGCGACCTGCCGCGACGCGAACAGATAGGCGCAGACGACGAGCGGTACGAGCAGCACCGCCGCAGCCTGCGACAGCCTCCGCCACAGCCGTTGCAGGCGGAGTTTTCGGCCGAAGAGCCGCCCGGCCAGAGCACGGTAACGCTCGTCGAGCGTCCGCTGCGGCACGGACCGTTGCAGCGAACGCTCCCAGAAGGCGTACAGCTCCCCGCTCACGGGATCGTCTTCCCGCAGGGTAAATTCCTCCTCGGCGTCGTGTTCGAGAAACCATTCGCGCAACCGTTCGCGCACGCCGGCATCGCCCCCGTGTTCGAGGTAATGCCTGAGCAGCTCCTTATCTATTTTTTCCATCGGACTTCCGGCTTTTAATACTAATACGCAACAAGGCAGCAGGCACACCCGGTCGGACATGCGTTTTTTTTCGAAAAATTCGTTCTGCTGTAAAATACGGCCGTCGGTTTTCGCCGTCTTCGCAGTGCGATCCCGCAGGCCTACGGCCTGCTAAAACCGAGTAAAAGGAATCAAAATCATGGTTGCGCGAAGCGCACAACAATCTCCGCCTTGCGAAAAGTGCGGAAACTTTTGGCGCCACCTTTCGGTGACAAAAGATGGTAAATATGCTCCTCGCAGGAAATGCCCAATCGAAAGTCGGGATATTTCTGACATGTTCACAGTCAAATTCTGCTAAAAAGATTCGCTCTTCGGCCAAAACCCGAAGAGCGGCAGCCCGCGGAAGAACGATGCGGGAACGTCCCCCCCCCTTCCGGCGGAAACTACTGCAACAGGATAAAGAAGGTGAGCCAACAGACGAACTTCCCGACTTTGACGCGCAACGTTCTGAGCGCCGCGTTCAGATGGCCTTCGACAGTGCGTTTCGAGATGCGGAGCCGCCGTGCGATCTCATCGTTCGTCAGCCCCTCGATGCGGCTCAGCCGGAAAACCTCCCGCCGCTGGGCGGGCATCCGGTCGATCTCGTCCAGCACCAGCTGCCGCAGCCGGTCGGCGTCGTAGGCCGCGGCGAACTGCTCCTGCACATGTTCCGCGTCATGGAGCAGGTCGAGCCGAAGCCTGCGCCGGTCGTAGCGATCCGAACGGAAGTAGTCGGCGATTTCGTGTCTGGCGAGCGTGTAGAGGAAAGCTTTGAAATTGCGGGAGGGATCGAGCGCCTCCCGTTTGAGCCAGAGGCGGATAAAGACGTTCTGCGTGATCTCCTCGGCATGGAACCCGTTGTCGACGACCCCGCGCGTAAAGGCATGGACACCGCCGTAATACCGTTCAAACACCGCTTTGAACGATACGAGGTCGCCGCGGCGAATCCGTTCTATCAGTTCCTGTTCCGATACCATTGGGGCAGCTCTCTCCACGCACTCCGTTTCACGCCGCCCCGTTGCCGGACGTTGCATCCGCAACAAGGCCGGCGGCATGGATTTCAATGTAAAAGTAGGGATAATATCTTATTTTTACAACTTCACCGCCTATTTTCGGGAGCGCCCGCACCTTCCCCGAAAGACGAGAAAAGGGAGAGCTATGCTCTCCCTTTTCTCGACGGCACCGCAGCCCGCTACTCCCGGACGATCAGGATACCCAGTTCGTAGAGCAGGTAGAGCGGCAGGAAGACGACCATCAGCGTGAACGGATCGCCCGAAGGGGTAATGACGGCCGAAAGCACCAGCAGGATGACCACCGCATGGCGGCGGTAGGTGCGGAAGAAGGTCTTGTTCACCAGCCCCAGCTTCGAGAGCAGCCATGCAAGCAGCGGCAGTTCGAAGACGATCCCCATGACGAAAACCAGCATCAGGAAATTGCCCATGTAGGAGTTCAGCGAGATCTGGTTGACGATCGACGCGCTGAGCTGGTACTCGGTCAGGAAACGGAACGTAAAGGGGAAGACCAGACAGTACCCCACGGCGCAGCCCAGAAAAAACATAACGGTTCCGCCCAGAAAGGCCAGCCCCACGCTGCGCCGCTCGTTCTCGAAGAGCGCCGGCTGCACGAAGCGCCACACTTCGAAGATCAGGTAGGGGAACATCAGCACCAGCGCGAACCAGAACGACGTGCTGATGTGGGTCAGGAACTGCGAAGCGACGTTGATATTGATGATCTCCACCGCGAAATCGTCGTTGCTGAAATCGGGAAGGAACATCCCCGTACCGCCCAGGTTCGACAGCCACCGGTAGAGGAAAAAATCCGACGTCGTCGGCCCCAGCACGAACGAATCGAACAGGTCGGGCATGACGCAGAAACACGCGATCATGAATACGAGCAACACCGCCACCACGCGGAACAACGTACGGCGGAGCTCCTCCAAGTGGCCCCAAAATGACATTTCCTTCTCTTCCATCGTTCAGGTTCGTTTTCATCAGTCCATTTCTCGCCTCGGCACAGCCCGAACAAGTTCGGCTCTGCCCTCGGCTTGGCGAAATGGTTGAATTTCATTCGTCGTTTTCAACGTCCGCTTCCCGCCGCAGCATCGTCCGAACAAGTTCAACTCTGCGCTCGGCTTATCGAAACGTTTGTCTTCGACTGTCGTTTTCCCGCCTCGGCATAACCTGAACAAGTTCGGATCTGCGCTCGGCTTAACGAAAACGTTCATTTTCATGCTCCATTTCTCGCCTCGGCAATTCGAGTAAACTCGATTGCACTCGGCTTGGCGAAATGGTTCTGTCAATTTACCCAACGGCCGCAACTCCGTCCGACCGGCGGCCGTCGTCTCCGCCGGTCGGAGACACACGTCTACGGGCGTTCTCCCAACAGCGGAACCCCGCCGCACGCACGACGGAACGGGTCTCCATGCGACGGACGATCCGGTTATCCTGCGACAACCGAATCGTCCCGATCCGACCGCAGGGCCGGACTATTTCGCATAGGAAGCCTCGACGAAGGGGGCTTCGTTCAGGTAGTCGACGCACTCGCGCACGCTGCGCAGCACGTCGCCGTAGCTCGATCCCTCCATCTCGACGATGATGTTCTCCACGCCGGCGGTCGCGGCATTGCGGAAAATAGCGTCGTAACCGACCATTCCGCTCTGTCCCACCTCGCGGCGATCCTTGATATGAAGCAGCCGGAAACGGCCCGGATACTTCGTGAAGTAGTCGACCGGACTGGCCTGCCCCATCACCGTCCAGTAGACGTCCATCTGGAAGAAGACCTTGTCGGGATCGGTATTTTCGAGCATGTAGTCCAGCATCACGCGATCTTCGACCTTCTCGAACTCCCGCGAGTGGTTGTGGTAGCCGAACTTGATGCCGGCGGCCTTGCAGCGGGCGCCGACCTCGTTGAAATAACGGCAGTAGGTCGCCAGCCCGTCGAGCGTCTCGATACGCCGCATCGACGGCACGACGATATACTCCACGCCGGCTGCCTTATGCGCCGCGATGCATTCGTCCCACCATTTGAGCGCCTCGGTGAAATCGCCCGTGGCCAGCTGCTTGTCCGAAAGGTTGAGCGTGCAGTGGGTCGACAGCACCTTCATGCCCGTCGCCTCTACGTCGCGGCGGAACTGTTGGGGGGGGGTTCCGTAAAGCAGTCCGTCCTTGTAGCTGGCGGCCTCCACGAAGGTATATCCCATATCGGCGAGCGCCTGCAACACGGGCTTATAGTCTCCCTCGCTCTTGCCGAACACCCCGATGAGCGAGCGTACCGAATAGAGCTGGATGCCGACCTCCTTCTTGGGCCCCTTCCCCGCGCCTGCGGCGGATGCCCCCGAAGGGAGCATCGCCGCAGCGAGCAGGAAGCAGACCGCTGTAAACAGTTTTCGTTTCATCGCACGAACGGCCGTTTAGTCGAGCACCTTGACGCGGATGTTGCGGAACCAGACGTCGTCGCCGTGATCCTGCAAACCGATGTACCCCTCGTGGTTCTCGCCGCCGCAATTGTTGAGCAGTTCGAATGCGAGCGGCCACTTCTGCGACGAGAACTTGCTGTTTTCGAGCATCTCCGTCCACTGGGGCGTCCAGAGGTGGTACTCCACGACGTTCTGACCGTTCTGGCCGTGAACGACCGTACCCTTGTAAACCATGATCTTCGCCTTGTTCCACTCGCCGAAGGGCTTGGCGTTCTGCGGCACGGCGGGGATCATGTCGTAGAGCGACGCCGACTTGCGGTTGCCGTCCACGCCCAGTTGGGCGTCGGGGTGATTCTCGTTATCCAATACCTGATATTCGGGGCTGGAAATATAGATCGGCTGCAATTTCATCTGGCCGTTCTTCTCGGCCTCGACCTCCTGGGCCAGGTAGAGGATACCCGAATTGCCGCCCTTGGAGATCTTCCACTCCAATTCGAGTTCGAAATTCTTGAACTTGTGCGCGAAGATCAGGTCGCCGCCGTCGGCCTTCTGCGCTTCGCCGCCGCCCGTGCCGTTGAATTTGATCGCACCGTCTTCGATCGTCCACTTGGCCGGAACGTTGTCCTTGCCGTAACCGCGCCAGCCGTTGAACGTCTTGCCGTCGAAGATCACGTAGTAGCCCTCCTTGTCGACCGGAAGCGTCGCCAGGTCGACCTGCGGCTTGTCGATTACGTTGTAGACGGGAGCGGCTTTCGCTTCGGCCTTCGTTTCGGCAGCCGCCTCGGCGTTCTTCGCCTTATTGGGGTTTCCGCCGCAAGCGACCATCGACAGGCTCAGCGCGGCACATGCAGAGAATAAAATCGTCTTTTTCATATTCGTTTTATGATTTTAAATTGGGTTTGTTTTCATACACCTTTTCTCGCCTCGGCACAGCCCGAACTTTGTTCGGCTCTGCACCCGGCTTGACGAAATGGTTGAATTTCTTTCGTCCATTTCTCGCCTCGGCAATTCGAACGAGCTCGATTGCGCTCGGCCTGACGAAATGGTTCTGAAAAATTACATCGGCATGTCGGGCAGCTTCCAGCCTTCGCGGTAGTTGTGCTTGATAAGCTCCTCGGCGAACTGGTTGGCGTTGACCGGATCGGTCCACGTCTTCTTGAAGGTGGGGTGTCCGTCCTTGATGCTGAAACCGTCCTTGATGACCGTCTTGATCGTAGCGTCGGCGGGGATGTTCGTGAAACGCATCTTCTCGCCGTCCCAGTGCAGCTCCTGATTGAGTCCCTGCAAACGCACGGCCAGCACGCCCATGACGACCATCTCGTTGAACGGGCCTGCCTCGCTGAAATCCGATGCCGACAGCGTACGGTCGTCGGCGTCCTCCTTGCAGGCGCGCACCCAGTCCATCTGGTGCGACTCCTTCACCTCGCGCATCACCGGCGGGCACTTGGGCTCGCGGCCCGACACCAGATAGGGATCGGCGCCGTAGCAACCGCAGATCAGCGTATCTTTCGTACCGTAGAAGATCGCACCGCCGCCCTTGACGTTGAGATCCTTGCCTGCGGGCAGCCCTTCGGGACGCGTCGGCATCAGACCGCCGTCGTACCAGTATACCTCGACTTCGGGCATGGCGACCTTCGGCATGTTGTCGCGTGCCGGGAAGACGAACTTCACGGTCTGCGCCGTCGGGCACGACTCGGAGAGCAGCAGCGTCGAACTGCCCTGCACCTTGGTCGGATAGCCCAGTTTCAACCCCTTGAAAACGGGATGCAGGATGTGGCAGGCCATGTCGCCCAGCGCACCCGTACCGAAATCCCACCAGCCGCGGAAATTCCACGGGGTATAGATCGAGTTGTAGGGACGCATCGGCGCCGGCCCGATGAAGGCGTCCCAGTTGAGCGTCTTGGGCACGCGCTCGTCGTTTTCGGGACGCATCAGCCCCTGCGGCCAGATCGGGCGGTCGGTGAAGGCCTCGACCTTGCGCACCTCGCCGATTTCGCCGTTCCATATCCATTCGCAGACCTTGCGCACGCCTTCGGCCGAAGCGCCCTGGTTGCCCATCTGCGTGGCTACCTTGTGCTTGGCGGCCAGTTTGGTCAGCAGACGCGATTCGTAGACCGTGTGCGTCAGCGGTTTCTCGCAATAGACGTGCTTGCCGGCCGTAATGGCGTCGGCCGCGATGATCGCGTGGGTGTGGTCGGCCGTAGCCACCATGACCGCATCGGCCGATTTGAGCATCTCGTCGTACATGCGGCGGTAATCGTTGTAGCGTTTGGCCGCGGGGTAACGCTGGAAGACATGCTCCGCGTATTTCCAGTCGACGTCGCACAGGCCGATGATGTTCTGGCTTTCAAGGCCCTTCAATACCGAAGCGCCGCGACCGCCGATGCCGACACCCAGGATATTGAGTTTGTCGCTGGGCGCGGTATGCCCGAATTTCTTACCCAGAACCGTGCTGGGTACGACCGCCAGCCCGATTGCGGCGGCAGCCCCCTTTTTCAGGAAGCTTCTTCTCGACATTTCTTTTGCCATCGTTCTAAGATTTATTGGGTTAGGTTAACAATTGATTGCACTCGATAACAAGTTCCCGCTCCCGCCGGAGAAACGGCGCATCCCGTCGGCCGCACTCCGTGCACGGCGTCCGCCGCCTGCGAAAAACCGTCCGCCCTCCGTCTCCGGGCGGGTCCGCCGAAGCACCCCGCCCATTTCGGCGGCAGGGCAGCGGTCCCGTCCGCGTCCGGCCGATCGGCAGGCTCCTCCGCCCCAGCGGCCGGAACCGTCTATTTCTTCTCCTGATCGGGGTTCTCGATCTCTTTCTCGATGTTGTTCATCCCCTCCTTGAAGCTGCGGATGCCCTTGCCTAGCCCTTTCATCAGCTCCGGTATCTTCTTGCCGCCGAAAAGCAGCAGGACAACGAGCGCGATGACGAAGATTTCGCCGGCGCCCAGGTTACCGAGAAACAGTAATTTGTTCATGATCCAAGTTTTATAAGGTTAAATTCAGGTCTCGTCCGAAACGTGGTCACGCGCGCTTGCGCAACAGGCCGTAACCGTTCTTCATCGTCCGCCGCCGTTCGCGGATCTGCTGCAACGTCCGCAGGTCGCCGATGGCCGGCAAGTCGTGCGTCCGTGCATCATGGATGAACTTCCACGCATACTCCGAAGCGACCGCCGCATCGCGGAAACGGGGAAGCTCCTCGCACCGCCGCCCCGACTCGATCGACTGCGCGAACCGTTCGCAGAGCACGTCGATGTTCTTGCCGCCGTAGGGGCGCTCGATCCGGTGCGTCTGCGTCACGCCGTGAAGTTCGACCACCGCCGTCTTGAAATCGTGCGTCATGCGCGCGATACCCTTCGTCCCGACGATGTCCACGTAGGAGTTATGCGTCTGCTTCGCGGACAACTGCCCGTAAACATGTCCCTGCGTGATGTCGAACACCACGCCGTTCTCGAACGTTCCGTGACACTGCAACCACCACGGGTCCTTGTAGTTCCACATGCGCACGGCCTGCGCGTTCCATGTCTTGAACTCCGATTCGGCGTACCAGCGCGCGATATCGACGTAGTGCATCCCGCAGTCGTGGAACGCGGGCCCTTCGTATTCGTGCCCCTCGCCCGGCGCCAGCCCCGGCGTCATGTGGCATACGCGGATGATCGCCAGTTCGCCGATCTCGCCCGAGGAGATGAACTCCTTGATCGTATTGTGATACCACGAATTGCGCAGATAGAGGTTGACCGTGGAGAACAGCGGCGCCTTTTCGACGAGCGACACCGCCTGCCATTCGCGTTCCACGCTGTCGGCGATCGGTTTCTCCGCGATGATATGCTTGCCTGCCGCGACGGCCTTGCCGATCTGCGACAGACGGGAGTCGGCCAACGCGAAGAGACCGACGACCGCCACCTCGGGATCGTCGAAGATGATCTGTTCATCGGCGATTACCTGCGCCTGCGGAGCCAGCCGGCGGGCCTCCTCCCGCGATTCGGCAGAGACGTCGCAGATGTAGGCCACCTCCCACCGTCCGCTCTTCTGCATCTGTTCGAGATAAAACCCGCCCATTCTGCCGAAGCCGATCATACCGATTTTAATAGGATTCATTTCGTTTTGCAGTAACTATTATTTTAGGTTGTAGAAAACATGCCCGTCGGACGGCCCGCTTCCGGAGCCTGTCCAGACCGGAGCCCTCCGCCCGTTGTACAAAATTAAGTTAATTTTACAAGATAAACAAACGTTTGAAAATATCGCTCTTAAATATAGCGGATATAAACCTTCAATCACAAGATATACAATCGATTGAGCCAGATCGAACGCTAAAAAAATATAGTCCTTTCAGAGAGGATAATCCATCGTTTCCGAAGTCGCTGGCCCGATCCGGCCGGCATTCCGGAGAGGTGAACGGTCCTGCTCCGACAAACAGTCGTGGGCGGCGGCGCCCCCCACGGAAAGCCTCGATGATTCCTTCATTTTCATGCTCCATTTCTCGCCTCGGCAATTCGAGTAAACTCGATTGCACTCGGCTTAACGAAATGGTTCGTTTGTTTTCAACTGTCGTTTTCCCGCCTCGGCATAGCTCGCGCAAGCGCGGCTCTGCTCATTTGGCTTAACGAAAACGTTGAATTTCATTCTTCGTTTTCTCGCCTCGGCATAGCCTGAACAAGTTCGGCTCTGCGCTCGGCTTAACGAAAACGTTCCGTTTTCCGGAACAGGCAAGGGCTGGCTCAGGGTACGGAACATGGAACAAAGCCAATGATACCGGAACCCGCCGATACCCCACCGCTCCGTCCGGACGAACGGCACCTCTCCTAAAAATTCCACCGCACCGCCTTTTCCGCATCCCCGCAACGGTCGTAACCATCTCCTCCGTCCGAATCGGTCGGAAACAGGATCATCCGCCAAAATACCCCGACGAGGTTTCGTATCGACAGTCCTGCACGCTGCATGATGTCGGGCGATCCGAACGCCCGACGAACGAACCATAGGTATGGATAAGCGTTATCGAAAACGATCGTCCCGCAAAACGGCAGCAAGCGGAGCAGTCTTCGCAAAAGATTGCGCCAAACCGTTGTGCAACGAAAATCGAGTGCGGGAAAATCCTCCGGAAACAGGAGAAACGGGGACTTCCGCACAGATCCGTTTTTTTAATTTTATTATTAATATAAATCGATCGCTTCTCATAATTTCATGATTTATAACGAAATAATTCAAGGAAACGATTTTTCAAAAAATTTAATTTCATTCGAAAGCGAAAAATATATTTTATTTGATTGTGAAATTTACAGTGAATTTTTATATTTGCACAAACGTTTGCGCAATACGGAATACACCAACCGGATACGCGACAGAAAGATCGCTATCAAAATCCGATGGAATAAAAACCGCATGAAATGAACGTTTTCGCCAAGCCGAGCGCAGAGCCTAACGCAGTTCGGACTATGCCGAGGCGAGAAAACGAAGAATGAAATTCAACGTTTTCGCCAAGCCGAGCGCAGAGCCTAACGCAGTTCGGACTATGCCGAGGCGAGAAAACAAAGAATGAAATTCAACCATTTCGTTAAGCCGAGTGCAATCGAGTTTACTCGAATTGCCGAGGCGAGAAATGGAGCATGAAAATGAACGTTTTCGTTAAGCCAAATGAGCAGAGCCGCTCTTGCGCGAGCTATGCCGAGGCGGGAAAACGACTGTTGAAAACGAACGAAAAAACTCGACCGTTATGAAAAGACCTTACGACGCTATGAAACCGCTCGGCCGCCTCCTGGGAGTCTTCGCATTGCTCCTGTCGACCAGCACGATCTGCCTCTGTTGCAGCTCCGATCCCGCTACGCCCGACGCTCCTGCCGAGGAGGGGGGGGGGGGGAATTTAGATCCCGACGAACCTGACAAGCTCCCCGATGTCGCCGCCTACAAGGTCCCGGACGTCGTGGAGATGGGCTTCGCCGACACTTTCCTGCTTCCGTGCAGCGGCGCCGGCACCGACGATTACCTGCTGCTGACCGCACGCAATGATGCCTCCGAAACCCACCGGATGCCGGTGACGGAGGTCGACCAAACGCAGGGGGCCTCCCTGCAAACGCCCGCCGGTTTCATCGGGGGCATGTATGACTTCACCTTCTATAAAAACGGGAAAGCCCTCGACCTGGGCACGGCCTTCGTCGACGTGGTCGACCGCACCGACGTGCCGCAGGTACCCGGCAGCACCGTCTACGGCCGCGTGATCGACCATACGGGCAAACCGATCGCGGGCGTTTCGATTTCGGACGGCGTCTTCGTGACCGCCACCGACGACGAGGGGCGTTACTACCTCTCTTCGCTCAAACAGCGAGGCTACGTCTTCATCACCGTCCCCGCCGGATACCGCGCAGCGGTCAACCGCACCATTCCCCAGTTCTTCCGGCGGCTGAGCGGTTCGCCCCAGACCTACGAACAGCGCAGTTTCGTACTGGCGCCCGAAGCCAACGAACGGCACCGCATGATCGTCTTCACGGACACGCATCTGGCCAACCGTACCAACGACATCCACCAGTTCGAAAACGGCTTCAAAGCCGACCTTCGCAAACAGATCGCACAGGCGAAAGCCGAGGGCGTGAGCCTCTACGCCATGGCGCTCGGCGATCTGACGTGGGACGAATACTGGTACAAGAACAGCTACCAGCCGTCGCACTACGTGCGCCAAATGGCCGATCTCGACATTCCGATCTACAACATTCCGGGCAACCACGACAACGATCCCTACGTGGCCGACGATTTCGAATCCGAAAATCCGTGGCGCGAAAATCTGGGCCCTACCTACTACTCCTTCGACATCGGCGACATCCACTACATCCAGCTCGACAACACCCTCTTCACCAACACGGGCGGCGCACAGGGAACCGTCGGGAAACTCGACTATACGGAGGGACTGACGGCCGACCAGCTCCGGTGGCTCGAAGCCGACCTGCAACGGGTTCCGGCAGGGAAAACGGTCTTCGTGGGGATGCACATCCAGTTCACGAACCGCTACCGCATCGCCGACGGCAAACTCTCGTGGAGCTATGCCATGCCGGCCGACTGCCGCGCGAAGATGCTCGACCTGCTCGCTCCCTACACCGTCCATTTCGTGACGGGCCATACCCATATCAACTACGCCAACCGCATCACCGAGCGCATGACCGAACACAATATCGCCGCCGTATGCGCCACATGGTGGTGGACGGGCAACTACACCAACGGCCGCACCCAGATGTGCCGCGACGGCGCACCGGCCGGCTACGGACTCTTCGAGATCGGAACCGCCGGAGCGGACGACGTGCAATGGCATTATCAGGGCATCGGCAAGGCAGCCGACTATCAGTTCCGCGCCTACGACCTCAACCGCTGCCTCATCACGCGCGACAAATATTGCCCCGACATCAAGAACGATTTCGGGACGGTCAGCGCCGAATTCTTCGCGCAGTACGCCAACGGCTACGACCGTCCGCGCTCGGACAACGCCGTGCTGATCAACGTCTTCAACTGGAACGAGAAATGGAAGGTGGAGGTGCGCGAAGTCGAGACCGGCAACCGACTCCCCGTCGAACAGGTCGACACCTACGACCCGCTGCATACGATCCATTTCAACATGAACCGCATGAACACCAATTCGACGGCCATGACCTTCCCGACGCTGCTCACGTCGCACATGTTCGAGGCGGTCTGCTCCTCGCCCACGACCACGCTCGAAATCACAGCGACCGACGAATTCGGCCGCAGCTATACCGAAACGATGTCGCGCCCGCGCGAACTCTACGATATGTCCGTCTCCCCGCAGTGGTAACGGCCGCCGTCCGGACGGAAGCGGAGCGAGGGGGAAGGCTCCGCTCCGACCGGCGGCCCTGCGCGGCGGCAGAGGGCGTCCGCATCCCGATTCATCTCTTCATCTAACCTAATAATTTATCTCACTATGAAAAAACTACTGACCATGTTCGCAATCGTATGCGCGTTCCTCGCGTCGTGCGATTCGGAAGGGGGCGACCTGAACCGCACGCCCCTGCTCAAAGTCGTCGGTCCCGACGGCTCCGATCCGTCGCAGCCGATCTCGATCGACGGCAAGAGCCAGGAGGTGGCCTTCACCGTCCTGGCCACGGCCGACTGGACGGCCGACATCGCGGGCGACGAGGGCTTCGCCCTCTCCGACCGCAGCGGCGCGACGGGCAACACCAAGGTGACTGTCGTAGCGGCCCGCAACCTCAGCGGCGCGACCCGCTCGGCTACCGTGTCGTTCCGTCTCGGCGGCGAGGAGCGTTACGCCTACACGATCTCGCAGACCGAGGAGCAGCCCTATCTCGACGTCGATCCCGCGACGATCTCGATCGTCGGCGACCGTACGGAGTTCACCGTCGCCGTCTCGACCAACCAAAGCCCGTGGAAGGTCGAGATCGACAGCCCCGACGGCGACGGCTGGCTCACCCAGCAGTCCAAAGAGAGCGCCTCGATCACCTTCCTGGCCGAAGAGAACACGACGGGCAGGAACCGCACGGCGACGCTCAAATTCGTCTCGGAGCTTCATCCCGAAGTCTTCAACTACGTCACCGTCACGCAGGGGTACGTGGTTCCGGCCCCGACGGCCGACCTGCTCGACGTGGTCTTTGCCGAAGACGGCACCGCCAAGGATGTCTCGGCGATGGGCATGACCGTCGAACTGCTTCCCGACCCGACCCTGTCGACCGTCTTCCTCGAAAAATACGACCGGTACGCCGCACGCTTCACGCGCGAACCGAGCGGTCCTTCGGCCGTGCTGGAAAGCGGATTCTACAAGGTGGAGTACAACGACAACGCCGCCTTCAAGAGCAAACTCGAAGACGGCTACGCAATGGAGGTGCTCCTGCGCCGTTACGACGATCCCCAAAAATTGCAGATCAAACCTTTCGCTTCGAGCGAAGGCGGCGGCGTCAGCATCTGTTTCTGGGCCGACGACTCGAACCAGATCGTCATGGAGACGGGCACGAAGAATGCCACGGGCGGCAACGTGTGGAAAACCGCCAAGAGCGGCGTCACCCCATTGAAGGATGTCTATTACCACATCGTCGCCGTATGGGACAAGGCCGCCGGCACGCAGAAAATCTATGTCGACGGCGAGTTGAAGGCCACCAACAATTCAGCCGGCGGCGAATTCCGCCACATGAACACCAACGTCGACAAACGCTGGTTCGGAATCGGCGCCGACCCCAATCCCAACGACAAGGGGCAGATATCATTCAACGGAGAGGTGGTCATCGCACGCATCTACGACGATCCGATCAACGCCGATCAGGTTCACGCCCTCTGGAAACTCGTGAAGTAACTAACCCAAATACGAACGCGATATGAAAAATCGAAAACAGATATTCGCAATCATGGCCGCAGGACTGCTCGCGCTTCCCTTCGGCACGGCTCACGCCGCAGAAACGCCGGTGTACGACCCCTCGCAGGCCGCACTCGCCCAATCGCAGCTGCGCGACGTCACGGGGCGCGTCACCGACCGTGCGACCGGCGATCCGATCGTCGGCGTCACGGTGGCCAACAACTCGACCGGTTCCGGAACGGTGACCGATGCCGCCGGAGCCTTCACCGTACAGGCAGCCACGGGACAGCTGCTGACGATCTCCTGCGTGGGCTATACCTCGTGGACGGTCAAGGTGCCCGCCTCCGGCGCGATCGACGTGGAGCTGAGCGAAGACGCGCAGCAGCTCGACGACGTAGTGGTCGTGGGCTACGCCACGCAGAAGAAGATCAACGTCACGGGCGCCGTCTCGTCGATCTCGGGCGAGGAGCTGGCCCAGCGGCCCGTGGTCTCGACCATGCAGGCGTTGCAGGGCATCGACCCCTCGCTCAACATCAGCATCGACTCGGGCAACCCCACGGCAGGCAACAGCCTCAACATCCGCGGCGTGCCCTCCATCAACGGCGGTTCGCCGCTGATACTGGTCGACGGCGTGCCGGGCGTCTCGCTGCGGCTGGTCAACGCCGCCGACATCGAGTCGATCTCGGTGCTCAAAGACGCTTCAGCCAGCGCCATCTACGGCGCCAAGGCTTCGGCCGGCGTGATCCTCGTCACCACCAAGAAGGGTGCGGCGGGCAAAGCCACGGTGAGCTACTCCAACAACATCGGCTGGACGCAGCCCACGACGCCCACCGACTTCATCACCAACGGCTACGACTACGCCACGATCGTCAACGACCTCTACTTCTCGCGCTACGCCTACAACGCCTTCAACTACACCGACGCCGACTGGGCGGCGCTCGAAGCGCGTCGTTACGACACCACCGAACACCCCGACCGGCCGTGGGTCGTGATCGGCGACGACGGCAAGTACCACTACTACGGCAACTTCGACTGGTACCACAGCATCTACAACACCAACCGCTTCCATCAGGAGCACAACCTCTCGCTCTCGGGCGGCGGCAAGGACGTCAACTACTACGTCAGCGGCCGCTACTACCAGCAGGACGGCGTGCTGGGCGGCAACATGATCCGGAACAAGGAGAACTACAAGAACTACTCGTTCCGCGCCAAGTTCGACGCACAGCTCTTCAAATGGGCCAAGTGGTCGACCAACGCCTCGCTCAACGCCGTGAACCAGAAGTATCCGGGGCCGCTCAACGAGGCGCAGACCATCGCCGCGCTCGAAGAGAACGTCGCGCCGATGTTCGTCCCCTACAACCCCGACGGTTCGATCGTGATGTATCCCGCCGACCTGCGCAACGTGGCGCTGGGCAAGGGACGCACGGCGGCGCTGGCCGACCCCACGAACAAGCACACGATCGAGAACCTCTCGCTGACGCTCTCGAACAGCCTGCAACTCAAACTCCACAAGGATCTGACCTTCGACGCCAGCTACAACATCAACAATTACCGCCGCCTCTACAAGGATCGCACGGCGGCGAACATCTACTCCGACGCCGTGGGCGTGACCAAGACCACGACCCACTACCAGAAGGACACCTACCGCGAACGCCCCTACGAGTACACCTACCACAACGTCGACGCCTACTTCACCTACGAACACAGCTGGAACAAGGAGCACAACTTCAAGGCGGTCGCGGGTATGAACTACGAAAAATACCGACTCGTGGACAACATCGTCGAGCAGTTCGGACTGGGCAGCGACCAGATCGATTCGTTCAACTCGGTCAACGACGACACCTACTGGCTCGTACAGCAGGATATCTCGGCCTACAAGACGCTCGGGTTCTTCGCCCGCATCAACTACGACTACAAGGGCAAGTATCTCTTCGAAGCCTCGATGCGCGCCGACGGCACGTCGCGCTTCGCCAAAAAGGATCGCTGGGGCTACTTCCCCTCGGTGTCGGCCGGCTGGCGCTTCACCGAAGAGCGGTTCATGGAGGGCGTCCGCCATTGGTGGGACAACGGTAAGATCCGCCTGTCGTACGGTGCGCTGGGCAACCAGCAGGTGAGCAACTACCTCTACCTGCAAACGATCGGCACCGGCACGCTCAACTACCTCTTCGACGACAGCGGCAAAGCCAGCTATGCATCGGTATCCGATCCCATGTCGTCGAACCTCACGTGGGAGACGGTCTATACCTACAACCTCGGCCTCGACCTGAGCTTCCTGCAAAACCGCCTTTCGTTCACGGGCGATTTCTTCATCCGCGACACGAAGGACATGCTCACGCAGTCGCTGACGCTGCCTTCGGTCTACGGCGCGGCGACGCCGACCGAGAACTGCGCCGACCTGCGCACCAAAGGGTGGGAGCTCTCGATCACGTGGCGCGACCAGTTCAAGCTGGGCGGCAAACCCTTCCACTACGCCCTGACGGGTCAGATCGGCGACTACCAGACCGAAATCACGAAGTATAACAACCCCACGAAGCTCTTCGACAGCTACTACGAAGGCAAAAAGCTGGGCGAGATCTGGGGCTACCACGTGCCGAAACTCTTCGACACCGACGAGGAGGCCGCCGCCTACCAGGTGGCGATCAACAACAGTTCGAACGTCTACCAGCGCGTCTACAACATGCAGAACAACCTGGGCAGGCTGATGGCCGGCGACGTGATGTTCGAGGACCGCGACGGCAGCGGCTCGATCGGCACGGGCGCGGGGACGGTCGACGATCCGGGCGACATGATGATCATCGGCAACACCACGCCGCGTTACAGCTACTCGTTCCGCATCGAAGCGAGCTGGAACGGATTCGACATCTCGGCCTTCTTCCAGGGCGTCGGCAAGCGCGACTGGTATCCGACGGCCAACAAGGACGATATCTACGGCGCCAACCAGTTCTGGCAGCTCTACGGCTACACCATTCCGTCGTTCATCACCTACGACTTCATGGACGACGTGTGGAGCGAACAGAATCCGGGCGGCTACTTCCCCCGCCTGCGGCCGATCCAGAGCTACAACGGCGGCCCGCTGGGACAGAACAACGACCGCTACCTGCAAAGCGTGGCCTACCTGCGCTTCAAGAACCTTACGATCGGCTACACGCTGCCGGTGCTGAAAAAGTACCTCTCGAAGCTGCGCATCTACGTCTCGGGCGAGAACCTCTGCTACTGGTCACCGCTCAAAAAGCACTGCAAACTCATCGATCCCGAGCTGGCGATTTCCAGCGGCACCTACAAGGGCGGAACGGGAACGGGCTACACCATGCCCCGCACCTTCTCGTTCGGCGTCGACATCACCTTCTAACAACTTCAAGCCGGAAAGAATATGAAAATCATCTGTAAAATCTTAGCTTTCGGAACCATCGCACTGAGCGTCGGCGGCTGCGACCTGACGATGCTCCCCGAACACGAGCTTTCGCCCGAACAATATTTCCAGAACGAGTCCGATCTCACCCTGTGGAGCAACCAGTTCTACAACGACAACCTCGAATCGGCCGACATCGGCATCAACGACGCCGACGACAAGATCGACAACGGGCTGAGCGACTACATCACCGGCAGCCGCAACGCCGCCTCGCAGACCTGGTCGTTCAGCGCACTGCGCAAGATCAACTACCTGCTCGAACACCTCGACCAGTGTCCCGACCGAGCGCTGGCCACCAAATACGAGGCCGTGGCCCGGTTCTTCCGCGCCTACTTCTACTTCCTCAAAGTGCGCACCTACGGCGATGTGCCCTATTACGACCACGTGCTCGGCTCGACCGATGCCGACGTCTACAAGGCGCGCGACGACCGCGGCTACGTGATGGACCGCGTGCTGGAAGATTTCGACTTCGCGGCCCGAAACCTTCCGGGCACGTGGGAGAGCGGCAACACCCGCGTGACGAAATGGGCCGCGCTGGCCTACGCCAGCCGCGCAGCGCTCTACGAGGGGACGTTCCGCAAGTATCACGGCATGGCCGACGCCGACAAATACCTCCGGCAGGCGGCCGCCACGGCCAAGGAGTTCATCACCGACTCGCCCTTCTATCTCTACGAGGAGGGAGCGGAACCCTACCGCGAACTTTTCTACTCGGAGAACGCCAAGACCTGCGAGGTGGTGCTCTGCCGCCGCTACGACAAAGCCTTCGGCATCTCGCACTCGGTGCCCTACAACATCAAGTTCGGCCGCACGAGCCTCACGCGCCGCTTCATGAACCACTACCTCATGGCCGACGGCTCGCGCTTCACCGACAAGGAGGGCTGGGAGACGATGCCGTACAGCGAGGAGACGCAGGGCCGCGATCCGCGCATGGCGCAGACCGTCCTCTGTCCGGGCTACAAGCAGGTGGAGGCCACGACCGTCACGCGCAACACCCTCTCGTCGCACACCGGCTACGAACCGATCAAGTTCGTCGGCACGGCCGCCAACTCGACCACGTCGGGTGCCGCGAGCAGCGACTGGATCCTGATGCGTGCCGCCGAAGTCTACCTCAACTACGCCGAGGCGGTGGCCGAATTGGGAACGATCACGCAGAACGACCTCGAAATCTCGGTCAACCTGATCCGCAAACGCGCGAAGATGACCGGCATCGATCTCACGAAGGCCGACGCTTCGCCCGATCCCTACCTGCTCGAATGTTATCCCAACGTGACGAAGAGCGCCCACACGGGCGTCATCCTCGAAATCCGCCGCGAGCGCACCGTCGAACTGGTCATGGAGCCCCCCTACCGTTCGTGGGACCTCTTCCGCTGGAACGAGTGCAAGCAGGCGCTCAACCACTACCGGCCCTACTACGGCTGTTACATCGCCGGTGCGGGAACCTACGACATGGATAACGACGGCACGCCCGATCTGGAACTCTACATCGACGAGGCGACCTCCTCCTGCCCGACGAAATTGCAGATCGGCAAGGAGGTGATTCTCAGCGAGGAGACCAAAGGCTACATCGTCGGCTACCCGGGCGTCGTCCACGGCCGGAATTGGGACGACGCGCGCGACTACCTCTGGCCCATTCCCGCCGCACAGCGCACGCTGAATCCTGCGCTGACGCAGAACCCCGGCTGGGACGACGGCCTGAACTTCTGACGCAACGACCGTCGGGAGACGATTCACCCGAAGGAGGAAACCGCGACGGTTTCCTCCTTTTTCGTCGCGGCGATCTCCCTCCGGGAACCGGCGGCGGAGCAACAAAAACGGTCGAAACCGCCGTCAACTCGCTTTTTTTTACTATTTTCGCACGACAGCCCTCCCGACCCGTGCGGGGTACGCCGGGGCGAAAAACGACTGTCGAATACAAACGCATGAAACCGCTCCCTCTCCTTCTCGCCGTCCTGCTCTTCGGCATCGGTACGAGTTGTACCGACCGTACCGA
>OJKC01000988.1_pt1 | contig 19558 bp, 16 predicted proteins | sample 1596401 | NCBI WGS metagenome assembly OJKC01 (sample SAMEA4350162, study PRJEB24818) | metagenome | biome: human; feature: gut; material: faeces | place: Denmark | collected 2013-09 | reverse complement strand
CACCCCTCCCCATTCCGAACAGGGAAGTTAAGCCTCGTCGCGCCGATGGTACTGAGAAATCGGGAGAGTAGGTCACCGCCCCCTTAGAGCCTCGAAGGAGAAATCTTTCGAGGCTTTTTTTATGTCCTAACGGAAGCGGAAAATATGTTGGGTGGACTCCCCGGCGGACACACCTGGGGTGTGTCCCTACGTTTGGAGGAATTGTTTGTGTGTTGTCGTGCGGTGATATCGGAATGCAAAATTGAGAGTTAACAGTGTTGTGTCAGTCGTAGGGACGTACCTCTGGTACGTCCGAAACTCCAAGGCGACCGAAGCGCATTTATGCCCGAACGGGAGAGGAAATATGTCGGGTTGAAACCTCCTGTTGATTCTTGGCGGACACACCTGGGGTGTGTCCCTACGTTTGGGGATTGTTTGTGTGTTGTCGTATGGTGGTCTCGGATGCAGGTGGTATCGTGTCTGAAATTTATTCAAACAAATCAAACGTACGTTGTACGTTTTCGATAAATCGTGACACATGGAATCCGTCACATACGGCATGATGCACTTGTATTGATAATGGAATAAGAATTTTATCCTGTTGTGTGAAATGTTTTCCAAAAGTGAAGATAGGTAATAGGTATTTCCCGTCTGAAACTATGTTCAAGTTGAAACCGGTGAACGTTGCCCACGGTAATGTGGAAATGGGAAACACATTTGTTGGCGTGTTTGGTTTTGGGTCAATTTCTTCAATTTTTCCAAATTGTTCAATGTCTTGAGTCCAGTTACTTAGGAATTTTTGAAGGTCATTGTTCCATTCAGTCCAAATGTTTGAAAATGTTTCAGTCTCTTTGTGAAAAACGGTGAAGCACGGGTGCAGCACATCCCAGATGCCGATATTCCCATCCGTATCCATTGCCGTACGAAACTCCTGATAGGTGTTTACCGATTTGGCTATGGCATAAATGAGCAGTGGATAAAGTTTCGTATTGTTCCGTTGTTTATATGCCATCAGACGGGTTATGTCCATATTAACGGTAATGCTATAGGTACATTTCATCTGATTAAAGTAGAGATCAAAATATGGCTTTCTTTTCCAGTCTTTTAAGTTTATCTTTTCAAACATTGGATAATCGTTTTTGAGAATTTTGGAGAATGGGTTTATAACAGCTTTTGCATGACGAAATTGGTCAGTTCCAATTGGTTTGCTTTTGCTTTCTGGGACTTGATTACACTATATCCTTGTTTTTCAAAAAATGGCCGTGCAGTCAGACTCACTTCGGATGTTATCCGGGTGGCACCGAATTGGTGGGCCATGTTTTCCACCTCAGTAAGCAGCAGCGAAGCGATGCCTTTGCCTTGCCAGTCCTTGTGTACGAACATCGAATGCAGATAGCCATCTTTGTTCATTGACGAATAGCCGACCATTTTATTGTCAGTATTGAACGCGCCGACAAATTGATGGTTTGACAGATGCGTTTTCCATCGTTCTACGCTGTCGCCACATGAAGCCCAGTCCTCTGCTTCTTCTTGCGTATAGTCTTTGGTATTGATGAAAAGCACAGTCGAACGGAACAGACTTTGCATTTCCGGAATATCAGCTTCCGTTAATGGACGGATATGATAATTCTTCCGCTTCCATTCTTCTCTTGTCAGCAATGTGAAATGTTCTGTTCGGATGTCGCCTAAGGGTGAAGTTTTCCCTTCTTCTGTATGATGATATTTGAATCCGCATTTCTCCATTACGCGGCGGGATTTTGTGTTTCCGTCGTAGTGTCCACACCATACTCTTTTTATGTCAAGTTCTTCGAAGCAGCGGCTCAATAAGCGATTGACAGCTTCGGGTATGAGTCCTTGGCCCCAATAAGGAACTCCTAACCAATATCCGATTTCTGCATCACCTTCCTCCATATCTGCGCTGTGTACGCCATCTCCAAACATAATTCCAACACTGCCAATCGGCTCGTTTGTTTCTTTTAAAATCACAGCATAGGTTTCCGGTGTAGAAAGAATGTCTCGGATTATTTCTCTGCTGTTTTCAACGGATGTATGGGGTGGCCAACCGGCTATCGGTCCAATTGCTGGGTCTTGCGCATATTTATATAGAGCTGGAGCGTCGTCTTTTGTCCAGGGACGCAAAATCAGTCTTGCGGTTTCCATCTGTTCCTGTGCCATATTGTTATGTCTTATTTTTTAGAAGCGGATTTCTTTTTTTCTTTTGGAAAAGGGAGTGCCTGTTCTAATGTGCCTACAACTTTCAGCAAATCTTCGGTGTGTTCAACGTCCAAAATATAGTGTTCCTTTGCTCCGTCGTAGGGCGAACCGGTTTCAGCGTCCTGCATCAATTCTGCAATGCTTGGATGTTTTTTCACATAAGCAATGTTGTCGCATATCAGTACCGTGGGCTTTTCGTTGACATACACCATATAGTCGCCGAACATTTTCCGGTAACGAACAATGCCCAACTTTTCTAACTGCGAGCTGACAAATTCCACAAATTCGATATTACTTGCCATAAATTGATTTGTGTTAAAACATTTCTGGTACTAATATAAGATTTTAATCCATACTTTACAAAGATTGTGAGCCGTTTGTATCTCATTTAATATGACCGGATGCGGTTTGGGATAAAAAATACCTGAAACGAGTTTCGATATTTTGTTCTGCACTCGCCTTTTCTTATCTTTGGAGAAGATAGGAGGCGGCTCGGCATAAAAAATCAAGTAAACTTGTTTTTTCTGCTCTCGACTTTCGCTATTTTTGAATAAAATAGGAGGCGGTTCGGCATAGCCAAATTTGAAAACTGTGTTTTCATTTGTCTCTGCACTCACCTTTCACTATCTTTGGATAGAATTGTAGGTGTTCACTTTTGCTTATGAAATGGAAATACACAAAATAGAAACGAACAAGAAAAAGTATTTGGAACTTCTTCTACTGGCAGATGAGCAGGAGTCAATGGTTGACCGCTATTTGGAAAGAGGGGATATGTTTGTTCTTTTCAGTCCGAAAATGGAGGCAATTGGTGTCGCCGTTGTAACAGATGAAGGAAACGGAGTTTGCGAACTAAAGAATCTTGCCGTGCATCCGGATTTTCAAAGATGTGGGTATGGGAGAAAAATGGTTGAATTTTTGTGTCACCATTACGGCCGCAGTTATAAAGAAATGATGGTCGGTACGGGTGACAGCATTCAAACTGTTTCGTTTTACAAAAGTTGTGGATTTCAATATTCGCATACTATCCCGGATTTCTTTACTCTCAACTATGATCATCCAATCGTAGAAGACGGAAAGATTTTGAGGGATATGTTGTATTTCCGTAAAGAGTGTTCTATTTTTCAGGCAGAAAGTTAAAGATATATTTGTGAAAGCTTTGTAGAGAGAGGGGCTTATAATAAATTTGTTGTCAATTATGATAATGCTATGAAACCGATAACCGCTATTTCGATATTTTTCTGTCTGATGTTGCCGTCGCTTTTTCTCAGTTATGGTAATTATTCTGTGACAAGGGAGCGTATCATCGACGATGTGAATCAGGCTCTGGCCAAAACCATAATGAAGGAAAATCACAGGCGTGTGACAGAAGACACTTTACGGATATTCCGTTCGAATTTAAAAATGGAGGAACTGAAGGCTGTTTCCTATCTGTCGTTGTGTACGGCAGAACCGAGCAAAACGGACTTTTGCAGCGATACGATGTGCTATAGTGTCGGGAATGAAAGAGTGCATATTCGGGCATATCCGAATTGCTCGCGAGCGGCTGTTTTTGAAACGTCGGAACAGACTGTGCCGATGGTCCTGTTTGTTGCGAGTCTGTTGTGGGGTGTATTTTCCTTGTTTTATTTAAACAAAAAGGGGTCGACTTTGGAAATTCCGGAAAGGCAGTTAATAGAGTTAGGGACTCTTTCGTTTTGCAGTAATACCGGAGTCTTTTATAACGCTCATAAAGAAGTCATATATTTTACACCGATGCAGCAGCAACTGATGACGCTGCTGATTTCAGACAAATATCATCGGGTTTCGGTTGACGATATTTGCAGCACGTTGTGGCCGGGTAAAGACAATGCAAAAGAAACGCTCTACACATTGGTCCGCCGGTTGAAACCTATAGTGGAAAAGGAGAGCAATGTCCGAATAGTGGCGGAGAAAGGCCATTTCTATTCTCTTTGTATCGAAAAAGTTGATTGACAGTGATTTGTCAGACGCTTGTCAGTGATTGGTCAGTATAATGTCAGTTGTTTTATTGTAGCGATTTTTCTGCAAGAACGTACTTTTGCCGGAAAAGAAAGCAATAAAAACAACGGTTATGAAAGATGCAAAACGCTATAGTCTGATTCTGTTATTTCTGTTTTTCTCTCTGTCGCTTGGTGCGCAGAATTTTGTGAAAGGAACTGTCAAGGATGCCGACAATGTACCCATTTCGGGGGCTTCCGTTATTTTGTATCCGCAGGACAGACCGGAGGATGCAGAAGGTTGTATCTCGGATACCAAAGGGGAGTTCCTGATAAAGGATATTTCTCGGGGAGAATATCGGCTGGAGATATCCTGTGTCGGGTATTTGTCGTTTTCCTGTATGCTTTCCGTTGATAAGCCGATAGATATTGGGGATGTGGTGCTGAAGGTTGAATCGCAGTCGCTCGGAGAAGTAGTCATTACCGCGCAACCGCAAACGCGACTTGTCGGCACATCACTTGTTTCTCAAATTTCCGGCTCAAGTTTGCAGAATGTCGGGAACGCACTGGATGTGTTGCGGCAGCTTCCTATGATTACGGTGTCAGACTCGGAGGTCGATGTAACAGGGAAAGGCACTCCAATTATTTTTATTAACGACCGTCCGCTTCGCGACAATGCAGAGTTGCAATCGTTGCAATCTGCCGATGTTAAAACCGTCGAACTGGTGCTTGCTCCCGGAGCGCAATACGAAAGCACAGCCAATGCCGTAATAAAGATAACGACACGCAAAAACTTTCTAAAAGGTATCAGTGCAAGCAATGAAGCGGAGGTGCGTGTACGGCGCAAGTGTTCTGCTTCCGATTTGCTCGATGTGAGTTATAACGGTGACAAGTGGGAAATTTTCGGTACAGGAAATTTTACGCATAACAATAGTCTTGTAACCGGTACGACAGAGAAGCGGCTGGTTTATAAAGGCGAGCCGACAATTGTAGGTTCTACGCTGAGCAATACGTATCCGGAGGACCGGGCTTTCGGTAAAATCGGGTTTAATTTTTCGGAAGGCAGCCAGTCGTTGGGTGCTTACTATCGCTTTTCACATGCTGACAGCGATTTTCTAAACTGCGGGTCGGAATGGCTCAATCAGGAAATGCCGATGCTGCGCAATATTGCAACGGAAAGTCAGGAGCGGAATCATCTTGTTTCGCTGTATTATGATAATACTTTCTCCGAAAAATATCATTTGCATTTCGACGGGAATTTCAGCGGTGACAGTAGTGATAATAACAGTGAAACGTTTTATCCGGCGGAGGAACGTACCCCTGTCAATTCAACACAAGACCGTACGTCTGAATTATGGGCCGGAAAGTTGTACCTGGAATTTCCTTTGGTAAGAGGACTGTTTTCGGTAGGAACACAGGACTCCTATACCCGGACAACGCTTGACTATAAAATGCTGAATCCCGAAGTGGACATGTATATTCCGTCATCGCTCACCGATGCCCGTCAGTCATCGCTTTCCGCATTCGCTTCCTGGGCGCGGCAGTTTGGTGCGTTCAGCCTGAATGCCGGGTTGCGGTATGAATTTGTCGACTATCTGTTTACGGTAAATGGGAAAAAGGACAGCGATGTGAGCCGGAGGGACAATCTGCTGACTCCTGATATTGCATTGGGCTATTCCTTTGGCGAATCGTCGATGCTCAGCCTGAGCTATCGGATGACCTCTGTGAAACCTCCCTATTCCCAACTTACCGGCGGGCTCGTTTATGCCGGTGAGCACGAAATTGAAGGCGGTAATCCGATGTTGCGGGATGAGAAACGGCACGATGTGCAGCTTTTCGGACAGTGGAATGATTTTCTGTTTCAAATGGACTGTATTCGCAGTCTGGATTCCTATGCTTTTGTCAAGCAGCTTTATCCTGCCAATTCCTTGCAGTTGCTGATGAGTCCGGTGAATGTCGACGTTACCGAACTGAGTGCGTTCTTAGTGTGGAGCCGTGCCATCGGAGCATGGATGCCCAATGCTACTTTAGGAGTTGTCAAGCCGTGGATGAAATTGGGAGGCGACCGCTACGACCATCCGCAGTTTATCTATTCCTTACAGAATACCCTTTCGCTTCCTTTGGGCTTTACGTTTATGGTAAATGTGCGTGGTCAAAGCAGCGGTGATGTCCGTACGAATCATTTTGCGGCTTCCTGGTTTGTCATGGATGCCAGTGTGCGGAAAACGTTCTTGAACAAGTCGCTGGTTGTGAAAATTACTGCCACAGATATTTTCAATACGCGCAACAACGACTGGAGCATGAATACCTGTGGAGTTTACATGTATAAGCACCAGCGGTACGACAGCCGTGGAATCGGCTTCAGTGTGCAGTATAAGTTCCGACCGAAAAAGAGCCGGTATAAAGGCAAGTCGGCAGCGGAGGCTGAGATGAACCGGCTATAAGCAAAAGAGGCAGTTTCTCCGGGTGGGAGATTCTGTCTTTTTCATGAACAAAAAAATTATGTGCACTATTTAACCTAAATCTGTCATCAGACGGATTAGGGTTTGAAAAATTCCTGCCATTGGTCTTCCTTGAATCCGGCAATCACTTTGTCGCCGTTGACAAGGATAGGGCGTTTGACGAGCATGCCGTCGGAGGCGAGCAGATTGATGAGCGTCTGCTCGTCGGCTGTCTTTACAACGTCCTTCAGGTTTTGCTCCTTGTATTTCTTTCCGCTGGTGTTGAAGAATTTGGCAGCCGGTATTCCGCTTGCCTTAATCCATTGTGCCAGTTCTTCGGCTTTCGGATTGTTGTCTACAATGTGGCGGTCGTCAACTTCGATGCCGTTGTCTTTCAGCCATTTTGCCGCTTTGCGGCACGTTCCGCATTTGGGATATTCGATGAACAGAGGTTTCATAATTCTTATCGTTTTTTCTAAAAAACCGCTGAAAGCGGGAAATTGTTCAATTCTTTGTAGAGATAAAAGGGACAATTATCATTACTTGTGTGAAAAGTGTTATCTTTGCTTTGAGGAGTAGTTGAAACTTATTGCAGCAGTCTTGTTGTCAAGTACTCCAAACTTATACGGATTAGAACGGTGAAAAAATTGTAGAATCAAGGAATAACTAAAATATGGCAAAAAAGAACACGCAACAACAGACTATATCCCCAAAGGAATATATTAAGAGCAAAGCCCGCTCTCTGCCCATAGGCAAATGCTACATTAATAAAAATTGGGAAGAGGCACGTGAGGCTGTCGTAGTAGTTAACCGAAACCACAAGCAGGGAACATTCACAACGGGTATTTATCTTGTCGATATAGCCTGCAAAGGATTGGTCAACAGTGTTTATTACTTTAGTGTAAGCGACTATGAGTTGAAGAACATTTTAGAGCGTTTCCCAGATGGATTGATATCATGCAGTTACGAGGAAGCGCACAATGTCATTTATGGGGCTATCGCATTTGCTGAAGAGGGGGGCATCGGTCCAGACTCGTCTTTTGCAATAACGCAATACATCTTGGAGGAAGACACAGAGGACATACCTCTCATCGAATATGAGTTTGGGCATAACGGTCAGCATTTTCTTCTTGCTAATTCTATGTCAGAACTTTCCCACTACCTGCCGAAACTCAAGTCGGCTTTAGGAGACAATTTCAAATACTCTGTCAAGTCGGATTCTTTTGGCGATGACTTGTCGGATGATTTTGATGATGACGTTGATGAAGATACACTCCGATTTTCCTGGCCTCCCATTTATAAAGACGTACCGATGGAAGAGTACTCTTTTGTCTACGAAAAGGGCTATCCTACCAATATTCAACTGAATTTCCCCCAATTGCAGTCCTTGTTATATGATGCGGATAATGGGCCTATTTTGTCTCCGGAACGAATCGACGAGATACTGTCGCTGGAACATGAGAAATTAAGAGAAGACATTGAAAATATAATTCTCTATGAGACAGGATGCATCTGTAAAGACATAAGTGAAGAAAGATGGAAAAGTCCGTGTAATTTCGTAATTTTTCACAGTCTGATAATTTTGGGTGAAATCGGTAATCCGGCTTCTCTGCCCACCGTGATGCTAACCTTATGTCAAAACCAAGACTATTTTGAGTCCAATTTCGGAGATTACGCAGATGAGGTTTACCAATCGACTCTTTATAAATTGGGCAAGGATGATTTAGACTCCTTCACTCAATATTTCCATACGCCCGGGCTGTACGGGCATGCCCGCATCACAGTACTTAGTGCCGTTGCCTCAATCGCGCTTCGCAATCCGGAACGGCGTGATGAAATTATCGGCTGGTTCAGGAATCTGTGCGAATTCTATCTTGAAAACATAAGCCGCCGACATTGTTGTGACGGCAATGTAGCAGCCATGATGGTTGGCAACTTGATTGATTTAAATGCCTCTGAGCTTTTGCCGGAAATCGAGTCATTATACGCCACTGGACTTATGGACAAATTTTGCTGTGGAGATTTTCAAGATGTGAAAGAAGAGTTCGCAAATCTTAATGATGGATTTCGTCTATGTCCTCTTGAAATTCACGAACGCTATCGAGAAATGCCGAGACCAGTTATAAAAACAAAAAACGTGTCAGACTGAGCTGACACGTTTTTTGTTTATTTCATTCGGAAATATTCGCAGTTTGAATTATTTCGCAGTGTTTACGCGGCGTTCTTTAATACGAGCCTTCTTACCAGTAAGTTGACGCAAGTAGTAAAGTTTTGCACGACGTACTTTACCGAATTTGTTGACAGTGATGCTGTCGATGAACGGTGATTCGATCGGGAAAATACGTTCTACACCTACGTTGTCGCTAATTTTACGAACAGTGAAGCGTTTTTTAGTTCCTTCTCCAGAAATGCGGATAACTACACCGCGGTATTGCTGGATACGTTCCTTGTTACCTTCTTTAATGCGATATGCCACTGTGATAGTGTCGCCCGGTCCGAACTCCGGATGTTGCTTGCCTGTAGCAAATGCCTCTTCGGCAACTTTAATCAAGTCCATTTTATTATAAATTAAAACGTTAATAATTGTCGCAATATAAACAAGCCACACGTCTTGTCAGAGATTACGAAAAGCGGTGCAAAGTAACTCATTTTTTTTGAGTTATGCAATAGAGCGGAAAAAGATTTTTTAATAAAGTTGCAGTGCGGCAGTATTTTGCAACATATTCGCGTGGAGGGCGGGATATGAAAATGTGTTATTGTAACAAAATAAGTGTGATTATCGCACTTTTTTCAGTAATAAAACCGTAAATTTGAAGAAAAAACAATAAAATCATGATGAAAGCGAAAACCCTTTTGACGAGTGCCGTAATGGCAGTCCTGTCGTTTGCGCCGGTCGCTGCCGATGAGCTGGTGATAATGCATACGAATGACGTACACGGATATATTGACCCGGAAAAACCTGCCGACATGGGCGGCTTTTTGCGTCGGAAAGTATTGGTCGACAGTATTCGCGGAGCAGAAAAGCATACGTTGCTGGTCGATGCGGGCGACGACGTGCAGGGCTACATGTATTTTACGCTCTATGGCGGAAAAGTGGAATATACGCTGATGGACAGGCTGGGGTATGACATCGTGGTGCCCGGCAATCATGAGTTTGACAACGGAATGGAAGCGTTGAAGGCCAACTACAGCCTGCTGAATGCCGACCGCATCTGTGCGAACTACGATTTTACAGGCACGGTGCTGGAAGGTGTGTTCCAGCCTTACACGATAAAAACTTTTGACGGCAAGCGCATTGCCTTTATCGGCGTGGGCTGTCAGCCGAAGGGCATGATTTCGGATGCCAATATCGAGGGTGTTGAATATAGCGACGCCATGGCGGTGGCCGACAGTGTTGCCGGCGCATTGAAGTCGGGAAAGAAGGCCGACTATGCGGTGGTGGTTTCCCATATAGGATATTATGGAAGCAAGGGACTTCCGAGCGACAGCCTGCTGGCTGCAACGAGCCGGAATGTGGATGTGATTATCGGCGGCCACTCCCATACGCTTGTTAATCCGAAAAATCCGAATCCGCCGTGCCATATCAAAAATGCCGTGGGCAAAACTGTGTTGGTGGCTCAAACAGGAAAATTGGGTCAATACTTGGGAAAAGTGACGATTGACCTCGACAATCTTTCTGCTACGCCCGACTATGAACTGCTACCGGTGGACAGCCGCTACGACAACCGCATCGATGCATCGCTCAACGAATGGCTGAAGCCTTACCGTGCCGGTGTCGACGAACGTATGAACAAGGCTATCGGCACTTGCGAAGCCGACATGAGTGGCGATGCGCTGATGAACTGGGTGGCTGACCTCGTCTATGACCTTGGTAGTGAAATGACCGATTATAAAGTTGACATGGCTGTAATCAACAAAGGCGGTATCCGTCGACCGATGATGCGTGGCGGAGTGTCGCAGGGATTGATTGAAACAATGTTGCCTTTCAACAATCGTGTCGTGCTGCTTGAAATCGACGGCAAGTCGCTTCAGGAAGGTTTTGATGTGATGGCGTCACGTGGTGGCGACGGTATCAGCATGCAGGCTTCTGCCGGCATGAAGGACGGAAAGGCTGTCGACGTGATGATAGGCGGCAAGCCGCTCGACCCGAACAAAACCTATCTGATTGCCACGATTGACTATCTTGCCGGCGGTGGCGACTACATGCAGTCGTTCACACGTGCGAAACTCGTAGATGCCAGCACCCATGTGCTGAAAGAAGATGCCGTGGCCTATGTGAAGGCAATGGCAGCGAAGGGAAATACCATAAAACCTGACATGACCAAGAGAATGTATAACAAATAAACCATAATGAATACTCGATTTATAGTAACCGTAACTTTTTTGCTTGTCCTTTTTGGGGCAAGCGCCAAGCCCACGGTGTTTCTTCAGCAGGCCGACCGTGCGAAGATGGATGTGTGGGTCGATTCTGTCTATGCCAAGATGAACACGGAACAGAAGGTGGGACAGTTGATTGCCGAAGTGGTCGATCCCCGAAATCTGGAGGCGGCCAAGCAGGAAGTGAAACGTTTGATAACGAACTATCATATAGGCTGCCTGTATTTTTCGAAAGGAACTGTTGCCAACCATCTGGAACTTGTGAATTACGCACAGTCAATCAGTAAAGTTCCCGTCATGGTAGGTCTTGACGGAGAGTGGGGGCTGTCGATGCGTATGCCCGACACTCCGCGTTTCCCGAAAAATATGATGCTCGGAGCCATTCAGGACGACCGTCTGTTGTATGAGTACGGCTTGGAAATGGCCCGCGAATGTAAGGCGGTAGGAGTGAACATCAATTTCTCGCCGGCTGTCGATGTCAACAGCAATCCTAAAAATCCGGTAATCGGTACGCGCTCGTTCGGCGAAGACCCGAGCAACGTGGCACGAAAAGCCGTTGCCTATGCGCGCGGGCTGGAAGACGGAGGTGTGCTCTCGGTGGCAAAACATTTTCCCGGACACGGCAATACGCGTGAGGATTCCCACAAGACGCTTCCGACGGTGAGCAGCTCGTTTGCCGAACTGACAGCCACCGATTTCGTGCCGTTCCGCAACTATATTCAGGCGGGGCTTTCGGGCGTGATGGTAGCCCATCTGAATATTCCGGCACTGAATACCGGCAGCAAGCCTTCGTCGATGTCGGATAAGGTAGTGGCTGAACTGCTGAAAAATGATATGGACTTTGAAGGGCTTGTGTTTACCGATGCCCTTGCCATGCAGGGAGCACGGAAGGTGACACAGCCTAACGGACTGCTGGCATTTGAGGCGGGAGCCGAGGTGTTGCTTGAGCCGAGTACCACGAAAAGCAATGTCGATGCGATGGTGGCCCGCTACGCCAAAGACAGCAAGTTTGCCGAAAAGGTGGACCGTACCTGCAAAAAAATCCTATCCTATAAATATGCGATGAGGCTGAACAACTATGTGGCCCAACCGGTTGACGGACTGCTTGACCGTATCAATACGCGCGAAGCGGAACTCATAATGCGCCAACTGTATGCCGCTGCCATAACGGTGTTGAAGAATCAGGGCAATGTGCTTCCTGTAAAGGGACTGGACAAACGAATCAGCGTGGTGACGCTCGGCACGGCTTCCTCAAAAAATGCGTTTACAGAAACCTGCCGGCTTTATACGGATGTCGATGTCTACGCCATGACGGAAGCTAACATGACTTCCACTCTCGGTAAGTTGAAAGGCTCGTCGAAGGTGATAGTCGGAATTTACGACAAGGGTGCAGCTTATGAAAACTGCCTGAACAAACTGGTGCTGACAGTAGGGGCGGAGAACGTGATTCCCGTATTCTTTGTCAAACCTTATGATATTGGCGGTTTCAGTGGACCGATTTCGCTTTGCAATACAGTCATAGTGGGCTATGAAAACCATGAGTACGCACAGGAATATGCCGCGCAGGTGGTGTTCGGAGGCAGCGATGCAACGGGCCGTATGCCGGTGTCGGTAGAAGGTGTTTCGTTCTGTGGCGACGGTATCGACCTTTATGCTTCACGTTTGGGCTATGGCATGGTGGAAGAAGTAGGGCTTGACTCCGAGTTCCTGCAGCAGGTTGATTCGCTTGCCAATCTCGGTGTGCAGAAAGGTGCATTCCCCGGTTGTCAGGTATTGGTGGCTCGCCACAACAAGATTGTCGTGAACAAGAGCTACGGCTATACCGACAAGACGAAGGCCAACAAGATAGACGGAAACACACTCTACGACCTTGCTTCTGTGTCGAAGGCAACGGGTACGCTTTCGGGCATCATGAAAGCCGTTGACGACGGACTGATTCGCATTGACGGCAAGCTCGGCACCTATACAAAATCCTTGGCCGGAACGGAAAAGGGCAAGTTCCTGATTCGCGACTTGCTTTATCATGAAACGGGCATGCCGGCTGCGCTGAATGTGTATGAAGAAATGACCGACACGGCCAGCTACACAGGTGCTTTGGTTTCCGCAAAGAAGAGTGCCGCATATAAATATTCGGCAGGAGGAGCCTATATCAACTCAACGGCAAAAGTGCGCAGCGACGTCACTTCGCCGGTCAAGACGAAAGAATTTGACTACCGTATCGGCAAGCGTCTTTATGTGGGACGTGAAACCTACGACACGATAATGAACATTATCCACAACATTCCGTTGCGTGACAACCGCCGCTACCTTTACAGCTGTCTGAATTTCTGTCTGCTGATGGAAGCGGAGGAGAACGTGACGAAGGTGCGCCACGACAAGTATGTGTACGACAACATTTTCCATCGTCTGGGTGCTTACCGCACGGTTTACCGTCCGTTGGATTTCTACAAGAAGTCGGAAATTGCGCCGACAGAATACGACGGCTATTTCCGCGAAGAAGTGGTGCAAGGCTCCGTTCACGACGAAACGGCGGCATTTTCAGGCGGTATTCAAGGCAATGCCGGATTGTTCTCCAATGCCAACGACTTGGCCAAACTTTGCCAGATGTGGCTCAACCGCGGTATGTATGGAGGCGAACAGATACTGTCGAGCGATGTGGTCAACACGTTTGTAACATCAAAAAGTCCCAATTCCCACCGTGGACTGGGCTACGACAAGCCGAACCTGGCGAAGCCGGAATGGTCGTCAACCTGTGAGGAAGCAGGTCCGACGGTGTTCGGTCATACGGGCTTCACGGGCACTTGCTTCTGGGTTGACCCGGAAAACGACATGATTTACATCTTCCTCTGCAACCGTGTTTACCCCAGCCGCAACAACAAGGCGTTTACTGAAGTGGGAGCACGCGCCGGAATCATGAAGGCGCTCTATCAGGCTGTGGAGCGAAACAAATAAACCGATAGTTCGGTATCCCTTTAGACAACTGCACATATGGAATCCGCCGTATGTGCAGTTTTTTTGTGTGGTTATGGATTAGGGGTTAGAGGTTATGGGGTAGGGGAGGTGTTGTCTGCAAATGGCAGCCTGTATTACCATCCCCTAACGATAGCCCCTAATTCCTAACCTCTGACTCAATTTGTTTCTTGTGAAAGATAAATGGGTTAAAATGTGGCTTTTTATCAATAAAACGAATGTAAATCTGTCTAAAATTAAAATTTTTCGTTATGTTTTTTGAAAAATGTTAGTTTCTTGAGAAAATTGTATTACCTTTGTGGTGCATTATTAAAGAATAACTTAAAAAAGGAAGAACAATGAAAGCAAAAGAAGTAATTGACGATTTGCGTCGTCGTTTTCCGCACGAACCGGAATACTTGCAAGCGGTGGAAGAAGTGGTAACATCAATCGAGGATGTGTACAACGAGCATCCGGAATTTGAACGCTACAATCTTATTGAACGCCTTTGCTTGCCCGACCGCATTTTCTCTTTCCGCGTATCATGGGTAGACGATAAGGGTCGCGTGCAGAACAACATGGGCTACAGAATCCAGCATAACAACGCTATCGGTCCGTATAAAGGCGGTATTCGCTTTCACTCTTCTGTAAACCAGTCAATCCTTAAGTTCCTTGCTTTCGAGCAGACTTTCAAAAACTCGCTCACTACGCTCCCGATGGGTGGCGGTAAGGGTGGTTCCGACTTCAACCCGAAAGGTAAATCGGACATGGAAGTTATGCGTTTCTGCCAGGCATTCATTGCAGAACTCTGGCGTCACATTGGTCCTGACACTGACGTTCCTGCCGGCGATATCGGCGTAGGCGGTCGCGAAGTTGGCTATATGTACGGTATGTATAAGAAAATGGCTCGCGAAAACACAGGTACTTTCACAGGTAAGGGGCTTGAATTCGGCGGTTCGCTGATTCGTCCGGAAGCTACCGGTTACGGTAACGTTTATTTCCTTCTGAACATGTTGGCAACACGCAACATCGACATCAAGGGTAAAACTGTGGCTATTTCCGGTTCAGGTAATGTGGCAACCTATACAGCCAAGAAGCTCCTCGAATTGGGCGCAAAGGTTGTGACGATGAGCGACTCCAACGGTACAATCTATGTTCCGGAAGGCTTGACTGAAGAACAACTTGACTTCATTTTCGAACTGAAGAATATCTATCGTGGCCGTATCCGCGAATTTGCTGAAAAATACGGTTGCGAATACTTCGAAGGCGGACGTCCTTGGGGCGTGAAGTGTGACATCGCCATGCCTTCGGCTACTCAAAACGAACTTGACGGCGACGATGCACGCACATTGCTTGCCAACGGCTGTTTTGCTGTGTCGGAAGGTGCGAACATGCCTTCTACTCCGGAAGCCGTTCACGAGTTCGTAAATGCCAAGATTCTTTATGCTCCGGGTAAGGCAGCCAATGCCGGTGGTGTGTCAGTATCAGGTTTGGAAATGGCGCAGAACTCGCAGAAACTTACATGGACAGCTGAAGAAGTTGATGCAAAATTGAAAGCTATTATGGCCGACATCCACACTCAGTGTCAGAAATACGGTAAGGAAGCCGACGGCTACACCAACTATGTGAAGGGTGCCAACATTGCCGGCTTTATGAAAGTGGCAAAAGCCATGATGTCGCAAGGTATCCTCTAATCCTCGGACAAAGAAAAATTTCTTTATAGCATAACATAATCCGCACACTTGCCCTTCTGGGAAGATGTGCGGATTTTTTTATTGATATGCAGTTCTGTTGAATCCGGTGTTCCGGTTCTTTCTTACGCTTGTGCTGCTTATTCTGATACAATTTCAGCCCATCGTGTTTCTATAGTTTTGAACACTTCGTCGAAGTGTAGGTTTGATTTGTGTTCGTCCTCTGTATAGTTGATGGTGAACGATTCCTGGTCGTTTGAAAGTATTATGCGGTCGATTGCTTTTTGCCACATTATGTTGCTGAAATTGCCAAAACCCGGTTCATAGTCGGGTGATAAGTCTGGATCAAAGCATTCGAATTCAATTAAAAAACCGTTGCTGTCAGTCGTAAATTTCAAATTCGTTTTGGGTTCGATTGTCATTCCGTCGCGGGTGCAGATGGTACAGCGGTTGAACTTTGAAATGGATTTTGGCATATTAGGGCTTGAACTGAAAAAAATCTTTATCAGTAATGTCATTTCCTTTATGTTGAAAGCAGCAATATAGGCAGCTTTTGTATCGACGTTGATAGGAGTGGCGATGACTTCGGCTGCCATAATCGTGTTGTCTTGATACCGGGTTTTGATGGGAATAGAAGTTGACATAGGCGCTTTTTTAGTCCCGTTGTTCTGTTTGTGTCGCTTGTGTTGTGCTATAATCTGCCTCCAACGTTCTTCAAGGGAGGAAAATACCTCGTCGAGATGCAGGTTTGACTTATATTCTTTCTCGGAGAAGGGGATGGTGAACGATTCCTGTCCGTTTGAAAGAACTATGCGGTCAATATCTTTTTCCCACAGCAAATCGCAGAAATGTTCGTAATCCGGTGCATAATCAGATGATAAGTCTGGATCGAAACATTTGAATCGAATGTGGAAACCATAGTCGTCCTCTTCGAATGACAAGTCTGTTTTGGGCTCGAGTTTCAGTCCGTCGCGGGTGTAGATGGTACAACGGTTGAATTTGGTAATGGATTCTGCCATGTTTATCAAGTCGGTGGCATAAGATTTATGGACGAAATTCAGATCCATATGCAATGTCATGGCCTTGATGTTGAAGTGGGCAATATAGGCTACTTCCAAGTCTGCATTAATCGGAAAGCTTCTGCTTTCGACTGAAGTTATCGTGTTGTCGCTATAATATGTCGTAACCGGAATGAAAGCAGATGCTTTGGGGCTGACGGCAAGAAGTGTCAGCACGATTCCTAACAGGAGGATGATGTTGCATTTCATAGTAATGTCTGTTTTGATGAATGTTTAGAATATGTCGACAAGCACGCCTGTCTTGTTTGTGGTGATAGAAATAATCTTTTGTCTATAATTTCCGTAAGAGCGGAATGCTTTTTCGGGAGTGTCGATTGTGTAGTCGATGGTTGCACCTCTGGCTTTCATGTCTTCGGTCAGTTTTCTGGCCAAGTTGCGTTGAGCGTCATTATCATTGACGGCGAAACGAAAAGATGTGTTCTTGAAATTGGTCAGTACCATGCAAGTCGGGACTATTCCGTTGTAGGAAAACGGACAGGTGAAGTTGATGCCGATTTCGTCGATTGTCGCGTTGTAGTTGCTATTCATCAGGTTTGTTTTAGCATCTTCCCATGAAATGTTGCTGTCGTATAGTCCGCACTTTTTCTGAACCAAATCAATGGCTGGAACAGAACCTTTTTTAGCCAGTTTGTTGAAATTGCGGAGAATGCCTCCAGTGGAAGATTTCGGCTGGCTTGCGGTTCCTTTTGTAGCCGGTTCTGACGGTTTCTTTTCTGAAATTGAATTGGAATATGTCGGGGTGCTTGGGGCTGTTTTTATGGGTGCTTTGCAAGCCTGGTCGTATGCTTGTTTGATGTAATAGCTTGACGTAGCGTCGCTGATATAAAAAGAATAGGAGTTGTTGTCGCTGTTTATTGTGATTTGTTCCAAATCTACGTTTAGCAGTTTGTTTATAATTGAACGGGAATCCAAGTTACCGGCTTTTGTATTATTGTTGCCTGGGTAGTAGTTGATGCGTATGGTGTTAGGCGAAATTTTCGCTGTTTTGATTAAGCAGTCGCCTACAAACGTGCCGTCAGTAAAATGAAGATCCAGCGTGTATTTAGTATCTTTATATTCTTCAAATAAAGAACTCAAAGTAAATTCACCAAAACTGGATGGCCCAAACTCATCGAAATCATGAATCAAGTCGAAGTAGAATATATCGTAGGATGTAGTGTGAATTACTCCGTATGCTATATTCGCTCCGTAAAAAGGATCCTCCATGGGATATTCTTTACTTTTGAAACTGCTGTTATAGTCGATTTGGGAAAATTTGTAGTCTGACATATTTTCAGACAGGCTTTCGAATCCGGCGAAAGCCCCCAATGCAGTTAGAAAGAAAAGGAGAAAGCGTTTCATAATTGTCTTGTATTAGAATGTTTAGTCCGATATGGCAAATGTAGGAAATAATTCAGTTCGGCGGTTCGTTTTTGTTGAAAATCTGGAAAAGAAAAAAGCCGGACTTAAGAAGTCTGGCTTTTATGAGCGGTAAACGGGGCTCGAACCCGCGACCCTCAGCTTGGGAAGCTGATGCTCTACCAACTGAGCTACTACCGCATTGGTCGTTTTTTGTGATGCCAAAAGTAATGATAATTTTTCCGTTGTGCAATGAAAAGATGCTAAAAAAGTTTTTCGGATTGTGTAGCGGATTTGTAGCGTTTGTATTGGCAAGTATATGCAAAATCTATTTTCTCAGCTGTAATCCTATTATTTGGGTAAACAGCTTGTTTATTTTGACTGTTTTAGTAAGACCATAAATGAAACGATATTGTCGTCTTCGTCAAATATCAAGCCGACACTTCTGTCTTGAAGGTCAGCAGTTCCATAGTTCCATTTTTTATATACAAGTGGAATGCCCTGAATTTTCAGCATTACCTTAAATGTATTATATTCAGTTAAGGCTTCTTCTCGTGTCTTGAATGTGAACTGGTAGGTTGTAGTAGTGAAATTTTTCATTACAAGGCACTCGGGTTGGTATGAGTGGCATATAAATGGGGCCAGAAACGAAATATAGTCGTCATGGTCAGAGGGATTAAGGTGTTTTTTCTTCAATATGATGGCCTTTGTTTCTTCCCATGTTTGTTGCTGTGGATAGATTCCGCACTTCGAATAAATAAGATCGCGAATTTTAATCTTAGGTAAATCCACATCGCTTTCCGTAAGATTCGCACTCTCATCGTCCCAGTATGTTATTTTACGTACTTCTGTCTTCCATGGTTTTATCTTTCCGTCATCTGTCAGCACAGAGGCTTCACGGGATATCCAGTTGCCATGGCTATCCACTTTGATTTCGCTATATACAAATTTCCTTGTATTTTCCGTATCGTTGTCCCAAGTAAAATCCTGTCTCACACACATTCCATTGGCATCATAATAATAGTCGATAATAGTATTCTCGTTAAGAAAATCGGACCAATTTTCGCTTCTGGATATTCTGTTGTGTTCATCATACTTTTTCCTTTCAATATGCGATCTTTTAGGCTGTTCTAACGAAAAGGTCGTTATTTCTTCAATCCTCCCCAAAGCATCACGTTTTACGTTAAATGGAATTTTTTTGCCTTCGCTTGTTATTTCTTTGAGCGCTCCTGTACGATCGTATAAGTAGTTGAATCCGTCTGAGATAATGAGGTATTTTACGGGGCCTTGTGCTTCTTGCTCCAAAACGTCGTAATATTTTAAACTTGTCTGTGACAGGCTTTGGAATCCGGTGAACCCCCACAATGCTATTAGAAAAAAGAGGAAAATTCGTTTCATAAATTTCTTGTATTTTAAGTACATGACAAAAAATGTCGTTATGATTAATTGGCTAATTATCAACTTGTTATATTTTGAAAAGCCCTTGAAATTCAGTAACTTTAAAGAAAAATTCCCGTTTTTCGTATGAAGATAAC
>OJKC01000985.1_pt1 | contig 19583 bp, 20 predicted proteins | sample 1596401 | NCBI WGS metagenome assembly OJKC01 (sample SAMEA4350162, study PRJEB24818) | metagenome | biome: human; feature: gut; material: faeces | place: Denmark | collected 2013-09 | reverse complement strand
GCCTACGAGCGCTACAACGGTGAGCGCAAGACGCGCCTGAGCGCGATCGACGCGATGCTCGACGCGGCCGACAGCCGCGACAGCGTGACGAAGGCGCAGATCGCCGAGCTGCTCGACATGGACGACGCGGACTACGACCGCGCGGACAGCAAGCTGCAGCAGCAGGCCAAAGACGCAGCCGACAGCAAGGCCGCCGCCGACCAAAAGGCCAAGGCGGCAAAGGCCGCGCATGAAGCCACGGACAAGGCCGCCCGCCTGCTGCACTGGCACGCGGAAAAGGACCTGGCGGATATGTGCCGGGATTCCTGGCGCTGGCAGCAGAGCCAGCAGTGACCCCATCTGTTCCCGGGCCGGTATAGGCGCTGCCTGTACCGGCCCGCAGCGCTTTCGAAAAAGGAGAATTTTGCTATGCCCATTCGTTCCAGGGCCGCTGCTGCGGCCGTGCATATCCTGACCGCCCTGTGCGCCGCCGTGGGGGTGGTGCTGCAATGCGGCTTCTTCGGCGGAAGGCTGAACCTGGCCGCCCTGCAATACTTCACCCTGATGAGCAACATCCTGTGCGCCGTGTATTTTGCCGGAGCCGCCGTCCGCACCCTCCGCCGGGGGGACACCTGGCTGCCGGTGTGCAAGGGAGCCCTGGTGATGGCCATGGCCATCACGGGCATCACCTTCCACCTGTTCCTGGCCGCCGGGGACTTCAACATGGGCCCCACCCAGCTGATTACCAACCACCTGCTCCACACCGCCGCCCCGCTGCTGACGGTGCTGGATTGGCTGCTGTTTGACGAAAAGGGGCATTATCGCCGGTTTGAACCCTTCCTGTGGGGCATTTTTCCGGCGGCCTACTTCGTATACACCATGATCCGGGCCCGGGTCAGCAGCTTCCGGTTTTACAACGGCTCGCCGTACCCCTACCCCTTCATGGACGTGGACGCTCTGGGCTGGGGCAAGGTGCTGCTGATCTTCCTGGCCATGGCCGCAGCCTTCCTGGCCCTGGGCTATGTGCTGGTGTGGATTGACCACCTCCTGGCCCGGCGGCAGAAGCGATGACCGGCCGCCGGGACCCGGCCCGGGATATGGAGGCCGCCCGGGCCATCGCCCGGCAGGCCGCCGCCCTGGGAGGCCGGGCCTACTATGTGGGGGGCTTCGTCCGGGACCGTCTGCTGGGCCGGGAGAACACCGACGTGGACATCGAGGTCCACGGCCTGACCCCCCAACAGCTGGAGGAAATCTTAGACGGCCTGGGAGGCCGCCTGGAGATGGGGGCCAGCTTCGGGATCTACGGCCTCAAGGGCTATGGCCTGGATATCGCCATGCCCCGGCGGGAGCGGGCCATTGGCCGGGGCCACCGGGATTTCGACGTGACCGTGGACCCCTTTCTGGGCACGGAGCAGGCCGCCCGGCGGCGGGACTTCACCATCAACGCCCTGATGGAGGACGTGCTGACGGGCCGGGTGCTGGACCATTTCCGCGGCCTCCGGGACCTGCGCCGGGGCGTGCTGCGGCACGTGGATGACCGGACCTTTCCGGAGGACCCTCTGCGGGTGCTGCGGGGGGCCCGGCTGCAGGTGCTGCCGCGGCCTCAGTCTTGGGCTGGGGCTCCGGTGCGGGCTGCGCGGCGGGGGCGCTCTTCTTCTTGGGCTCGAGGTCGATCTTGCCCAGAATCTTGGGCTGCGGTATCTCGTCCTTGACGTTGATGACGTTGCTCTTGATTATGACCTCCTTGTCCTCCTTGTCCTGCTTGCGGTCCTCGTCAAGTGTAACCGTAGTCTGTTTGAGCGATATGCGCTCGCGTATGTTCTCGCGTTCGTTTCCCGTGATTGTGCGGTTGGAGCCGAACTCCTTCTCAAGAACGGCATAGACTTCGGGGCTGACCGGCGAATTGGGCGAGCCCTCGACATTGATGCCCTTCTTGAGCAGGAAATCCATGATGGTGTTGAGCCCCACCTTGAACTCCTTCGCTACCTGTATGAGCCTTACTTTCCTGTTATTTATCATATATTGTCCTCCCTCTTTTATCCGTTTAAACTACTCCTCGAATTCGGCCTTGAGTATCTCCACGACCTTCTGAGCCTGCTCGATCTCGAGGTCGGCACGCGTGGCGATCTCCTCGACGGGGAGCTCCAGTACGCTCTTGGCCGTATCGCATCCGGCATTCTTCAGGGCTTCGATTACCCACGGCTCGATCTCGTCGGCGAACTCCGACAGCGCTACGTCCTCCTCTTCGATCTCGCGGTAGACGTCGATGTCGTATCCGGTGAGCATCTTCGACAGACGTATGTTCAGACCTCCCTTGCCGATGGCGAGCGACACTTGGTCGGGCTTCAGGTAGACCGAGGCGGTCTTGTGCTCCTCGTCGATGGTGATGCTCGATATCTTGGCCGGATTGAGCGAACGCTGTATCATGAGCTGCGGGTTCGAGGTGTAGTTCACCACGTCGATGTTCTCGTTGCGAAGCTCCTTGACGATGGTGTATATGCGTGAGCCCTTCATGCCGACGCATGCTCCTACGGGGTCTATACGGTCGTCATACGACTCGACGGCGACCTTCGCGCGCTCGCCCGGGATGCGGACGATCTTCTTGATGGTGATCAGGCCGTCGAATATTTCGGGCACCTCCTGTTCGAAGAGACGCTCGAGGAACTGGTTGGCCGTACGCGAGAGAATGATGCGCGGCTGGTTGTTGTTCATCTCGACGCTCTTGACGATGGCCTTGATGGTGTCGCCCTTGCGGTAGAAGTCGTTGGGTATCTGCTCGCTCTTGGGCAGGATAAGCTCATTGTCCTCGTCGTCGAGGATGAGCACCTCGCGCTTCCATACCTGATAGACCTCGCCGGTGATGATCTCGCCCACCTTCTGCGAATACTTCTCGTAGAGGTTGGCCTTCTCGAGGTCGAGCAGGCGCGAGGCCAGATTCTGGCGCAGCGACAGCACGGCACGGCGGCCGAACTGGTTCATCTTGATCTGGTCGGTATACTCGTCGCCAACCTCGTATGTGGGGTCTATGGCCTTGACCTCCGACACGGCGATCTGCGTGTTTGGGTTCTCCACGGCGCCGTCCTCCACGACTACGCGGTTGCGCCAGATCTCAAGGTCGCCCTTCTCGGGGTTGATGATGACGTCGAAGTTCTCGTCGCTCTCGAACTGCTTCTGCAGGGCGTGGCGGAAGACATCCTCCAAAACGCCTATCATGGTTGCCTTGTCGATGTTTTTCAGCTCCTTGAACTCAGCGAAGTTGCTGATTAGATTTAAGTTTTCCATGTGTTGCTATATTTTTTTCTTTTATTATTTGTTCATTACTTGAAATCGAGATACTCCTTCGTGTACTTTATCTCCGAGAACGGGTATGTGCGGACAACGTCCACCTCGACCTTGCGTTTGCGGCCCTCGACGGCCTGCCGCTCCTTGTACGATACGGTTATGCCGTTCTCGTCGGCAGCGTCCAGATGCGCCAGAATCTTGGTTCCGTTTGTCAGCAGCACCTCCACGGGCGAGCCTATGATCTTGCGGTATTGACGGAGCGTGCGCAGCTCCGATCCTATGCCTGCGGATGCCACCGTGAGCGAGAAGTCCTCCACGTCGCGGTCGAAGTGCGCCTCGATGGCGCGGCTCAGGTCGGCGCACGCCTCGATCGTGACCGAGGTGTCGCTGTCGATGAGCAGCTCGACTTCGTTCGAGGGGGTGCATGTGCAGCTTACGGTAAACATGTCGGTGCCGGCCAGCTCGCGGTCGGCTATCTCCTTTATTTTGGCGCAATCTATCATAATTCGCGGGGTTATAACTACGAAATAAGGGGACTCCCCGTCCCCTTATTGCTGACAACGTTGCAAAAGTAGTGAAAAAAAACGATACGCCAAACTATTGTTATATGAAAAACACAATTTTTTTATTGTTTCGTAACCATTCGTCCCTCTATTCCGATTTTCGTCCCTTGGCGTATGAAAAAGACGGACAACGATTGATTGTCCGCCTTTTGGCATTAGCACCGGTATTGTCATTTTGCCCTGCCGGCACCCTTAGTCTGCATCCGATACGTATTGCTTGATGCAGCCGCGCTTCGACGAGCGGATGAACTGTACCAGCATATCGCGTTCGGCCGAGGGGGGCAGCTCTGCCTCGACACGGTCGCATCCCTCCATATAGTTCAGGTTGCTCTGGAAGAGTATGCGGCAGGCCTCATGTACGGCCGTGATCTGCTCGGGTGTGAATCCGCGGCGCGAGAGCCCGATCTTGTTGATTCCGGCGTAGTAGTCCTTGTTCGATGTGGTGATGAATGGCGGTATGTCCTTCGTTACGCCCGACATGCCCTGCACCATGGCGTGGTCGCCTATGCGCACCCACTGGTGTACGGCCGTATGGCCGCCTATGACCACCCAGTTGCCTATATGTACCTCGCCGCCGAGCGATACGCGGTTGACGATGACGTTGTGGTCACCGACGACACAGTCGTGCGCGATGTGTGCGTATGCCATGACGAGGTTGTACGAGCCGACGACGGTCTTGCCTTGCGAGGCGGTGCCGCGGCTGATGGTGACATATTCGCGGATCTCGTTATAGTCGCCTATTTCGGCTGTGGTGACCTCGCCCTTGAACTTCATGTCCTGCGGCGTGCATGCTATCGATGCGGCCATGTGGATTTTGCACCCCTTGCCTATGCGGGCGCCGTCATATATTGCGGCCGAAGGCCCGATCCAGCAGTCGTCGCCTATGACTACGTCGCCTGCGATGTATGCGAAGGGTTCTATCGTGACGTTGTTCCCGATCTTGGCGTCGGGATGCACGTATGCCAATTTGCTGATCATGCTCTGCTATTCGGGTTTTTTGTTTCTCACAATCTGTGCCATAATGGTAGCCTCGCAGGCCAGAACGCCGCCTACGAAGACCTTGCCTACGACCGAGGCGATGCCGCGGCGCACGGGTTCGATGATGTGCGCTTCGATCTGCATCGTGTCGCCCGGAACGACCTTGTGCTTGAAACGCACGTTGTCGATGCGCAGGAAGTATGTCGAGTACTCCTCGGGGTGCTCGACGCTCTTGAGGACGATGATGCCGCTGGCCTGAGCCATGGCCTCGACGAGCAGCACGCCCGGCATGACGGGCTCGGTGGGGAAGTGGCCCGTGAACTGCGGCTCGTTGGCCGTGACGTTCTTGATGGCGCCGATGGAGTTGTTGTCCAGATAGAAGACCTTGTCCACCAGAAGGAAGGGATAGCGGTGGGGCAGCAGTTTGCGCACCTCGTTCACATCCAGCAGCGCGGGTTTGTCGGGACGGTAGCGGAAGGCAGGCTTCTCACCGTCGCGGCGAATGGCGTGTATGAGCTGCTTCATGAACTCGGTGTTGGCGTAGTGGCCCGGGCGCGAAGCCCACACGCGGCCCTTGATGCGCATGCCGAGCAGGGCGAAGTCGCCGAGCAGGTCGAGCAGCTTGTGGCGAGCGAGCTCGTTGCTCGAGCGCAGCTGCAGGTTGTTCAGGTAACCGCCCGTGACGCGTATGTCGTCCTTGTGGAATATCTTCTTGAGGTGTTCCAGCTGCTCCTCCGAGACGGGGTTCTCGACAACGACGATCGAGTTGTCCAGATCGCCGCCCTTGATGAGGTTCATCTTGAGCAGCGGCTCCAGTTCGTGCAGGAAGACGAAGGTGCGGCAGGGGGCTATCTGCTGTGCGTAGTCGTTGAAGGGGTCCAGCGTGGCATACTGGTTGCCGATGACCTTCGAGTTGTAGTCTACGTGCACCGATACGGTGAACTCGTCATCGGGATATATGATTATAGCGACGCCCTTGTCGGGGATCGTATAGACCTGCTTCTCGGTCACCTCGTAATATTTGCGGTCGGCCTTCTGCTCGACCAGACCCACCTCGAGGATCTTCTGTGCATATTCGCGTGCCGAGCCGTCCATGATGGGCACCTCGGGGGCGTCGATGTCGATCATTGCGTTGTCGACACCCATCGTCCACAGGGCCGAGAGGATATGCTCTACGGTGCTGATACGTGCGGGACCCTTTTCTATCGTAGTTCCGCGCGATGTGTCGGTGACATATTCGCACAGGGCGGGAACCGAAGGTGAATTTTCGAGATCTATTCTACGAAATACTATTCCGCTGTTCTCCGGAGCGGGAAGGACGGTCATGTTGACCTTCACTCCGGTGTGTAGCCCTTTGCCAGAGAAAGAGATGGGTGAGGCGAGGGTCTGTTGTTTCGTTTGCATATTTCGTTACGGTTTATTTGTAAGACAGTGTCTGCTGTTTTATAATAATGTGCAAAGATATGAATATTTCGTAAAAAAATAGTATTTTTGCCTGAGATTTAATTCTCTGTAAGCGAATATGGCAACAACCGAACCACAGGAGACCAACGGCGTGGAACAGAAGTCCGTGCGGCGCAGGCAGACGCACGGAGCGAGGTTGCATCTGCCTTTCGAGAACCGCCACAAGGATGCCGGCGAGTGGGCCTACGACCACCGCGTGGGACTGAGCGTCATGATTATATGCTATCTGGTTCTGGGCATCGTTTTCGTGGGCTCGAAGATCATCCTTAACGACAAACCCCATCTGCAGGGCATATATATCGACCTTCAGGATCTGGAGACGCTCGCCGAGGAGAAGGAGCGTCTCGAACGCGAGGTCGAGATGAAGCAGCTGCAGGCGAATATGGACTGGTCGTCGGTCCGCAACCTCACATCGAACGAGGCTCTGCTGAACGAGAACCTGAAGGACGACCGCGGCACCCGGACGGAGGCGCTGAACGCGTCGGCGCGCGAGATAGCCGAGGGTATGGAGTCCAACCGCGCCGCCTACGAGGCCGGCTTGGCCGAGGCGGAGGCCATCCTCGACAAGGGCCGTGCCAAGAGTGAGGATAAGACCACCGAGGGGCAGGATTCCAAATTCAAGGGCAACGTGACGGTGAGCTTCGTGTTGAAGGATCCCGTGCGTACGAAACGCCATCTTGTCGTTCCGGCCTATCGCTGCGAGGGCGGCGGCGAGGTCGTCGTGGCCATAACGGTCAACCGCGGCGGCGAGGTGACGGCGGCGAAGGTTGTCTCGGGCGGCGACGAAAGCATGCGCGAGGCTGCTTTGGATGCGGCTTGGAAGTCTCTTTTCAATATCGACATGTCGGCTCCCGAACGACATAACGGGACCATAACCTATCTGTTTATTCCACAATAATCACACACACGATGTACACGGCGCTGCTTGGCATAATCGTATGGATATCCTGTTGCCTGCCGTCGGGAGCAGATCTCTGCGACCGGCAACCGGATCATGGCAGCGTGTGCGTCGAACAGCTCTTGTCTGCGGAGTGTGACGACAAGTCCTCTGCGGACGATGCGACGGAGCTTACGGCCTCGGCCGTGGCGATCAACTGCGAGATGCGGCTGCCCGTACCGGTCCGCAGTGTTGCGCGCGGTGCCGAGAGTGCCGCCTTCTCACATGCGGCGGCGCGGTGGCTGCGGCAGTGCTTGCGTATGATTCCATGTGATGCCTCGCACGGCAGCGTGACGGGGCGTGTTACCCGATTATTCGAATTCAATCTCTATCGTTCGACGCTGCGGGCGGACTTTTTCCTCCACTCGCTGTGCCGATTGCGGATTTAGCGGCGGCAGTGCCCGCACCGCTCCTCCGGCCGGCAGGTGCGCGGGTCGGCGGTGTCGCGGACGGTGTCCGCGGCCGCATGCGTGTCGGAATCCGTTTAACCTGTAAAAAAGATTGAATCATGTCGAATAACAGAGATATTTACGAGGCGCTGTATGCCTCGTCGGACGGTGTCGTGGTACGCCGTCACAAGTCGGCAGCCGTGCCTGCCGCAATGTTCATTATCGGAGCAGCACTCGTGGTGGCAAGTTATGCGGCCGCGTCGCTGCTGCCGGAAGGAGTACTTTCAGCCTTGGGATTTGTCGGCGGGGTGTTGATCTTCGTGGGCGGAATCATGGCTTTGGCCCGTGTCTACGGTTCGGGGCATCCGTTTCATACTGCGGAGGGGCGTTTCCTCAAGGTCGAGGAGCTGCGCTTCGCCAAGGATAAGTCGTCGGAAGTGGCACGGTTGGTGCGCGAGGGCAACTTCGACGCTCTGCGCTCATTGAGCCATGACGGTGTGTCGGCCGTTACGGTTACGCTCTTCTCGTCGCCGTCGGGGGCATTCCGTGCGGGACAGGCCTTCGAGTATATGGATCTCGAGATGCGCCCGATAACCGACCTCAAGATCGTGCAGGCATAGCGTAACGGGATTTTCGGAACATGTGCTTGTTGAGACCGTGATCCTAAATATAAATGTATCATGGATGGAGTTGCCCTGCCGTCGGGCGGAGGCGCGGAGGCGGGGCGGATCCTTTGAGGGAATGATGAATGATGTGATAACGAGATAATTGATAGAAGAATATGTTTAACATGACGGAGAATATATTGCTCGTATGGGCGCTGCTGCTCTACGTGGCGGTGATAGCCGGAAAGGTGGCCTATCGTTTCGGGGCGCCGGCCCTGTTGCTTTTCCTCGGCGTGGGTATGATGTTCGGACTGCACTTCCTCAAGTTCGAGTCGTTCGAACTGACGCAGTTCATAGGTATGATCGCCCTCTGTATAATCCTGTTTTCGGGAGGTATGGATACCAAGTTCTCGGAGATACGCCCCATTCTGGCTCCGGGTATCGTGCTGGCGACGCTGGGTGTGGTGATCACGGCGGCGGTGACGGGTGTATTCATATATTTCTTCTCGTCGTGGGTGGGGTTGGCCATGTCGCTGCCCGTATCGTTGCTTCTGGCGTCGACGATGGCCTCGACCGACTCGGCTTCGGTATTCTCGATCCTGCGTACCAAGAAACAGGGCCTGAAGGAGAATCTGCGGCCGCTGTTGGAGCTCGAGAGCGGTAGTAACGACCCGATGGCATACATGCTGACCATACTGCTGGTGACGGTCGCCACATCGGCCGGCGGCGACGTGAATCTGGGACAGAGTATTCTGAAGTTCGTCGTGCAGATGGTCGTGGGCGCACTGCTCGGATACGGTATCGGACGTCTGACGGTCTTTACGATAAACCGCATCGACATCAAGAACAACATATCGCTCTATTCGGTGCTGCTGTTGGCGTCGGTATTCTTCTCGTTCTCGTTCACCTCGCTGCTGTGGGGCAACGGCTATCTGGCCGTATATATTACGGGTCTCGTTGTCGGTAACTACAAGATCGCCCACCGGGGCAACCTTACGACCTTCATGGACGGATTCACGTGGCTGGCGCAGATCGTCATGTTCATCACCATAGGATTGCTGGTCAACTCCGATGAGCTGATGCGTCCAGAGGTGTTGATCCTCGGCGGGGCTGTGGCTCTGTTCCTGATGTTCGTGGCGCGTCCGCTGGCGGTGTTCTTGGGTCTGCTGCCGTTCCGCAATTTCAGCCGTCGGGCGCGGATCTTTGTTTCGTGGGTGGGCCTGCGCGGCGCCGTGCCCATAATCTTCGCGACATATCCCATTGTCGCGGGCGTCGAGAACGGACGTCTGATCTTCAACGTCGTATTCATGGTTACGCTCATCTCGCTGCTTGTGCAGGGTACTACGGTGAGCGGCATGGCCAACCTTCTGGGGCTGGCGTTCGAGGAGAAGGAGCCTCTGTTCAAGATGGGTATTCCCGACAGCATAAAGAGCAACTTCACCGAGATCGAGGTTACGGCCTCGGCCCTCGAGGGTGGCTCGACGCTGCGTGATATCGAACTTCCGGACAATACGCTTGTGGTGATGATATGCCGCCACGGCGAATATTTCGTGCCGCGCGGAAATACCTCGCTCGAGGTCGGGGACAAACTTCTCGTCGTGTCGGATCTCGGCGACAAGGAGCTGCAGAAGGTCTACGATACGCTCGGCATAAAGGATGTGGTGAAACTGCAGTGAATTTTGTTGTAAGGTTCAAAACATAAGTGCGCGGCGCGGAGGGTAACCCTCTGCGCCGTATTATTATGCCTTGTGTTATGGATTTTATCTTGACAGATAGTGCCGCAGGGTGATAAGCGGGTGGTATATGATCATCCGGGGGCCGCACCAACGCATGACCTGACGCATTAGCTGGCGTTTGTCCTTGGCATAGCAGTGGACGGGACAGCGGCGGCATGCGCTCTTATGCTCCCCGAAACGGCACATGTCGAGCCTGCGGCGGGCGTATGCCAGAAGTTCGGCATACTCTGGCGGCAGCTGCTCCGCGTGCAGTTTGCGGCGGCAGTAGAGGCGTATCATAACCTCGATTATCTCCTTCTCCTTCTCGATGCGTGTCATGTGTCCGATGCGTATTCTTTATTTGTTGGCGGTCTCCTCGTCATATATCTTTTCGAACAGTGATCGAAGGCGTTGCGTGTCGGCTATAAGCTGCCGCAGCCGCGCGAGCGGCCCGGCATTGGGCGACTCCTCAAGCCACAGACGCAGATACCCTTCGTGGCCGTACTTCTGCCGCAGATGCTCTTCGCAACGCTGCCATTGGGCCTCGCGATCGAGCTGCGGCGAGTGGGCGAGGCCGTATTGCACCGTGCGGCGGATGATGGTCTCGGGGTCGATGGCGCGGTCGGCTTCGGCGACTATGCGTCCGTATATCGAGCGCGGAGGCCGTGAGGCCGAAGCGCGGTGATCCTCCGCGGCGCAGGCTATCGTCTCGATCTGCTCCCCGGTAAACCAGCGTCGCAGGTTGTGGTCGGCGCGTATGATCCGAGCCGACTCCTCATGGTGATGTTCGCGTCCTGAGGCGAGTCCCGTATCGTGATACGCCGCGGCCGTATATGCCGTCTCGATATCCTCGCCCATACGCTCCGCAAGCTCCGTAGCCCGTGCCATGACCTGAAGGACGTGGTCGCGGCCGTGGGCCCGATCGAAGGTGTCGTAACGGGGAAGGATTCGGGTCTCGATGTATAGACGCAGATCGTCGCGTATGGTCTTATGGCTCATAGACTGCTCGATTTCGTGCCGCCTTGCGCGGCGGTGGCGCAAAGGTAACGATTATTTGCTTCGGGTGATAAACGAATCACCGCTTTCGGTAGGAAGGCGGTGATCGGGCAGGTATATCATTATGCAGTGGTTAAGGCATAAAAAAAGACAACACTCTTTCGTTACGCAGGATTTGGTCGGGATCCTCGGGGATCGAGCCTCATCGCGGACGTCCGTGAAAGAACGTTGTACTTGATACGTTTATTTACTACTCCTCTTTAAGGACACTGCAAAGATAGGGCCGCAGTGTTGCGATTTTATTACGCCGCGGTGACAAAATGGTGAAACAATACAAAAGCGGCCGTTATTTATGGAACGGCCGCTTGGTATCGGTTTTATGCAATCCGGATGTCAAGATTATATTGTCCACGTCTCGCCCGAGCGCAACAGATCATCCACGCAGTGGATCTTCGACGAGGCCTTCACCTGCTCGACCTGCTCGGCAACCTTCACATCGTAGACATTGTCGTCCGCCACGTCGCGGATGACGCCGACGGCGACGGGGTAGTCGGGATACTTCATGGCCGCAAGCATCGAGTGGAGCGTGGTGTCGGCCGTGTGGGCGTCGTGCGTGAGCACGTCGTCGATGGTATATCCGTCCTCGCCGACGGTTACGACCTTCAGGCGCATGTTCTCGAATACGAGACCCTTGCGCTTGTCGGCCCCGAAGAGCATCTTCTCGCCGTGGCGCAGCGTGATGGTGCGCTCGGCGCGCGTAGCCTTGTCACCGGCAAAGTCGGCGTGGGTCTTGTCGTTGAAGATGACGCAGTTGACCAGAGCCTCCACGACAGCCATACCTTTGTGTTTGGCCGCTGCAACAAGGCAATCCTTCGTCAGCGCGACCTCCATGTCGATGGTGCGGGCGAAGAAGGTTCCCTTGGCGCCTATGACCAGCTCGCCCGGGTTGAAGGGCTTCTCGACGGTGCCGTAGGGCGACGTCTTGGTTATCTTTCCCAACTTTGTGGTGGGCGAGTACTGACCCTTGGTCAGACCGTAGATCTCGTTGTTGAAGAGTATGACGTTAAGGTCGATATTGCGGCGTATGGCGTGAATGAAGTGGTTGCCGCCGATGGCCAGCGAGTCGCCGTCACCGGTGCATACCCAGACGCAGAGACCCGGGTTGGCAACCTTGATTCCCGTAGCTACGGCGCTGGCGCGGCCGTGGATCGTATGGAAACCGAAGGTCTTCATGTAGTATATGAAACGCGACGAGCAGCCGATGCCCGATACGAATGTGAAGCGGTTGTGCGGTACGTCCAGAGCGTCCGCCACCTCGGGCATGGCGCGCTGTACGGCGTTGAGGATGGCGTGGTCACCGCAGCCCGGACACCATTTTACCATTTGGTCGCTCTTGAAGTCGGCCGGAGTATATTTGTAGTCTGCCATGATATTATCTGTCGCTTAAAGTAATGAAACGAATTTTTCCTTCAGCTCGGCAACGGTGAAGGGCTGGCCTTCGCACTTGTTGTACTGTTCGAAGTTGAACTCTTGGAAGTTCTGTCGCAGGTATGCGGCCATCTGTCCCTCGTTGAGCTCGCAAACGATGATATGCTTGTGTCCTTCCAGCAGCTCCCGCAGGCCCTTGGGCAGCGGGTAGATGTAGTTCAGGTGCAGATGGGCGATACTCTTGCCTTCGGCCTTGAGGTCGTCGACCGCCGTCTGGAGATGTCCGCGCGTGCCGCCCCAGCCTATGACAAGCAGGTCGGCATCCGCCGCGCCGTCTATCGTGGGCGTGGGCAGGTCGTCCGCAACGCGCGCAACCTTTGCGGCGCGTGTGAGCACCATCTCCTGATGGTTCGCCGGGTCATACGATATTGATCCCTTGAGGTGATCCTTCTCCAGACCGCCTATGCGGTGCTCGAGACCCTTCTTGCCGGGAAAGGCCCAGCCGCGGACGAGTCTCTCGTCGCGTTTGTAGGGCATGAACTCACCCTCTTCTGGCGCCTTGTTGACGATCGGGGGCACGATTGCCGGATAATCCTGCATCGATGGTATGCGCCACGGTTCCGAACCGTTGGCAATAAAGCCGTCGGTAAGAAGGATTACGGGGGTCATGTGTTCGAGAGCTATCTTTCCGGCCATAAAGGCGTAGTGGAAGCAGTCGCTGGGCGACGAAGCCGCTATGACGACAACGGGACACTCTCCGTTGCGGCCGTAGAGCGCCTGCATAAGGTCGCTCTGCTCGGTCTTCGTGGGCAGACCCGTCGAGGGGCCGCCGCGCTGTACGTCGACGATGACTATCGGCAGCTCGGCCATTACGGCCAGACCCATGGCCTCGCTCTTGAGCGACAGGCCCGGTCCCGATGTGGTCGTCACGGCGAAGTCGCCGGCATAGGCGGCACCGATGGCGGTGCAGATGCCCGCGATCTCGTCCTCGGCCTGCACGGTCTTTACGCCGAGATCCTTGCGCTTGGCCAGCTCCTCGAGTATGACCGTCGCGGGGGTGATGGGGTATGATCCGCAGAAGAGCGGAAGCCCGGCCTTCTCGGCTGCGGCGCAGAATCCCCACGCCGTGGCGACGTTACCGTTGATGGAGCGGTATGTTCCTTTGTCGAGGTGTGCCGGAGCAACCTCGTATGTATTTGCGAACTGATGCGTATTGGCCGCGTAGTTGTAGCCTGCGTCTATGGCCCGCTTGTTGGCTTCGGCCACGGCGGGGTTCTTGCGGGCGAACTTGGCGTCGAGGTAACGCTTGGCATAATCCTCCGAACGGTTGTACATGTAGAAGCAGATGCCCAGCGCAAACATGTTCTTGCACTTGACCACCGTCTTGTTGTCAAGGCCCATGTCGGTCAGAGCGGCGCGAGTCATGGATGTGATGTCGGGAATGATGACGTTGTAGTTCTCGAGCCCGAGTTCGGCGATGGGGTCAAGTGTTGCATAGCCCGCCTTCTTGACATGCTCCTCGGTGAGCGAGTCGCCGTCGATTATGACCGTTGCGTCCTTCTTGAGCCACTTGCGGTTAGCCTTGAGCGCTGCGGGGTTCATGGCCACCAGCACGTCGCAGAAGTCGCCCGGGTTGGTCACCTTGCCCGAGCCGAAGTGTACCTGAAATCCAGAAACACCGGCCACGGTGCCCTGCGGGGCGCGTATCTCGGCCGGATAGTCCGGAAATGTCGAAATGCCGTTGCCGACCAGAGCCGACGTGTTGGAGAAGAGCGTTCCTGTGAGCTGCATTCCGTCGCCCGAATCGCCCGAGAAGCGTATGACGACATCTTTCAGCTCTTTGGTGTTAAGATTATTCATGTTCGGGAAGATTACGAATCGTAAATAAATGATTGAGTCTCGACAAAGATAGCCTTTTATGGCTTACGTTATCCCTTGTCGGGCAATTATTTTTTGTCTGCGGGTCCTTTAGTGGTATTTGCGGCGGCGTGTCGCTGGGCTACCGATACCCCGAAAATTATAAGTGCCGTGCCGGCCAGCGCCAGCGGCGTGATCCTCTCGCCGAGAACGATGTGGGCGGTGATCATGGCCACTATGGGGTTAATGTAAAGGTAGTTTGTGGCGCGTATGGCGCCCAGACGGCGTATCACCATGTTCCATGTCCAGTAGCATATCAGCGAGGCGGCGATTCCCAGATAGAGTATGTTGCCGATGACCGTCGGGCGCATCAGTATCTCGAGGGTGAGGTGTTCGGGCCGGAAAAGGAAGTAGGGCGCGAGCGTCACTACGCCGTAGAAGAATATCTTGCGTGTGATCATCGTTGGCGGGTATCGTTTTTCGAGCCTCAGCACCAGAATGCTGTATATGACCCACGTTATTGCGGCGCCGAATGTAAGCAGGTCGCCGCGCGGGTTGAGCTTGAGCAGGAACTGGCCGTTGAAGACTACGAGCGCCACGCCCGCAAGAGATATGAGCGAGCAGATGTAGAGGCGTCGCCCGGCGCTCTCCTGCCGCACGATGCGATGCACGGCGAGGGTCGTAAGCAGGGGCGTGGCGGCGATGATGATGGCCACGTTCGATGCCTGCGTATAGAGCAGGGCGGTGTTTTCGAGCAGGAAGTAGAGCGATCCGCCGGTTATGCCGAGCAGCGCCATCTGCAGTTCGTCGCGCCAGTTGTCGGCGAAGATGCGGCCGCGCAGAAAGGGCAGCATGCAGACGTATGCCAGCGCGAAGCGCAGGGTCATGATAGCCGCGGGCGAGAGACCCTCGTCGAGCAGCAGCTTGGAGCTGATGAAGGTTGTGCCCCAGACGGCCGCCGTGAGCGCCGCCGTGATGTGATAGGGGAGGTCTCCCCTCAATTTGCCGTTCATCGTATCGAGTTCATGCGTATGCTTGCCTTTACGAGCGCTATGGCGCGTATGCGGTTCACTTCGATCTCCTTGTCGGCATGGTGGGGGTTCTGGCTCACCAGCTTGACATAGCCTTCGCGGTCGGATTTCTGGATATACTTGACGGTGATGTACTCCTCGCCGTCGATATCTATCGACAGCAGGTACATGTCGCCCCAGAATATGTCGTCGATGTTCTGCAGCTGCTTGTAGAGGACGATGTCGCCGCTTTTGAGCAGCGGGTACATCGAGTCGCCCACGATGTATATCGCCCCGTCACACTTTGGCAGGTTGGGTATGTGTATGTAGTTTATGGGCTTGTTCGAAGCCTGATCCGTGAACAGGGGCACCAGACCTGCCGTCCCCTCGATCGAGTAGAGTGGCACGCTCTGCATGGGCAGCGAGTTGTCGCTGCGCAGGCGGAATGCCGTGTAGGCAGGCTCGGCGTTGAACATCTCGCCCTTGCCCGTTTCGAGCCATTCGGGATTTACGTTCAAATCTTGAACAAGTATGTTCTTGTTGCGCATCGAGAGCCCGCACTTGCCCGTCTCGATCATCGAAAGGGCCGCCTTGCCGATGCCAAGATGCTGAGCAAGCTGCTCTTGCGTCATCTTGAGTTCTTTGCGTATAAGTTTTACTCGACTCTCCATGAAATTGTATCGGAAAATATTATATCAAAAATTTAACCTATATCGAAATAAAGTTCAATGTTTGAATGTATATTTGTGATGCAAAGTTAAGCATTCTGATTCTAAATACAAACACACAGGTTGAACTTTTTAATATATTTTACTTATTATGTATTCAGTTTCCGCGGAACTTTATGACATGGCGGCCGATCTGTTGGTCGAGCGCATCGACCGTTCGGATTACTTCTCCGGCACGGTAGAGTTTGAATATGGCGGCGTGGAGTGCCGTCTGACGGCGTCGGTGATCGTCTACCGCCGCCGCGAGGTGCTGCCCGAGAGGGAGTATGACCGTATCAGCGACTTGGTGCCCGTATGGTGGGAGTTCCATACCATGATCGGCGGCGTGGAGCGGCTCAATGACTTTACCTTTTCCGAAATCCGTGAGCGACTGTTATGACGGATTCTCGGATTGTCTCATCGCAGGCGTCGGCCGGAGAGTCGGCGCTCGTGCCGTCTTTTGCCGACTTTGCCGTCACGGTATATCCTTTTCTCGAGATGCAGCCGTTCCACGAGGTATATTACCGTCTGCTGGAGATGTTTGCCGCGGGGCGTGTGCGCCGCCTGATGGTCTCGATGCCGCCGCAGCACGGCAAGAGCGTGGGTGCGAGCACCCTGCTGCCGGCATACATGTTGGGCTTGGCGCCCGATACGAAAATGGCGGTAGCATCCTACTCGGCCGCACTGGCATCGAAATTCAACCGCCGCGTGCAGCGTATAATCGAGTCGGAGGAGTATGGAGAGTTGTTTCCCGAAACGCGCATCAAGTGCGGCGGCAAGCCCGCAGGGTATGTGCGTACGTCGGACGAGGTCGAGATCGTCGGGCATGAGGGCGGTCTGTTGTCTGTCGGGCGTGAGGGTTCGCTGACGGGAAACCGTGTCGACTGCTTCATTCTGGATGACCTCTACAAGGATGCCATGGAGGCCAATTCGCCGCTCGTACGCGAGAACTGTTGGGAGTGGTACACCTCCGTCGTACGTACGCGCATGCACAACGCATCGAGCGAACTGATCGTCTTTACGCGCTGGCACGACGAGGATCTTATCGGCGAGCTGCGGCGTCGCGAGAGGTGTGTCGAGCTGCGCGAATGGGCCGATATCGACCGCGTGGGCGAGGGGGAGTGGCTGAGTCTCAACTTCGAGGCTCTGAAGAGCAGCCCGGCGTGCGGCATAGATCCGCGCGGCGCGGGCGAAGCTCTCTGGCCAGAACGGCAGAGCGCCGCGCTGCTCGAATCGAAGCGGCGTCTTGACCCGCTGCGTTTCGAGTGCATGTATCAGGGGCATCCCTCGCCCCGCGGCGGACTGCTCTATGGTGACGGCTTTGTCGAGTACGACACGCTGCCGGCCGAGATCGTACGTTATGCCGGATATACCGATACGGCCGATACGGGTGACGACTATCTCTGCTCGGTGGCCTATGCCGTCGATGCCGACGGCATGATATACCTTCTCGATGCGGTATATTCGCGCGAGCCGATGGAGGTGACCGAAGGGCTTGTGGTCGAGATGGTGGGGCGTACGCCCATCGGGTCGATGCTTGTCGAGAGCAACAATGGCGGCCGCGGTTTCGCGCGGGCGCTGCAACGGCTGCTGCCGCGTGTGCGTATCGAGTGGTTCCACCAGAGCGGCAACAAGGAGGCCCGCATATTGTCCTATTCGGCCACCGTCATACACACGATGCGCTTTCCGCGCGGGTGGGCGCAACTGTGGCCCGAGATGTATGCCCACCTGACATCCTACTCGCGCATCTTCCGCTCGAACCGCTGGCATGATGCCCCCGACGTGCTTACGGGCATCATCGAACGCGAGGCTTCGGGCGGACGTCAGACCAAGATCCGAAGCGTGGGCTTTTTCTGATTCCGACGTGTATTAATAAGCGAGCCGCACATCTTTCGAGGTGTGCGGCTCGTATTTGTAACGGCAAGTCCTATGCCTGTCTGAGTGATGCGACCTTGCGGTCGAACTCCTGCTTGAGTGATGAGATGAGCTCGCGTACGCTGACTATTCGGTCCGAGCGCCATGCGTTGGCGCCGCAGAAGGCGTAGCCGCTGTCGAGTTTGCCGCGGAAGGCGTTGTAGAGGGCCATCATGATGCAGTATGGCGAGTGTGTCACGTCGCACGTCTTGATGCAGTTGAAAGGGCAGCGTTTGGGGCGTTTCAACCCCTCGCGCACCTTGTCGAGAAACGAGTTGTGTATGGCGCGGCCCGGCATCCCGACGGGGCTCTGGATGATCTCGATATCCTCCTTGCGGGCATCGATGTAGCTCTGCTTGAAGGCGTCCGAGGCGTCGCACTCCTTCGTGGTGACGAAGCGCGTGCCCATCTGCACACCGTCGGCGCCGAGGGCAGTGATGTTGTATATGTCCTCGCCCGTGTATATGCCTCCGCCTGCGATGACGGGGATATGTTTGCCGGTACGCTGCTCCGTCGCGCGCGCTTCGGCGACAACCTCGGGCAGGATGTGCTCGAGCGTGCAGCCGGCGTCGCCAAGCTGCTGCGGCGTGTAGCCGAGGTGTCCGCCTGCCTTGGGCCCCTCGACCACGACGGCGTCGGGGACATATCCGTACTCCTCGATCCAGCGGCGGCACAAGACCTTGAGCGCACGTGCCGACGATACGATCGGCGCGAGCTTCGTGGTCGAGTCGCTCTTGAGGAACGAGGGGAGCGAGAGCGGCAGCCCCGCACCCGAGAATATGATGTCGGCCTTGTTGGCGATGGCGGTGCGGACCATGTCGGCGAAGTTCGACATGGCGACCATGACGTTGACGCCGATTATGCCTTTCGTCTTGCTGCGGGCCTTCTCGATTTCGCGTCCGAGGCCGTAGATGCTCGCCTCGTCGTAGTCGGACGAGTAGTCGTGGTAGATGACCCCAAGACCTGCCGACGATATTACGCCTACGCCACCTTCGGCGGCTACGGCCGATGCCAGCCCCGCGAGCGATATGCCTACGCCCATGCCGCCCTGTACGATGGGTACGGCAGCCGTGAGATCTCCTATCTTCAATGGTTTCATTTTCTGTTCGGATTATGTGTTGCGACTTATGTCGGAACAAAGATATGTAAATATTCTAAATGGTAAATAAAATGTTTTATATTTCTATTGGCTAATAATCGTATATTGCAGCTATTGTATTGATATATTGCTGTTTGTATAATGAAAATAAAAAAATCCCCGTCCGAGGACCTTTCGGCTTGGACGGGGATCATTTCGTGTATCTGTCAGGTTGTCAGAGCATCTCTTCGATGCGTGCTGCGGGGGCGGTGTCGAGGCCTGCCAGCAGGCCGCGGCAGTAGCGGTAGTAGCCCGAGATGGCGATCATGGCCGCGTTGTCGGTAGTGAACTTCAACTCGGGGATGAAGGTGCGCCAGTTGCGGCGGCGTCCAGCCTCGGCAACGGCATTGCGCAGGCCCGAATTGGCCGAGACGCCTCCGCCGATGGCAATGTCTTTTATGCCGAGGGCGTTGGAAGCCTTGATGAGCTTGTCGAGCAGGATGTCGACTACGGTGTGCTGGAGGGATGCGCACAGGTCGGCCTTGTGTTTGTGGATGAAGTCGGGGTCGCGCTTGACCTCGTCGCGCAGAGTGTAGAGGCGGTCTCTTATACACATATCCGAGCCCACGCGACTCCTGAGCATCTCGTATGCCGTCTTCTGCTTGACAAAAAAAAAAAAGA
>OJKC01000969.1_pt1 | contig 19874 bp, 19 predicted proteins | sample 1596401 | NCBI WGS metagenome assembly OJKC01 (sample SAMEA4350162, study PRJEB24818) | metagenome | biome: human; feature: gut; material: faeces | place: Denmark | collected 2013-09 | reverse complement strand
GAACAGGATGTTGGCCGTTTCCACCGCACGCAGCATGGGCGCGGAGAACACGGTATCCACCTGGGGGTACTCCACGCGTTCCTTCAGTTCGGCCAGCTGGGCACGGCCCTCGTCGCACAGCGGGATGTCGGTGCCGCTGCCGATGTACAGGCCCTGCAGGTTGCCGGCGGTCACGCCGTGACGGATGAGATGAAGTTTAAAGGTTTTCATGCATAGCACCTCGTATCATGTGGGAGGGCGTCCGGGGCAGGCCAGGGGAGGATCAGCCCTCGCTGTGGTTCACCTCAACGGTGGTGGGGAACACGTTCATATCCAGGCGGCAGTTGTCACGGATGGTAACGCTGGTCAGGGCGCTGCAATCCTTGAAGGCGCCGGTCTTGATGTAGCCCACGCTCTCGGGGATGGTGATATCGGTGAGGGCAGTGCAGCCGTTGAAGGCACCGGCCTCGATGTACTCCACGCCGTCAGCGATGTTCACGGTGGTCAGGTTGGTGCAGCCCTTGAAGGCGACGGCGCCGATGCTGGTGACAGTGCCTTCCACTTCCACATTGGTGATCTGGTCGGCCTGGTCTGCCCAGGGTGCCGGGCTGTCGGAGGTAAAGTTGGTCATACGGCCGGTGCCGCTGATGGTCAGGGTGCCGTCGGCCAGGGTCCAGGTCACGTTCTCGCCGCAGGAGTTGTCGCCGGCGGCAGCAGCGGATGCAGCGGTAGAAGCGGTAGAAGCGGTGCTGGAAGCAGCAGAAGATGCGCTGCTGCCGCAGCCGGTCAGGGCGATGCAGTTCACAGCCAGAACAGCGGCAGCGGCCAGGCTGCACAGACGGGTGATGGTGTTGCGTTTCATTTGGGTAATCCTCTTTCCTATTCCTATTTTTATAGCCTCCCTGCCCACCACAAAGCTGTGCGCCGGGCAAGGACAGGTGCCAAAACAGCATTATAGCACAAAACCAGGAAAGATGGAAGTTCCAATTTGGAATTTTTGCATTTTGCGCCGGGTGCCGTTTCTTTTGGCCGGAACGGGAGCCATTTTCTGGCAGAAAAGCGCGTCCTCTGCCAAAAATATTCCCGCCCGGCATCTTTGTGCCCCGGGCGTCCGCCACAAAATGTATGCTGTTATACCTGTAGTTTAACATAGATGTAGTGTACCCGGCAAGGCTTTTGACAGAAATGACGAAATTTGATGAAAAATATCGTCACTTTTCTTGCTTTACATTTCGTTTTCCGTTGTGTATAATCAACCTGCTGTAAACCAAAAATCAAGGATGTTCCCCAACCCGGGGTCATTGAGGAGTCAGAGATCATGGAATTCAATCGTATCATCAAACTGCTGCGCAAGGAGCGCGGCATCACCCAGAAGCAGGCGGCGGAAGATCTGGGTGTTTCGCAGGCCCTGCTGTCCCACTACGAAAAAGGCATCCGCGAGTGCGGGCTGGACTTTGTGGTGCGCGTGGCCGACTATTATAATGTTTCCTGCGACTATCTGCTGGGCCGCAGCGCCGAGCGCAATGGTATGATGCTCTCGGCCGAGGACCTGCCCAACCCCGACAAGATGAAGGACAACATCTACCACGGCAGTGTGCTGCCCACCATGAACAAAAAGCTGATCTCCAACAGCCTGAACGTGCTGTATGCCAAGATTGGCCAGTGCCACAGCAAGGCCCTGACCACCGAGGTGAGTGCCTACCTGATGATGGCCGTGGCCAAGATGTTCCGCCTGCTGTACTCGGCCGAGCCCCACAACGCGTCCAGCATGTTCAGCATCGGTGCCCACCGCTGGCGCGGCTATTCCGACGCCGTGATGCGCATGTCCGAGGCCAATGTGGAAGCCCTGCTGGCCGGGGAGGACGTGAACGGCGGCGAAGGCGTAAAGGACCCCGCCTGCCTTGCCATGACCACCGAGAGCCTGACCCGCGAGTTCCCGCTGTACACCCCCAGCCTGCTGAATCTGGTCAAGACCAGCGAGACCCACGTCAAGGGCCTGACCCCCGAGGACTGAAATCCCGTCGTACCGGGGTGATATTCCTGTGAATTGTTCCCCCAAACTCTTGCATCTGTGCACCAAAAACGGTATAAATAGAGTAGAAGATTCTGGAAAGGACAACATTTCCACCGATCAAGAGGAGGACAATACCTATGTCGAACAAGATTTCCCGCCGTGCATTCCTGAAGTGTGCAGGTGTTTCCGCTGCAGCGGTCGGCTCTGCCAGCCTGCTGAGCGGCTGCAAGACCAATGGCAGCAACACCACCGTCAACGACGTGAAGGTGGGCGACACCGTCAAGAACTGGAACGGTCTGGGCGTGCAGCTGTCCAGCGTGTTCCACCTGACCCAGGATCCCGCACGGCCCGGCTATGAGTATCTGGGCGTGCGCGTGACCGTGCTGAACCGCAGCAAGACCGAGACCTACACCATCGGTGCACAGGGCGTGGATGCCATCAACGCCGCTTACCCCGTGCCCCCGCTGGAGAACGTGGACGCCAACTTCCAGGCCATGGCCGCTGCTACCACCGACTTTGTTGCCACCTGCGACGGTCAGGGTGCCGCCGTGAGTGCCAACATCTCGCTGTACAATTCCAACTCCCAGAGCTTTTCCGACAGCGAGAGCCTGCCCCCGCAGGGCTCCGGCTACATCGTGCTGATGCTGATGGTGCCCAAGAATTGGAAGGAGCTGCAGGTGACCTACATGCCCACCTTTGCCCCGGACAAGACCCTGACCTTTACCATGAAGGCCGCCGATGTGATCCGCGGATAATTGCATTCGATTTCGTCCATTTTGTACGATATGCCCACAGAATGTTCACAATTATTTTATAAAAAGCATTGACTTTTGCGGTCATTTCGCCTATTGTATAAGTAGCTTCCATTGGCATAAACTGTATAATTTTACATTCCAGGAGGAGGAACAAAATCATGTCTACCGTTTTCTCCCGCCGCTCGTTTCTGAAATACACCGCCGTGACCGCTGTGGCTGTGGCCGGTACCAGCCTGCTGGGCGGCTGCTCTGGTTCTGGCGCAGAAACTGCGATCCAGACCACCTATCCCAGTGATAATGTCGTGCTGAAGGTAAAGTCCACTCTGGAGACTTTGGAGTATGATCCCACCGACGGCTATGCGACCTTTACGATCCATATCGTCAACGGCCGCAAGAATCCCATCGTCGTGAGCCCCAATCGTTTTGCAGTCAAGGCCTACGATAAGAACAACAACTGCATCGCAGATATCTTTGTGGGTTCTACCCAGGGCAGCCTCAACGCCGTCCTGGCCCCTGGCGACACCAACCCCATCAGCCGCGGTAAGGAGTGCACCTACACCGTTATTGCATCCGGCCTGCCTGTGATGAAGGCCGAGGATACCGAATGCCCCGTCGCTTCCCTGCGTATCATCTACACCCCGGATACCGAGTACAACGAGTACACCGCAAACTGGATCATCTCCCCGGATACTGCGGTCCCTGCTTTGGGCTGACCCTTACACCATATTTTGTTGATAAACGGAGGAACGTATCATGTCTTACACTTTTTCCCGGCGTGATTTTCTGAAGTATTCTGCCATGACCGCTGTGGCTGTGGCCGGTGCCGGCCTGCTGACGGGCTGTGAGATCCAGGACCCCAACAACCCTGTTATCAAAAAGCTGGGTTATGGCACGACCCTGGGCACCACCGGCGGCCTGCTGAAGAGCGTGGATACGGAGGGCACTGACGGTGTCTTTACCTTCACGGTGAAGAACAACTCCGATGCTCCCCTTCGTATGACCCCCAACGATATCTTCACGGTAAAGGTCCTGGATGCAAAGGGCAACCGCAAGTGGAACAACAATTTCAACCTGACCATCGAGGCTGTTCTGGGGGAGGACGGCAAGGCTCCTGATATTCTCCCCGAGCTCCCGCCCCGGACTGTGGGTGAGTACAAGGTCCATGTCCCCGACTATGCCGGGTATGCTCCCGGCCCTGAGGACACCCTGGAGTTCACCTACATTCCTCTCCCGGCCAAGTCTCCTGAACTCCGCATGACCTGGAAGATCCCCGGTGCAGACCTCGTCAAGTAATTCTCCAATCTTTACATTTCAGCCCGCACCCTTGGTGCGGGCTTTTTCGACCCTTTTGTTGGGCAGTTCGTCGCAAAGTGCCTATCGTTTTTTAGTGATTTTGTGTCTTGTGCACAGTTCCGTTTTCCGGTACAATAAAAGAACAAGCAACGGACAAAGCGCAGCGGCAGAGCCACTTGCCGCCGCGCTGTTATATTTTGCGGCGGGTACGCCCGCCCGGCTGAAAAGGAGTGCTGTCTGTTATGATCAACATGGTCAAGCTACCCACCAAGAAAAGTGACCTGTTCCTGCGCATCGCCAAGGGACATTTTGCCACCAGCCACAGCCATATCAACTACTACATCGACGTCACCACCCAGAAGGCCCGCCTGTCGGAGGCCAAGGCCGTGGCCAAGGAGCTGGTGAGTGCCTACCAGCACAGCACCATCGTGGACACCGTGCTCTGTCTGGACGGCACCCAGGTCATCGGCACCTGCCTGGCCAACGAGCTGACCAAGGACGGCTTTGCCAACATGAACGCCCACCAGACCATCTATGTCATCACCCCGGAGTACACCACCGGCAGCCAGATCATCCTGCGCGACAATCTGGCCCCCATGGTCAAGGGCAAGCATGTGCTCATCCTGGCCGCTTCCATCACCACCGGCTACACCGTGCAGGCCGCTGTGGAGGCCGTGAACTACTACGGCGGCATGGTGGCTGGGCTTTCGGCCATTTTTGCCACCACCCACGAGTGCATGGGCTACCCGGTCACCTCCATCTTTGACCCCGCCAGCCTGCCGGATTACGCCAGCTACGACAGCCGTGACTGCCCCCTGTGCAAAGCAGGCCAGCACATCGACGCCCTGGTCAACAGCTTTGGCTATTCGGCCCTGTAAGGAGACCCCCAATACAAAAGCGTCTGCAGAAGCCTCTGCAGACGCTTTTTGTTTGCCCGGGGCACCGGGTCATTGTTTTTTGGGGAACACAAAGGGATTGCAGCGGTATACCGCCACCAGATACAGCGCCATGAAGCACCACACCACCGGCTCGCAGAGGATAACAGCATCGTAGGCAAAGCGGGGGATGAACACCAGCACGAACACCACCTTGCCCAGGAACTCGATGACACTGGAAAACAGCGGCAGCACCTTTTCGCCCAGGCTCTGCAGGGCATAGCGGGTGGACAGCAGCACCCCCAGCACCGCATAGAAGGGGGAGGTCCAGCGCAGATAGCGTGCGCCGTTTTCCAGCACGAGGGCCTCCGACGAGCCGGACACCATGCGCACCAGCCACTCGGCGCTCACCTGCATCAGCAGCACCGTCACCACCATGACCACCAGCGAATACAGGTAGATTTCCCGCATGCCCTTGCGGATACGCTCCGGCTGGTCTGCGCCGTAATTCTGGGAAACGAAGGTGGACGCCGCATTCGCCATGGCGATGAGCGGCATATCCGTGAAGGCAAACAGCTTGCGGGCCGCCGTGTGTCCGGCGATGGTCAGGGTGCCCAGCCCGTTGATGCCGTACTGCAAGATCACCGAACCGGCAGACACGATGCTGCTCATCAGGCCCATGGAGATGCTCTGGCTGAACAGGTCCCAGTACAGCTTGCGGCCCACATCCAGATGCTTCCGGCCCGGGATGAGGATGCGCACCCGCGCCATGACATAGAGGATGCACAGCACCACTGACACGCCCTGTGCGATCACGGTAGCCACAGCGGCACCGGCCACGCCCATGCCCATCCCGGCAATGAACCACAGGTCCAGCACCACGTTCAGCGCCGAGCTGAGCAGCAGGAACACCAGCGGCATCACACTGTTGCCGATGGCCCGCAGCAGGCCCGCGCACAGGTTGTAAGCGAACATGACGATGACGCCCAGATCAATGATGATGATGTAGCGGTAGGCATCTTCCAGAATTTCGGCGGGGGTGTCCAGCAGCTCCAGCAGGGGCCGCAGGCCGAAAAAGCCCGCCGTGGTGATGGTCAGCGACGCCACCAGTCCGATGACCAGCGACCCGGCCACCGTGCGCTTGAGCAGGTCCTCGTCCTGAGCGCCGTAGGCGCGCGCTGCCACGATGGCAAGGCCGTTGCCGATGCCAAGGCCGAAGCCCACCAGAAGCTCGTAGATGGCTCCGCAGGAGCCAATGGCAGCAAGGGCGGTGTCGCCCAGCACGTTGCCCACGATCATGGTGTCCACGGTGTTGTACAGCTGCTGGAACAGGTTGGAAATGAGAATGGGCAGCATGAACAGCACCAGACTCCTGAAGATGGGGCCGTGCATCAGGTCTACATTCATCTGGAAGAGGTTCTTCTTCCGGGACTGGGTCTGGGTCATAGGGTTCCTCCAACTTTATTTTTACCGCAAAACAAGGGGCCGCCCGGAAAGCAGTCCCTTGTTTTGTCGTTTTATGCAGTTGCTTTTTACGAAGAAGCTGCCCGCGGCGGCCCCTCTCGTGAAAAGGCAGTCAGAGCGGCCCGCAGGCCGCTCTGACTGCAAAATCAAAAACATTTTTCCGCTGAAAATTGCCAGAGCGCAAGCGGCGGCAATTCCAATCGTGCTCTTTACAGCTCCTGCGTCTCAAAGCCGTGGCCGGTGAGCACCTCCACGCTGGTAAAGCCTGCGGCCTTGATGGCGGCAGCGGCCTCGTCAAAGCCGTAGGTCAGGCTGGCAATGTCGTGGGAATCGGAGGTGATGATCACCTTGCCGCCCATCTTCTGCCACTCACCCAGCAGCCAGGGGCCAGGGTAGAAGTCCTTGCGGTAGCCGCGGTAAACGCCGCCGGTGTTCACTTCCAGCAGGCAGTCGTTGTCCTTTGCGGCCTGCAGGGCCTTGAGAGCAGCGGCCTTGTAGCGGGGCGACTCCTCGTCGAAGAACTCCCCCTTGGCGTTCAGCTTCTTGATCAGGTCGATGTGGGCCAGAATATCCGGCTTGAGGGCGGCCACCTTTTCCACCTCGGCAAAGTAGGCTTCCACAGCGGCCAGCGGGTCGGCGTCGAAGTCGTCGTTGATGCAGTCCCACAGATCCTGCGGGCGGAAGTCGATCTCGTAATACTTGCCGGTGTTCTTGCCGTACAGGTGGTGTGCACTGCCGATCCAGTAATCGTAGCCGGTGCGCTTGTCCTCGCTGAGGATGTCCCACTCGATGCCGCACAGGATGTCCACCTTGCCCTTGTACTCGGCCTTGAGCTTGGCGATGGTGGCCTTGTACTGGGCGGTGCGGCTGGGGCTCATGCAGTATTCGCGGTCGCGCTGGGTGTAGCTATGGCCGGTGAAGCCCAGCGTGGTCAAGCCCTGCGCGCACGCAGCGCTTGCCATATCCTGCAAGGTATTTTTGCCATCGCACATGGTGGAGTGGCAATGGACACTGGACTTCTTATAATCTGCCATAATTGCTTCACTGCATCCTTTCCTGCTTGACCTTATGGTCAATGACGTGTCGTTTTTCCAGTTCACGGGTCACGTCCTCCACCGTGATGCCGGCGCTGACCATCAGCACCAGAACATGGTAGGCCAGATCACTGATCTCGTAAACGGTTTCTTCCTTGTCCTCTTTTTCGCCTGCAATGATGACCTCGGTGCACTCTTCGCCCACCTTTTTCAGGATCTTCTCCTTGCCCTTTTCAAACAGGTAGGTGGTGTAGCTGCCCTCTTTGGGGGAATCCTTGCGGCCTTTGATCAGTTCATACAGGCCCTGCCAGCTGAACTGTTTCAGCTCTGGGGAGACGTATACTTCGTTGAAGAAACAGCTCTCGGCCCCGGTGTGGCAGGCCGGGCCGGACTTGACCACTTCCACCACCAGTGCGTCCTTGTCGCAGTCGGCAGTGATGGACACCACCCGCTGCACGTTGCCGCTGGTCTCGCCCTTGCGCCAGATCTCCTGACGGCTGCGGCTCCAGAACACGGTGCGACCTTCGGCAATGGTGAGGGCCAGCGTCTCAGCGTTCATGTACGCGAGGGTAAGCACCTCTTTGGTGTAGTGATCCTGCACGATGGCAGGGATCAGGCCCTTTTCGTCAAATTTCAGTTCCATGGTCGTTTCTCCCTCCCCGGATGGGGATAGTTCTAGTTTAGCGTATTCGGCTTGCAAACGCAAGGGGTACAGCGTATTTTTACAGGCGCATTTCCACGCCATTCTCCGCCAGATATTCCTTCAGGTCCCGGATGGTCAGCAGCTTCTGGTGGAAGATGCCGGCCGCAAGGCCCGCGTCGATGCCCTTGTGGTGGAACAGCTCCAGAAAATCCTCTTTTTTTCCGGCACCGCCGCTGGCGATGATGGGCACGTCCACGCGGGCCGCCACAGCGTCCAGCATTTCCAGATCAAAGCCATTGCGCACGCCGTCGGTGTCGATGCTGTTCAGGCAGATCTCCCCGGCACCGTGGTCCACGCACCAGCGGATCCAGTCCAGCGCATCCCGGCCGGTGTCCTCGCGCCCGCCCTTGGCGAACACCCGGAACTGGCCGTTCACCCGTTTGACATCCGCCGAGAGCACCACGCACTGGTTGCCGTAGCGCCGGGCTGCCGCCGGGATCAGGTCGGGGTTCCGCAGGGCACCGGAGTTGACGCTGACCTTGTCGGCACCGCATTTCAGCACCCGGTCAAAGTCCTCCAGCGTGTTGATGCCGCCGCCCACGGTGAGTGGGATGAATACCTCGCTGGCCACCCGGGTGAGGATGTCGGTGAAGAGGGCGCGGCCCTCAAAGCTGGCGGTGATGTCGTAGAACACCAGCTCGTCGGCCCCGGCCGCATTGTACATCCGGGCCATCTCCACGGGGTCGGCCACATCCCGGATGCCCTCAAAGTTCGTGCCCTTGACCACGCGCCCGCTGCGCACGTCCAGGCAGGGGATGATGCGTTTTGTGATCATATCGGTTTCCCCTCCGTTCAATCCTGTACCAGTTGTACGCAGCGTTCAAGGTCCAGTGCGCCGGTGTACAGGCTCTTGCCCAGAATAGCGGCTGCGGTGCCCATCTCTTTCAGTTCCAGCAGCTCCTCCTCGGACGAGATGCCGCCGCTGGCCGTAAAGGCCACGCCGGGCACCTCTGCTGCCAGCTGGCGGTACAGGGCCAGATTGGTGCCCTGCATGGCACCGTCGCAGGCGATATCGGTGTAGATGATGGCGGTGCACCCGGCGTCTGCCAGCCGCCTGCAGAAGTCCACGCCCGGCTCGGCGCTGACCTCTTTCCAGCCGTGGATGGCCACATAGCCGTCTTTTGCATCCACGCCCACGGCGATCCTGTCGCCGTATTTTTGCAGCATCCGGGCGGTAAACGCAAAGTCCGTCACCGCCACGCTGCCCAGGATGCAGCGTCCCACGCCGAGAGCGAGGTACTTTTCTATGCGCTCCTCGGTACGGATGCCGCCGCCCACCTCGATGTACAGCCCGCCCTGTTTGGCCAGTGCGGCAATGGTGTCGTAGTTGGAAAGGGTGCCGTCCTTCGCGCCGTCCAGATCGACGACGTGGAGGTTCTTTGCGCCTGCGGTCAAGAACTGCCGTGCCTGGGCACAGGGGTCCTCACCGTATACGGTCATGCGGCTGTAGTCGCCCTGGGTCAGGCGCACCACCTTGCCGCCGCGCAGATCAATGGCTGGAAACAGTTGCATCATATTCTCCTTATAACTCCGCAAACGCTTTCAGGATGCGCAGGCCGGTGTCGCCGCTCTTTTCCGGGTGGAACTGGGTGCCGTACACCTTGCCCGCCCGTACCGCGCCGGTGACCGGGATGGAATACTCGCTGGTCGCCAGTGTACTCTCGGTACAGTTCTTGCCGTAATAGCTGTGGACATAATATACATACTCGCCCTCGCGGATATACTGGAACAGCGGGTCGTCTTTCACGATGTGCAAAGCGTTCCAGCCGATCTGCGGCACCTTCAGGCTCTTGTCCGTCAGGTCCGGCTCCAGCGGGCACACCTCGCCTTGGATAAATCCCAGGCCCGCGTGTTCGCCGTACTCATAGCTTTTTTCAAACAGCAGCTGCATGCCCAGGCAGATGCCCAGCAGCGGCTTTTTTTCCGCCTCGGCCCGGATGACCGGCACAAGGCCGGTGGCCACCAGCTTGTCCATGGCGTCGCCAAAGGCACCCACGCCGGGCAGGATGAGCCGGTCGGCTTTGCGGATGGTATCGGGGTCGGCGGTGACCACCGTGTCCTGCCCTAGCTGTGCAAGGCTGGATTTCAGGCTGAACAGGTTGCCCACGCCGTAATCAATGATCGCGATCATACCAGCAGTCCTTTCGTGGAGGGGATCTCGTCCTTGTGGGCTTCGTCGATCTTCACCGCCGCACCCAGCGCATGTCCGGCCCCCTTGAAGCAGGCTTCGAGGATGTGGTGAGTATTTTCGCCCGCAAATTGTACAAAGTGGACGGTGGCGGGCACGCTGCGGGCAAAGCCCAGCCAGAATTCCTTGGCGCACTCCACGTCAAAATCGCCCACCTTCTCGGTGGTGCAGTGGATGTCCCAGTTCAGGGTGCAGCGGCCGGACAGGTCCACCGCGCACAGGATCAGCGCTTCGTCCATGGGCAGGTGGAAGCTGCCGTAGCGCTGGATGCCGCGCATATCGCCCAGCGCCCGGGCAAACGCCTGCCCCAGCGCGATGCCCACATCCTCGGTGGTGTGGTGGTAGTCCACCTCCACGTCCCCGTGGCAGGTGAGCACCAGATCGAACCGGCCGTGCCGGGCAAACAGCTCCAGCATGTGGTTCAGGAAGCCGCACCCCGTGTCGATCTCGTAACGGCCGGAGCCGTCCAGATCCAGCGTCAGGTCGATCTGGGTCTCGTTGGTGTTGCGTTCCAGAGAGATCATCCGGTTTTCCATGGTTCATTCCTCCAGAATTTTGTCCAGTGTTTCCACAAGGGCCTGCATCTGCTCCGGCGTGCCGATGGTGATGCGCAGCCAGTTGGCGATGCGGGGTGCGTCAAAATGCCGCACCAGAATGCCGTTTTCTTTCAACTTTTTGTACAGTGTTCCGCCGTCTTTCCGGTCCGTACTTGCAAACAGGAAGTTGGACCGGCTGTCCAGCACTGCAAAGCCGCGGGCCTCCAGCTGCTGCTTCGTCCAGCTGCGGGTGTCCACGATGGCGGCACGGGTGCGGTCAAAGTAGGCCGTATCTTCCAGCGCGGCCTGCCCGGCTTTCAGGGTCAGGCGGTTGATGTTGTAGGGGTTCAGGCTGAACTTCACCCGGTTCAGGTCGGCAATGAGCTTTGCATTGCCCATGGCCAGACCCAGCCGGGCACCGGCCAGCTGGCGGGACTTGGAAAAGGTCTGCACCACCAGCAGGTTCTCGTACCGGTCGATGAGGGGCACGCAGCTCTCGCCGCCAAAGTCCACATAGGCCTCGTCCACGATGACTACGTTGTCGGGGTTGGCCTGCAGGATGCCCTCGATGGCGCTGCGCGGCAGGGCAAGGCCGGTGGGGGCGTTGGGGTTGGCGATGACGATAGTCTGGTGCAGGCCGTAGTAGTCCTTCGGGTCCAGCGTGAAATCATCCTTCAGCGGGATGATGTGGCTGGGGATGTGCAGCAGCCCGCACCACACGCCGTAGCAGCCGTAGGTGATGTCGGCATAGGCCAGCGGGTGCTGTTCGTCGCAGAAGGCCCGCAGCGCAAAGAACAGGTTCTCGTCGCTGCCGTTGCCGGGCATGATCTGATCCGGCTGCAGGCCAAAATGGGCCGCCGCTGCCCGCAGCAGGTCGGCACAGGCGGGGTCGGAGTAAAGGCGGAGCTTTTCCACCTCGGCTTCACTCACCGCCGCCACCACCGCCGGGGACGGCAGATAGGGGCTTTCGTTGGTGTTCAGTTTGATGTACTGCTGGTCCTGCGGCTGTTCGCCCGGCGTATAGGGGGTGACAGCGGACAGGGTGGGGGAAAGAAAACGGCTCATGAACAATATCCTCCAGTTTTCTTTTATCGGCAAACGGCCTCGCCTCTTTTACTTCTCGTACCGGATGGTCACGCTCTTTGCGTGGGCGTGCAGGCCCTCGCGCTCCGCAAAGTCGGCAATGCGGGGGGCCACTTCGCCCAGTGCCTCGCGGGTGTAGTAGAGGAAGCTGGACTTCTTGACGAAGTCGTCCACGCCCAGCGGGCTGGAGAAGCGGGCCGTGCCGCTGGTGGGCAGGGTGTGGTTGGGGCCGGCGAAGTAATCGCCCAGCGCCTCCGGCACATTGCGGCCCAGGAAGATGCTGCCCGCGTTTTTGATCTCGTTCAGCACGCCGAAGGGGTCCTCCACGCACACTTCCAGATGCTCCGGGGCGATGATGTTGCAGGCTTCGATGGCCTTGTGCAGGTCGGTGCAGACGATGATCTTGCCGTTGTCGTCCACGCTGGCGCGGGCGATGGCGGCGCGGGGCAGCTGAGGGATCTGCACTTCCAGCTCGGCCTGCACGGCCTTGGCGAGGTCGGCGCTGTCGGTGACCAGCACGGGGCTGGCCAGCTTGTCGTGCTCGGCCTGGCTCAGCAGGTCGGCGGCCACCCAGGCGGGGTTGCAGCCGCCGTCGGCCAGCACCAGGATCTCGCTGGGGCCTGCGATCATATCAATGCCCACCTTGCCGAACACCTTGCGCTTGGCGGTAGCCACATAGATGTTGCCGGGGCCCACGATCTTGTCCACGGCAGGGATGCTCTGGGTGCCGTAGGCCAGCGCCGCCACAGCCTGTGCGCCGCCGGTCTTGAAAATTTTGGTCACGCCTGCCGTGGCGGCGGCGGCCAGAATGACCGGGTTCACCTTGCCGTCTTTCCCGGCGGGGGTGGTCATGACGATCTCGGCCACGCCCGCCACCTTGGCGGGGATCACATCCATAAGCACGGTGGAGGGGTAGGCCGCCGTGCCGCCGGGCACATACACGCCTGCCTTTTCAATGGGGGTGTACTTCTGCCCCAGCACGATGCCGGGCTTATCGTTCACCACAAAGTTCTTGTGCACCTGCTGGCGGTGGAAGTTCTCGATGTTGGCCGCCGCCTGCCGCAGGGTCTCGAGGAAATAGGGGTCCATGCCCGCAAAGGCCTCGTCGATCTCTTCCTGTGTGACCTGCAGGTTTTCAATGACAGCCCCGTCAAATTTCAGGGCGTAGTCCTTCAGGGCCTCGTCGCCCCGGGCACGCACATCGGCAATGATGCCGTCCACCACGTCCTCCACGTTCTTCTCGGCGCGGATGTCGCGGTTCAGGATCTCTTCGGGCTTCAGCTCGTCGAAGTTGTACAGCTTGATCATTTTGCTTCCTCCTTGTTCTGCAGCTGCGCCCGCAGCTTTTCCAGCATGGTGTCCATTTCAGCATGCTTGAACTGGTAGCTCGCCTTGTTGGCAATGAACCGGGCCGAGATGGGCAAAAATTCGGTGACCACCTTCAGGCCGTTCTCCCGCAGGGTGGTGCCGGTCTCCACGATATCCACAATGACATCCGACAGGCCCAAAATCGGGGCCAGCTCGATGGAGCCGTTCAGCTTGATGATGTCGATGTCCCGCCCCTGCGAGGCGTAGTAGGCTTTTGCAATGTTGACGAATTTGGTGGCTACCCGCACCGGGCGGCTGGGGTCGTCCTGATAATCGGCCGGGGCCGCCACGCACATGCGGCATTTGCCAAGGCCGGTGTCCAGCAGCTCGTACACGTCGGCTTCCGCCTCGGTGAGGATGTCCTTGCCCACGATGCCCACATCCGCCGCGCCGTGTTCGACGTAGATGGCCACATCGCTGGGCTTGACGAGGAAGTAGCGGATGCCGGCCGCCGGGTTCTCCACCACCAGCTTGCGGGTGGCGTTGTAGTCCTCCGGGCAGCCGTAGCCGATGCCGGCCAGCAGATTGTAGACCTTGTCGCCCAGACGGCCCTTGGGCAGGGCCACGTTCAGCATCACCTTGTCGGTGCTGTTCTTCTGCACCGGCGGCAGGGGTGCGCTCAGGCGGTCCAGCTCGTCCAGATAGACCGCAAAGCCAATGGCACCGGCCCCGGGGGTGAACTGCTGCATCAGCAGGTCGTACCGGCCACCCTTGAGCAGGGGGCGGGGCAGGGCTTTGAGGTAGCCTTGAAAAACAAGGCCGTTGTAGTATTCCATCTCACCGGCCAGGGTCAGGTCCAGCCGGATGGCACCGCCCGCCTGTTCCAGCGGCCCGGCCAGCCCCTGCAGCTCTGCCACCGCGGCCCGCATGGCGTCGTTGCGGCACAGGGCTTCGGCACGGGGCAGGGTGTCGGCGTAGCCGCCGCAGAGGGTCAGCACCCGGCACAGGGTGTCGGCGGCGTCCTCGTCCAGCCCGGCGGCGAGGGCAGCGGCCCGCAGCTCGTGGGCGTTTTTCTGGCCCAGCTTGCGCAGCAGGCCCGCGCGGGCGTCCTCCGGCACCTGCAAAGCATCAAGCAGGCCGAACAGATAGCCCATGTGGCTCACTTCCAGCACCCAGTCGGTGCCCAGCTGTCCCAGCGACTGCGCCGCAAGACACACGGCCTGCTGCACTTCCGCTTCGCCCACACCGCCCAGAAATTCCAGACCCATCTGGCCGATCTCCTTGAAGGTGTGGCTCTCTGCCGAGGGGCGGTAGACGTTTTCGTGGTAGTAGTAGCGCAGCGTCTCGCCGGGGGCGGGCTGCGCCGTTTTGGCAATGGAGAGGGTCACGTCCGGCTTGAGAGCCAGCAGACGGCCGTCCAGGTCGGTGAAGGTGATGACCTGTTCCGACGAAAGAAAGCTACGGTTGGCCTGATACAGGCTGTACTCCTCAAACCGGCCCATGTGGTACTTGCGGCACCCTGCAGCCTCGTACAGCGCCCGCAGGGCAAAGGAGGCACGCTCCTTGGGCTGCAGCGTCGAAAGATCAAATTCCATGTCGGTTCCCCCCTGTTCTTCTTACACCATCCTGCACCGGTCCTCCCGGCCGGTGGGTGCGGCGCCTTCCGCACACAATGGGCACACCCGGGTGTGTTCTGTCTTTATTTTACTTTATCTCGGTAAAGTTGTAAAGCGGGAAAGTGACAGTGTTTGCAGCTCCATCTTACATTTTTTCGGTGCGTTTGTACAGAAAGGCGAAAATGTTTCACCGCCGGGCCGCAAGAGTTGACGGCGGGCGAACACAAAAAAGCCACCCGCAGTCTCCTGCGGATGGCTCAGTCAGCACATCTTAACCCAGCAGCTCCAGCACACCGGCCTTGGGGCGGGCACCCACGGCCTGACGCACCAGCTTGCCCTGCTCGAACACCAGCAGGGTGGGGATGCTCATCACCCCGAACTGTGCCGCCAGGTCCGGCTGCTCGTCCACATTCACCTTGCCCACCTTGACGTCGGTGCGCTCTTCGGCCACCTCATCCACGATGGGGCTGAGCATGCGGCAGGGGCCGCACCAGCTGGCCCAGAAGTCCAGCAGCACCGGCTTGTCGCTGTGCAGCACTTCCTGCGCAAAGTTTTCGGTCGTAATGGTCACAACTGCCATATTTTATCCCTCCGTAAAAGGTGTTTGTTTTTTCTGACAGCATCAGTATACCCCGGATGCCGCATGTTTTTCCGTGACCGGGTCACACAACACACAAAAACGCCGCCGCATCCATAGATGACGCGGCGGCAATGATTCAGATGAACTCAATCTTCTTCCGGGACATCATCAAACCCGATGAACCACAGGATTGCAAAGGTGGCAATAAAGGCGATTGCAGCGGAGATCAGCGCATTGATCACGTTCATGGGATTCTCACCGACATACAGGCCGATGGCCGCCAGACCGGCACCGCCACCACCAAAACGGCGCACACCGGTCAGGCCCGCATACAGACCGCCCAAACCGCCGCCGATGGTCGTGGCGATCAAAGGCTTACGCAGACGAACATTGACACCAAACAGAGCAGGTTCAGTTACGCCCAGCAGCGCGGTCACGCCGCCGGAAACAGCCAGCTGACGGAAGTTCTTGTTCTTGGTCTTGATGGCAACGCAGAGTGCGGCGGCACCCTGTGCAATGTTGGAAGGCAGGTTGCCCGGGCCGATGACAGTCTCATAACCCAGCATGGACAGGGAATTGACATAGGCGGGCAGCAAACTGTAATGCATACCGGTCATGACCAGGAATGGCATAAAGGCACCGATGACGGTGGGCAGTGCCCAGGGGCAGACCTTTTCGATGGTCAGCAGGATGCTGACCAGACCGTCACCGATGATGCTGCCCAGAGGTCCCAGCACACACAGGGAAATGGGAGCCATGATGAGGATGGTCAGCACCGGCCGCAGGATGAATTTGACCACAGAGGGCACGACTTTATTGACAAAGCGCTCCACATAGGGCAGCACCAGTGTGATGAGGAAAATGGGGATGACCGAGGAAGAGTAGGTGACCATCCTGACCGGCAGACCCAGCACATGGACAACGTCGGCATCGGCTTTCAGTGCAATGTAATTGGGGTGTAGCAGGATGGCACCCAGCAGCATAGCCATCTGCGGGTTGCAGCCAAACTTTTTGGCGGCAGAATTGGCCAGGAAGATCGGCAGGAAATAGTAGGAAGAGTCTGCGATGAAGTTCAGGAAATAGTACAGGTTTCCGCTCTTATCGATCCAGCCGACGAGGGTCAGCACAGACAGCAGAGCCTTGATCATACCGGCACCGGCAATCAGCGGCATCAGCGGGGTGAACACACCGGCCAGCGTATCCAGAACAACGCTGACCTTACTTTTCTTTTCGCCAGACGTGGCAGCAGACTGTTTAACTTCCTTGCCGCCGAAGTCGCCAAGCTTCATCAGCTCATCGTACACAGAAACCACTTCGTTGCCGATGATGACCTGATACTGGCCACCTTTGTTCACAACGCCCACCACGCCGGGCACGGCTTTGACTTTAGCGTCGTCCACGCCGTCCATTGATCTGAGATTGAATCGCAGGCGAGTAACACAGTGGGTCAGAAATGCAACGTTTTCTGCGCCGCCGACCTGTTCCAGCACCTGCTGAGCAGTTTTCTTTGCATCCATTTGTTTTGCCTCCTTCAATATCCTATTCTAAAAGATTTATCGCTTACAAGGCTGTGTCTGCGCCGTTGCTTGCAATCACCTTTTTATACCATTCAAACGACTTTTTCTTTTTACGGGCCAGCGTGCCGCTGCCGTCATCCTTCTTGTCCACATAGATGAATCCATATCGCTTGCGCATCTCGCCGGTCCCCACCGAGACGATATCGATCGGCCCCCAGCAAGTGTACCCGATCACCGGAATGTCGTCCAGCTCGATAGCCTGACGCAGCGCATTGATGTGGCTGCCCAGAAAACGGATTCGGTAATCGTCCTGAATACTGCCGTCCGGCTCCACGGTATCGATGGCACCCAAACCGTTTTCCACAACGAACAGCGGCAGCTCATACCGGTCATGCAGCTCGTTCAGTGCAATGCGCAGGCCATCCGGGTCAATGGGCCAGTCCCACGCGGTGCGTTCCAGATACGGATTGCTGCGCTCCACACAACAGTCGGTTTCTTCCGTTGCACGGGCCACAGAAGAAAAATAATAGCTGAACGCAATGTAGTCTACCGTTCCGGCAGCCAGCAGTTCGGCATCGCCCGGCTGCATCTCCACGGAAGTACCCATGCGCCGCAGCTGTGCCGTGCACAGGTTGGTGTAGTGGCCGCGGCACATTACATCGGTATAATAGTAGTTCGGCATCATCTGGAACCGCTGCGCCAGCACATCTTTGGGGGCGCAGGTGCGCGGGTAAGTGGTCGGATACTGAATCATGCAGCCTATCTTGTTTTCCGGGTCGATCGCATGACCGATCTGCACAGCCTTTGCGCTGGCAAGAAACATATTGTGACTGACCAGCGCCTTGACAGCATTATGGTCCTCACCTTCCGTAAAGAGCACGCCCGCCTGATGATACGGTTCGGCCTGGTTCATAGTCTCGTTGATCTCGTTGAAAGTCATCCAGTACCGCACCTTGCCTTTGTACCGGCGGAACACCGTTTCGCAGTACCGGGCAAAGAAATCGATCAGCGCACGATTGCGCCAGGAACCGTAGTGTTGCACCAGATACAGCGGGGTCTCGTAATGTGAAAGTGTGACCACCGGTTCGATTCCATAGCGGTGCAGCTCGTCAAATACCCGGTCATAAAAGGCAAGCCCGGCCTCGTTCGGCTGTAATTCATCCCCCTGCGGAAAGATGCGCGGCCAGTTGATGGACATCCGGAAGCACTTGAAGCCCATCTCAGCGAACATCGCAATGTCTTCTTTGTAATGGTGGTAAAAATCCACAGCTTCATGGCTGGGATAGTAGTTTCCCTCCATGACATGTGTGTGGATCTCTCGGGGGATCCCATGGCGTGCACCCTTTTCCACATCGGCAATGCTCAGCCCCTTGCCATCGGTCTGGTAGGCTCCTTCGTACTGGTTGGCAGCGGTCGCACCACCCCACAGAAACTCTTTTGGCATCTCCATAAACTTGAAAACCTCCTTGCAAATATAGAATACTTGCAAAGAGGTCTTTGTTCAATATCTTTCAAACTTATTGTTACAGTGTTAATTTTTCTGTTTCTTTTTGCTCGGCAAAAAGCGGAACAGCGTTTCATTCCGCATTTTCTTTGTGCAAATTCAACAAAATCGGGTTGGTAGAGGTGCGGTGCTGCTCCAGCTCCCGGGCGCGTTCCAGCTTGTGCGTATAGTTCTTCTGGTAGTTCTGCCGGAAGTATTCGGAATACAGGATATCCAGCAAAAGAGTCATGGACAGGTGGGAGGCGTAGTCCCCAAGATTCTGATAGATGCTTTCTTTTGTGGACAGGGTCAGCTTGCAATCCGCGTAAGCAGTCAGGCTGTTTTCGCCAAAACTGGTCAACGCAAGAATAGGCGTGCCGGAGCGTTTGCACTGTCGGGCAATCTCCAGCATCTGCGCTGTTTCGCCGGAATAGGAAATGATCATGGCAAGATCTCGCTCGGTCAGACAACAAGCCTGATATCGCTGGTAGTTCAGATTGTTGGAGATAACCACCCGTTTTCCGATCTTCAGCATCTTTTCCCGGAAGGACTCGGCCTGATTGATAGCAGTTCCGGCGGAAAAAACGTGGATTTCTTCGTGGTATTTAAGAAGCAGCACGGCTTTGTGCAGATCTTCATACCGGAGAAGCTGCATGGTGTCCCTGATGGCTTCCTCGTACAGCTCCCCGATGTTCTGCGCTACCCGCATGGGACTGTCGGTTTCCGCAAAGGGAAAATTGAAGTCCACCTTGCCCTGCCGCTGGTCAAGATATTCCAGCTCGCGCATAAAGTTCTGCTTGAAGTCGTCAAAGCCGGAAAAGCCCAGTTTTTTGCAAAGGCGCAGCACGGTCGGCGGAGAGGTATAGGTCACTTCCGCCAGACTGCGGGTGGAATATTTGGCAATTTCCATGCCATGTACCAGAATATAAGCAGCCAGTGTCTTTTCGCCTTCCGAAAGTTTTTCCTGAAGTGCAAGTTTGTCCACGATCAGCATTGAGATTCTCCCTTCCGGTTTTACTGCTTTTTCTGTAAGCATACCATATCCTGCGGTGTTTGGCAAAAATTTTTGTGGCATGCAAAAACGCCGCTGCATCAACGAATGATGCGGCGGCGCAGATACAGAGAAAAGGAGTGCTTATTTATTCAGCATCTCATGTGCGGTCTTGCAGATGGTGGCAGCATCCAGGCCGTACTTTGCCAGCAGGTCCCAGGCGGGGCCGGAGCAGCCGAACACGTCCTGCACGCCCACGCGGCGCACGGGGGTGGGCAGCTTCTCGGACAGGACGGCGCACACGGCTTCGCCCAGACCGCCGATGACGTTGTGCTCCTCGGCGGTGATCACCTTGCCGCACTCTTTGGCCGCCTTCAGGACGATCTCCTCGTCCAGCGGCTTGATGGTGTGGATGTTGATGACGCGGGCATGGATGCCCTCGGCGGCCAGCTGCT
>OJKC01000959.1_pt1 | contig 20002 bp, 20 predicted proteins | sample 1596401 | NCBI WGS metagenome assembly OJKC01 (sample SAMEA4350162, study PRJEB24818) | metagenome | biome: human; feature: gut; material: faeces | place: Denmark | collected 2013-09 | reverse complement strand
CTTTATAACCAATGTTATCAATGTGACCGTATCTTCTACGGATAAAGAAGTACAGTTCCTTATTGATGAATTGAAGAAAACCTACAACACCTTTATCAAACAGTATGAGAAAAAGGAGGCTTAACATGCGTAATCCAATTTTTGACTATGATGATGGAGATTTCATTTACCAGACTTCTGGCAATATGGGAATCGATTCTGATGGCAATCTGCATATGCGAATGGGTGATAATATATCGATGGACATGGACACTGGGGAGTTACACTTTAACTCCGGTTGGCGAAATGACGACGAAGACGATGACTTCTAATACAGTTTGAGCCAGGACTATATGCCCTGGCTCTTAATAATTAAAGGTGAATTATCTCGCATCCTGTTTTATCTCTTAAATACTCAGCAACTAATCTTCTAGTTTCTGTATTGTATGCCATTACTCCAACTTCATCATCCAAAATAGTTTTGTAAGAATACCGAATTGCTCCAGGTGTAATCGCATCTCCAGTTGTGATATCAATTTTCATCTTATTCGCAATCTTACCGTAATGTGCAACAAAGTATGCTCTTAAATTATTATAATCATCGTCTTCTCGGATAGGCTCAAGCTTTTCGAATGTAAACTCTATTCCATCACCTACATCAATCAAAAAAATCTCACGAATAATTTTTTCAATTTCCGTCTCCTCCATATTGATTCCAATTACTGTAGTATCCATATCCATGGTTGTTCTTTCAGCAATTCCTATCATCGAGGAAATAAGCAGTCCACCCTTTTAGATAAAATTGTCTTTGTATTTCGATTTTGATAACCTATCCAACACACGCTCCAACAAAAACATCTGCAGCACTTCCTGCGATTGCAGATTGCGTTTTCCTGCAAAGCTACGTATCTGTCCTTTCAACTGCTCTGGAGTTCTCTCTTTCATCCTAACACCTCCATATACGTCCTAACTTTCGGTTCCAAATTAAACTGTCTTGCATATTTAATGATCTTTCTTGGATCACACTTACCACTAAAATACTCTTTCAATGCCTGCGTATAAATCTGTGCATCAATGTCTTTTTTATCTCTGATTAAATCACATATGCCCCTTTCCAAATCATAAGCTCTTACATCATAGCCTTGAGGAGTCTTTATTGTAATGATTCCCAAATCCCATAATTCTTTTTTGCAATAATGAAATTTAGTATGCTCATATTTTTTCTTTATCCTCGACACATTGTCACCTTGAGGCACAGTTATATCCAGTTTATGAGGAACACGATCAGACATCCCATGTAAAAACAGTGCTGTTCCGTGCGAAAAAATAAGCTTATCTGATCTACTCTGAATAATTCTAAATTCATCAGGTTTATCATCTGCTAATACATAATTTCCATGAGATTCTTTCGAAATAATTCCTTTAACCAGACTGTCATAAATCAAAGCCCTGTCTATTCCTGCATTTTGAATATCCTGCGCAGAAACAATTCCACCATTTTGTTCAATAAGTAACTTAAGATGATCAATATAATAATCCATATCTATCACCCGCCTTCCTCAAAACGTTCTTTAGTTTTATCATTTGAAAGAACATTTGTAAATACTGTCCTTTAATTTTATAATATTAAAGAACGCTTTAAAAAAGCTTTTTATTTATTATGGAACCTGTACTGCCTTCAGCGCCTTATCATGCATTCTATGCGTGACTATTCACTTTTATTTGATAACAAAAAAGAGAGCCACAGAGTGACTCCCCCAGTGCAGTCCGGAAACATACACCTCATTCAATACAGATAATATACAAGATTATTATAAAAATGCAACCACAATCAAATAATAGCCTCTACTTTCGCATCTGCGGCACCTGTGCCAAGATCACTGCGGTGAACACAAGCACGCAGCCGACGATCTCCCGCGGTGCTAACACCTCATGCAATACGACGAATCCACCGAGCACTGCAAATACAGATTCCAGACTCATCACGATGGATGCAACTGCCGGATCTGCATATTTCTGTCCTGCGATCTGAAGCGTATATGCGATACCGCTCGAGAAGATACCCGCATATAGGATTGGGAACCATGCGGCGGCAAGATCACTCCATGCCGGCTGTTCAAAGATTGCCATACAGATTAGGGATAACACACCGTTTGTAATAAACTGGATGCATGAAATCTTCACGCTGTCACAGTCATTGAAATGATCGACCGTCAGAATATGTCCGGTGAAACAGACTGCGCACAGAAGTCCAAGCAGATCTCCAAAATACAGATTGTCGATACCACCGGACATGCACAGCATGTACATACCACCAAGGCAGACAAAAACTGCCACGTAAACGATCTTATGTAATTTTTTCCCGAGTAATCCGGATACGATTGCAACCATAACTACATACGTTGCGGTGAGAAACCCCGATCTGCCGGAGCTGGCCACGCCTTCCGGATATGCCGCGATACCACTCTGCTGCAGATTCGTTGCGAAAAACAACACACAGCCACAGAGGATGCCACCAATCACGGTCCGTTTTATATTTTCTTTTTCGACTGGTTCTCCACTTGCCTTTGCTTTCTGCTTCTTCATTCTCGTGCGAGCGAGAATCAACAGCGCAAGAAATGCCGCTCCAACTATGGAGCGGCTTCCGTTAAATGTAAATGTTCCAATCTGATCGGATGCTGTTGTCTGTGCTACGAACGTCGTTCCCCAGAAGAACGCGGCAAACAGCAACATAATACTTCCTTTTGTCTTTTTCATTTCAAGCCTCTTATTCTGCATCAATTGGATCTTTCTTTTTCTCAACTGCCTTGATCACCTGCAACACAACATACAGTAAAATCAGACCGATTACCAGCGGAATCACAGGACTCTTCATTACTCCCGGAAGTCCCTTGCTATTACCAAAAAATCCGGCAATAATGTAAGTGACAAACGATACAAGTGCAACTGTAATCGCATATGGAAGCTGTGTGCTTACATGATTGATGTGATTACACTGTGCACCTGCGGATGCCATAATTGTTGTATCCGAAATCGGTGAGCAATGATCTCCGCATACGGCACCTGCCATACATGCAGAGATGGAAATAATCATCATCGTTGCGTTTGTTCCCTCGAATGCATTTACAACGATCGGAATCAGCATACCGAAGGTTCCCCATGAGGTTCCGGTTGCAAACGCAAGAAAGCATGCAATGATAAATACAAGTGCCGGCAGGAAACTAAGCAACGCATCCGGCGTACTCTTCACGAGCTCTGCCACAAATTCTTTTGCGCCAAGGCTGTCTGTCATCGCCTTCAATGTCCAGGCAAATGTCAGAATCAAAATCGCAGGAACCATCGCTTTAAATCCTTCCGGAATACAAGACATGGATTCGCTGAATTTCAATACGCGGCGGAACATATAATAGATAATCGTAATCACAAGTGCAAAGAAGCTGCCATACATCAATCCAACCGATGCATCACTGCCCGAAAATGCTTCTACAAATCCAACGCCTGAGAAGAATCCACCACTGTAGATCATGCCGATGACGCAGGCTGTAATCAGAACGATCATTGGGAATACAAGGTCAATCACTTTACCCTTTGTCTCAACGACTTCATTTTCCGCGTTTGCATATGGACGGTCCGGTGTCGTGTAGATATCGCCCTTCAAAGCGTTCTTTTCATGTGTCCGCATCGGACCATAATCAATCTTTCTGACGATCAAAACAATCATAAATATAATCGTGAAAAGCGCATAATAGTTATACGGGATTGCACGGATAAAAATGGAGAATCCGTCCTCTCCCTCTACGAATCCGGCTACCGCTGCTGCCCATGATGAAATCGGGGCAATGATACAGACCGGAGCTGCTGTCGCATCAATAATATACGAAAGCTTCGCACGCGATACCTGATGCTTGTCTGTCACGGGACGCATCACGCTTCCAACTGTCAGACAGTTAAAATAATCATCAATAAAGATCAAAACTCCGAGCGCAACTGACGCTAACTGTGCGCCAATACGCGTCTTGATATGGGCGCTCGCCCATCGTCCGAACGCTGCCGAACCACCGGCTTTGTTCATCATACAGACCATAACACCGAGTATTACAAGAAATACCAGAATACCCATGTTATATGAATTGGTCAGCACGCGGACGATTCCGTCTTTGAATACATGGTTTACGGTTGCTTCAAATCTGAAGTTGGACCAGAACAGTCCACCGATCACAATTCCTAAAAAGAGTGAACTGTAAACCTCCTTTGTAATGAGTGCCAGCACGATTGCCACGACCGGCGGGATTAATGCCCAGAATGTTGCGTACATCTGTGGCACGTAATTTGCGATTTCTTCCATCTTCTCTCTTCTCTCCTCGTTTTCTTTCATATTGTCTGCCGCCCATATTCAGTTGGCGACATAGTATCTGGTACATCTTAGAGCATGGATGCACGAAGCTCTTCCCCTGTTTTATTCACAAGGTAAGCCGGTGCAATATCAAATACGGTCTTGCAACCGCTTGCTCCCTCATTTGCAAGTCGGTGAGCCGCTCTTGCATAAGCGATCAGTACGCTGGATGTAAACTCAGGGTTTGAATCAAGCTTCAGGCTGTACTCGATGATATGCTTGTTCTCCTTGTTCCAGCCGGTCACGCCGCTTCGAAGTACAAATCCACCATGTGGAATTCCGCTGTGATTTGCCTTCAGTTCTTCTTCCGAAATGAAGTGAACGGTTGTATCGTAATCTACGAAATAGTTCGGCATTGTCTTGATTTCTTCCTCAACTTTTGCCGCATCTGCGCCCTCTTCAAGCACTACGAAGCACTCTCTTGTATGCTTCTGTCTGGTTGTAAGCTCTGGATTCTCGCCGTTACGAACTGCCTCAAGTGCGGACTCTACCGGAATCGTATACTGCTTGGCATCCTTGACACCTGCGATACGACGGATGGCATCGGAATGTCCCTGACTGACACCCTTGCCCCAGAATGTGTAATCATTTCCCTCCGGAAGCAATGCATTTCCGTACAGGCGATTCAGTGAGAACATACCCGGGTCCCAGCCAACGGAGATAATTCCGATATGTCCGCTTGCTTTTGCACTTGCATCCACTTTTGCAAAATGCTCCGGGATTCTTGCGTGTGTATCGAAGCTGTCGATCACGTTGAAATATTTTGCACATTCCGGTGTCTGCTCCGGAAGATCGGTTGCGCTTCCGCCACACAGAATCATAACATCGATTTTATCTTTCCAGTCTGCCATGTCCTTTACGTTGCACACCTTGGCTGTCTGGTTCTTAATAACCAATTCATCAGGATTTCTTCTTGTAAATACGGCAACTAATTCCATATCATCGTTCTGGTTGATGGCTGCTTCTACGCCGCGGCCGAGATTTCCGTATCCGTAAATTCCGATTCTCGTCATTTTGTTTTCCTCCTTATTCTATCTTGTTGCTGCAAAATGCATGTAATTCCACTGTGTATGTATTGCAATTAGAATTCATTCCTATGCGATGTATTGAAACTAAGAAGCACTAAATGTTCTGATATATGTATCTTACCCGGACGAAACCGTCGCCAATTCGCCATCCATGGCTCAGTGGCGACTTGATTGAACATCGTGTTCAATCATTTCTAATTTTTTGACAGAACATTAAGTGCTTCTAAGTTCCAAACATATACATAGTTCATGAATTGTAATTGCAATACATACATATTATATTTCATACGCATTTTGCAATAGCAAGATAAATTACATAATCCAATTTACTTTATCATACTTCGTTGCTTTTCACAACAAAATTCCGCTAAATCGTATCTTTTTGTACCTTTTCGTATGTTTTTCGGGGTTATTCTTTGTTTTGTTGTTCGGTTGATGTGGTGGTGCTTGTTGTGGTGTTTGTTGATTTCCTGCCATACACGTAGCCGTAGAAATCGGTATTGATGACTTCATCGGACATGTAAAGTTTCGTTTCGACTTCCTTGATCTTATCGTCGATGTAGGATTGTGAAACTGTTTTTTCATCCACATAATAGGTCACTTCTCCGGTCTTCGTGTTATAGCCGATCTTGTCTGTCTTGAAGCTATGGTCGGCAAAGATGACAAGTTCTTCCGAATCGGATAAGATATCGTGTCCTGCGAGGATTCTGGAATCGTATGTCACACCAAGCAGATTCAGAACGGTTGGAAGAACATCCACACTCGCACAGAGCTTCTTGACATGAACCGGTTCTTCCATCGATGCAGACCAGATGCCAAGGCAGGAATGATGTTTTTCAAATGCATCATCGGATACATTCTTGCCTGCAAGCGCATCGTATCCGCTGTCTGTCAGTCCATATGGATAATGGTCCGGTGTCACGATGAACACGGTCTTCTCCAGCTTTCCGGCTTCATCCAGCTTGTCGATCAGATCCTCTAATGCTTTATCGAGCTCCATCTGTGCAGCAATATACGCCACCGCGTCTTCCGGCAAGTCCATTCCTTCTGTGCATTTTTCTGCTTCCTCACGGTTCTTCAGGCACATGGCATTGTAATCGTAATTATATGGAAGATGCCCACTGAATGTCATAAAATACATCAGAAACGGTTCTTCGTTAATAAACTCCTTGTATACTGCCTCGATCGTATCATAATCGGAATATGTCACATAGCTTGGGATATCCAGACCATAATCGATTGCCTTGAAATCATATCCCATATTCGCATGTGTCTCACTCCGGTTATAATAATAGAAGTCAAAGTCGTGGTATGCTTTGCTTGTGTAGCCTTTCTCATTCAATGCATTGCCAAGTGCATACGGCTGATATGTATCTGCTGACTTATAAAAGCTCCACTCTGAGGAACACGGATACTGTCCCAGGCAGTCTACAAATTCTCCGTCAATCGTGCTGTGATACCAGATTGGGTTGTAGTAATTTTCAAATACAAAACCGTCATTCATAATCTTGTAGAGTGTCGGTGTGCAATTTTCGTAGATACCATATTTGCACAGACTCTCCGCAGTAATGCAGACAACATTATACCCTTCGAACATGCCCGTATATTCGTTCTGCATCGTTGGCGTTTGCTGTGCACAATAAGCGGACAAATTCTTCAACTGCTCGTCCTCGGTTGCCTGATATAGCTTCTTAAAATCGACCGCCGGATCAACCTGTTCCACATACACAGGTGCCGCATCCGTATCGGTTGCCGTAGCTTCCATTGCATCACTTTCGGTTGCCGTCACATCATCTGGCTGCATATCTGTATCATCCAAAGTGAATGTCACATTTTTCTTTCCCCCGGTGAGCATCGTCTGCGCATCCCGCACGGTCGTCACACATACGCCGAGCTTGTTCATCGAAAGCTCCAGCACATACTGGTTGTGGAACAACTGATACGGCGAATACATCGCGCGTCCCTGCACATTCAGAAGAAGGATGGAAATGGCGCACAGGCAAATCGCACTTGCTACACTTATAAGCCTTATTTTCATCTTCGGTTTGTCAAATTTTAACAGAAATACACGCAGCAACACAAGCGCGATCACCGGAAGTAAAAACAGCAAAATCCAACCAACATTCTGACGGATCTTCTCAAACATCACGACCTTGAAATCCATCGCGTTCCCGGCCCCGCCGACAGACACCAGACTTAAAAATGTCCCAAATATCCGGAAATAGATGAGCTGCACGACATCATACACGCAGAATGCCGTAAGACCGACATACGCGATGATCTCATTTCCGATGCGCGGCAGCCATACAGTGAGTGCCGCTAAGAAAAGCCCCAACGTGGCACCGAACAAAATCGGATAGATGCTCGTGCTTTCGAGTTTATGGTAAATCGCCAGATGAAACAACACTTCCAGATAGATGCCCGCGCCCGCAAAAAATGGGATGCGCCAATAAGAAAATGCATGCTTCTCCTTCTTTAATTTTATTGTCTGTATCTGATTTTTCATTGTAATCCTCCAAACCTCACATACGCTCTATCAATCGCGCATTTTATTATATATGATTTTACCTTGTTTTTCACTATCTTTTATTTTATAATTTAATGTCAGTGTTTACGAAAAATAAGGAGGTGCCCTATGGCTGAAGCATATTCAAATTTTGCTGCTGTCTACGATGCGCTCATGGACAACATTCCCTATGACGCATGGGCGGACTATCTGCACAGCCTGCTTGTGGAATATGATATTGCAAGCGGCATTCTGGCAGAGCTTGGCTGTGGAACCGGAAATATAACCGAGCGTATGGCAGATTTCGGATACGACATGATCGGTATCGACAACTCCCCTGCCATGCTGGATATTGCAAATGAAAAGCGGGAACAAAATCATTCTTCTTCGCTCTACCTGTGTCAGGATATGCGTGAGTTTGAGCTATACGGAACCGTTGCAGCTATTGTAAGTCTCTGCGACAGCGTCAATTATATCACTGAGCCGGAAGAGCTTACGCATGTATTCTCGCTCGTCAATAACTACCTTGATCCGGACGGTCTTTTCATCTTCGACTTCCATACGGAGCATTATTACCGGGATGTTGTAGCCGAAGCGACGATCGCCGAGGATCGGGATGATATCAGCTTTATCTGGGATAATTATTATGATGAAGAGGAAGCGATCAACGAGCTTGCTTTAAGCCTGTTCGTAAAGGAACCTTCGGATTCCGACGATAACCTGTTCCGCAAATATGAGGAATTACATGTGCAAAAAGGGTACACACTAAAGCAGATGAAACAGATGGTAGCCAATTCCGGTCTCACCCTTTTGGCCGCCTATGATGCATTCACACATGAACCGGCGGATGAGGAATGTGAACGTATTTATATCATCGCGAAAGAAACACGAAACAAAAATTCAAAGAAACAATATATACAGTAATTTTGTATACCACTGCATCAATCATAAATAGCAAAACATGCAAGTATATATACAAAATCCAAGCACTCATTTTAAGGAGGATACATTTATGGCAGATACAATGATTCGTGGCATGGCAGCGAACAAGCAGGTTCGTTTCTTCGCCTGCAACTCTACCGATACTGTGGAAAAAGCAAGAATTACACATCATACCAGTCCGGTTGTTACGAACGCACTCGGCAGACTGTTGACCGGAGGCGTGCTGATGGGCGCCATGTGTAAAAATGATACCGACAAATTAACACTCCGTATCCAGTGTCAGGGACCGATCTCCGGTATGCTTGTCACTGCCGATGCAAACGGACATGTCAAGGGATATGTCAGCGAACCGGAGGTTATGCTTCCTGCAAACGATGTCGCAAAGGCTGTGGACCTCGGTGTCTTAAGCGTCATCAAGGATATCGGTCTGAAGGAGCCGTATGTCGGCGACACCCATCTGGTAAGCGGCGAGATTGCAGAGGATCTGACCTACTATTTTGCAACAAGTGACCAGATTCCAAGCTCTGTGGCTCTGGGCGTGTTGTTCAACGACGATACATCCGTAGCGAATGCCGGTGGATTTATCATCCAGCTGATGCCATTTGCAGAGGACGCATTGATTGACGAGCTGGAGAAACGGCTGAAAGGATTTTCTTTCACTGCTCTTCTCAAGCAGGGCATGTCTGTGGAAGCTATCATACGAAAATTGTTTGAAGGCTATGATGTCGAGCTGACCGATTCCATGCCTTGTGCGTATGTCTGTGATTGCAGCAAGGAGCGTGTCGAGCAGGCAGTTATCAGTCTTGGCAGAAAAGAGCTTGGCGCTATGATTGCTGACAACAAGCCAATTGAAGTTGTGTGCGACTTCTGTCACACGAAATATACATTCTCACCGGATGAGCTGTTGAATATTCTGAAGAATAAATAATCCGCTTATCCGATATAGTTTTGCATCACCTAAACAAAACAGATGGTACAAGCTGTGATATAAAATAATACATCAAACACGATCACAAGGAGGTTGGTAATATGGAACGAATCGATTTACATGTACATTCCAATGCGTCCGACGGTTCTCTGACACCGACAGAGGTTGCCGACGAAGCGATGCGGATGGGACTTTCCGCGATTGCCCTGACCGATCACGACACGGTCGATGGCGTGGCAGAAATCTTAGACTATACAAAGGACAAGCCTTTGGAGGTAGTGCCGGGCATCGAACTGTCCTGCTACTATAACAATCGTGAGATTCATATTCTCGGCTTCTATATGGACTATGAAAACCCAGAGCTTCAAAAAGAGCTTGCCGTATTAAAGGAAGCACGTGAGGGAAGAAATGAGAAAATGGTAGCGATGATGCAGGCAGATGGTCTCCCTGTCACGATGGAGAAGCTGCTTCACGGCAATCCGGACAGTGTCATCACACGGGCACATTTCGCAAGAGTTCTCGTCGAGGAAGGTGTCTGCAAAGACAAGGATACCGCGTTCCGCAAATACATCGGCATCGGCTGTAAATATTACCTTCCAAAACCACAGGTTACCTGTGAGACTGCCATGCGCATCTTAACGACTTATAGCAAAGCGGCATTTCTGGCACATCCTCTGCTCTATCATCTTGGGTATGCACAGATTGATGAGTTATTGGCGTATCTGAAAACACTCGGATTAAAAGGACTTGAGGCATTCCACTCTTCGAACAACCGCTTTGAAAGTGAGAAGCTCCGCTCGCTGGCTGCCAAATACGGGCTGGCAATCTCCGGCGGCTCGGATTTCCACGGGGTTGTAAAGCCGAATATACAGATGGGAATCGGACGGGGAAATATGAATATTCCAAAAGAACTGTTGGATATAATTAAAACTTTATAAATGTATCTCCGCGAAAAAAAGGAACCCAAACCGGGTTCCTTTTTCTATATGTTTACAGTTTCATGATTCCGAGTGTCTGCAGCAAAAGCAGGATCAGGAAGATTGGAGCGATGACCTTTACCATAGCAGTGTAAAGCCGCTTTCTTCCCATTTTACAACCGCTCTTTTCTACTTCTTCGATCACAGTCTTCGGTTTGATGACCCATCCGACGAGAATACAGGTTGCAAGTGCTACGATCGGCATCAGCAGATTGTTACTGATGTAATCCATGATATCTAAGATCTGCGCCGTTGAACCATTCGGAAGCTTGAACTCAAAGTACAGCTTGTTGTATCCGAGGCAGACAATGATACCAACGATCAGTGCGAAGATTCCCTCGATTGTGCCGGCTTTTGTTCTGCTTGTATGGAATGCATCCATAATACATGATACAACTGCCTCCATGACGGATACCGCACTTGTAATTGCAGCGAACAATACCATTGCAAAAAAGATTGTACCAATTATATTTCCGGCAACACCCATTGCAGCAAATACCTTTGGCAAAGATACAAACATCAGACTTGGTCCGGATGACATACCATCTGTTCCCATAAATGCATACACAGCCGGAATAATCATTGCACCTGCAAGGAACGCAACAACCGTATCAAAAATCTCAATCTGATTAATTGATTTTCCAAGGTTTGCATCATCCTTCACATACGAACCATATGTAATCATGATACCCATTGCCACAGACAAGCTGAAGAACAACTGTCCGAGTGCATCGATCAGAACCGTAAATAACTTTCCGATTGTCAGTCCCTCAAAATTAGGAACAATATATATTTTAAATCCCTGCAGACCGGTTACTACTTCACCTGCATCATTTGTATTTTTCAATGTTAATGAGAATATTGCAATTCCCAAAATCATGACAAGCAGGATTGGCATGATAATCTTCGATGTAGACTCAATTCCTTTATTGACACCACGGAATACGATAAATGCAGATACCGCAAGGAAGATCACAAATGTAATAATCGGTTCCCACTGTGACGTGATGAATCCGGTAAAGAATCCATCCTGTGCAGCGTCGGCTCCATGTCCTGTCAAAAATACGAAGAAATATTTTACTACCCAGCCACCGATTGTGCAGTAATACGGCATGATGATAACCGGTATAATACTCGCAATAGCACCTAAGAATCCCCATTTATCATGAAGCTTCGTATATGCCGTGAGCGGGCTCTGTTTCGTCTTTCGACCGATTGCAATCTCCGTAGTCAGCAGCGTGTAGCCAAATGTCAATGCCAGAATGATATAGACGACTAAGAATAATCCGCCTCCATCCTTGGCTGCCAGATACGGAAACCGCCAGATATTTCCAAGACCAACCGCACTACCTGCCGCCGCAAGTACGAATCCGATTGATCCACCAAATGAGTGTCGCTTCTTTTCTTCCATCCTTTTTCCCTCTCTTTTTTCGTTCTCGATTCACAACACATACCCTCTTATAAAGAATTCTGTATCATGCATCTTGTCCGTTATTTGCTGTCTGATTTCATTTTGTTGTCCTATAAACAGCAGATAAGAGCCATTTTATCATAGATTCATTTTTAAATCCACATCTATTTGATAAAAACAGCAAAAATGGGCAGATATATGTGTGATACATACATCTGCCCGTACTTATGATTGTTATAATCTTGCAATTTATTTTACCTGATTGGCTTCATGGATGGTTCTATTTTCATAATCAACCGCATTCTGTAAGGTTGTCCGGCTGATTGCCGCAAGTGCTTCCCGCGTCAGAAAACCCTGATGGGACGTAATGATAACATTGGGGAATGAAAGCAATCTGGCTGTGATAGAATGCTGTAACAGCTCGTCCTCCCGGTTCTCAAATACATTGTCTCCCTCTTCTTCGTAGACATCCAGACCAACGCCGAAGAATTTGCCCTGCCGGATACCCTGTATCAGTTCCTCTGAATCGACCAGCGCACCACGGGATGTATTGACTAAGATCACATCGTCCTTCATCTGTGCAATCGTATCCTTGTTGATCATGTGATAAGTCTCGTCTGTGAGCGGGCAATGCAGGGAAATCAGATCACTCTGTTTCAGCACGTCTGCAAGTGACATATATTCCACGAATTCCAGCTCTTTATTCGGGTACATATCATACGCGATTACGCGCATACCAAATCCACGGCAGATCCGGCACATTGCAGCACCGATCTTTCCGGTCCCGATGATGCCTGCGGTCTTCCCATGAAAATTCACTCCGGTTAATCCCACTAAGCTGAAATTATTCTCCCGCACCTTGATGTAGCTTTTGTGTACATGGCGGTTGACCGCAAGCGCCAGTGTAATCGCAAGCTCCGCAACGGCTTCCGGAGAATAGCCCGGCACACGCAGCACCGTAATGCCAAGTTCATTTGCCTTTTCCAAATCTATATTATTAAACCCGGCACAGCGAAGCAGCACCAGTCTGATATTTATTGCAGCAAGCTTCTCCAGTACCGGCGCGCTCAGATCCGAGTTTACAAATGCACAGATTGCATCGCAGCCCTGTGCAAGTGATACAGTCTTCGGAGAGATATCAACTTCGTGGTAGATGATCTCGATGTCCGGGAAATGGTTGAGTTCTTTCTCGAAGGATTCCACGTCGTAGGCTGCTGCATCGTAAAATAGTATCTTCATAATATGTGTCTCCTTTCGTTGTTTTACAAATCAAACAGTTACGAATCCTACTATACTGACCGAGTTGCACAGAATACTTATTCTTCGCAGACGCGCTCTCGCTCACTTCCACACGCAGTGGTACTAAATTCGCAGGAATATCATACATCAATTATTTATTTCTTATTGCCCTGCTCATTAAGTACCAGCGTGTTCCAATGGTCTGCTTAATAATAAGTATTCTGTGCAACTCGAATCTACATATTGTTTCATTTGTAATTATTTAATTGTAACAATCAATCATACACACATATTATATCCAATTTTCCCTTGGTTATCACGTATTACTGCAGCCGGATACTGATTTCGCCGGTTGAGAGATTTTCGCGGGTGCCATCCTCGTACTCGACCAGAAGGTGGCACATGTCGTCGATATCAAGGGCTGTCGCCTTGCGCTCGCCATCCTTTGTCACAACACGGATACCTTTTCCAAGAACCAGGCTGCGCTTCTTGTATTCCGCGATGAATTCTTTCTTCGCAAAGTTTTTGTAGTAATAGAAATAGCGGTTCAGTGTCTCTGCCAGAATCTTATTCTTGATGTCACCGCTTTGCTCCTGCAGGACAGAACCAGCAATATTTTCCAGTTCCTTACCGAATCCTTCCGTCGGCATATACAGATTGATTCCGATTCCAACGATCACGTATTCCGGGTCTAAGTTTTCCATCTGGAATGCTGCCTGTGTCAGGATGCCGCATACCTTGTGCGAATCGATGAAGATATCGTTGACCCATTTGATCTGTGGTTTCTTGTCCGTGTATTTCTCGATTGCTTCGCAGACTGCCACGGCGGCGATTGTCGTGAGCAGCGTCACTTCCTGATTCGCGATCTGTGGCTTCAACAGAATACTGAAATAGATTCCTGTATTTGCCGGCGACATAAACGACCGCCCCAGTCTTCCGAGTCCGTTCGTCTGTTCCATCGCGGCAAGCACCAGGCCTTCTTCCTCCTGCGTCCGCTCACGGAGTGCAAGGTTCGTGGAGTTGATACAGCGGAACACTTCCAACCGCACCGGGCACTCGACGTCCAGATATTTCGCCGTTCCCTGTACAGACAACACATCCGTATCCTCCGCCAGCTTGTAGCCTTTGTTGTTCACGCCCTCGATTGCAAATCCATCCTCCTGCAATTTGCGGATGGCCTTCCACACTGCTGCCCGGCTAACAGATAGTTTCTTCGCAAGCTGCTCGCCAGACAGATAGGTGCCTCTGTTTTCTTCCAGTGTCTTTATGATTTCATCTCTGACTGCCATATTTCCTACTCTCGATTCTTTGTTTTTCATGTCGCCTGACGGCTCCATGTGTATGTTCGCAATATGTCTAAGTTTCTTCGGACGACTTACTCCGCAAGCTTTGTAATTCTTGCCGCATCATACGCGCCACTCCGGAGCATGTCAATCTCTTCCTTGTATGGTGGAAATGCTTTCTTCGCATCTGCAAGTGATTTCACATATGGTGTCTCCAGAATCTTCGGTACGTCCAAGAAATCCTTATGCCATACGATCTTGTATAACGCATCAAACCCAATCGAACCAAGTCCGATATTCTCGTGGCGATCCTTCGCCGCTCCGCGAGGATTCTTACTGTCGTTGATATGGAACACAGCAATCTGGTCCTTGCCGATGATCTTGTCGAATTCTTCTATCACGCTATCGAAATCATTTGCCACATCATACCCGGCATCGTTCATGTGACACGTATCAAAACAGACACGCAGCTTATCATTGTAAGTGACGCCATCATAAATGCGTGCCAGCTCCTCGAAGCTTCTGCCAATCTCGCTGCCCTTTCCTGCCATTGTCTCAAGCGCGATATGCACCGGCGTATCCTTGGTCAGCACTTCGTTTATCCCTTTAATAATGCTCGAGATACCGGCGTCGGCACCGGCATTCACATGAGAACCCGGATGCAGGACAAGCGTCTTGCTTCCCATTGCCGCGGTCCGCTCGATCTCTGTCTTTAAGAAATCAACCGCCAGCTGATAGATTTCCGGCTTCACTGTATTTGCCAGATTGATGATATACGGCGCATGTACCACAAACTCTGTGATATCATTTGCCCGCATCAGCTCCCACGCTTCTTCCACGCGCAGCTCTGACACGTCCTTTCTGCGCGTATTCTGCGGCGCTCCTGTATATAACATAAATGTATTTGCGCCATAAGAGAGTGCTTCCTTCACCGAGCCAAGCATCATCTCTTTGCCGCTCATTCCAACATGACTTCCGATTTTCATACTGTATAAACTCCTTTTATGAAATGTCTGTATATGATCTTATACCTTACAACGATTGTCCGGATTGAGGTTGCGTGTTATTATCCCTTCCGCACAACGTTCCAATCGTGATTGCCAGAAATATCATAGCCAATATATGAAATGGTTTTTCCATAAAATTCCTCATATTATTCAGAATCGAAGCTTTCGCCAACTCTGACGCCCCATAAAAGAAAGAATATTTCCGGTTTACTGCAACCACACATACAACATTTAATACATTTAAAATAATATGGCTCACAAGAACAATGACTGAAATCGCCAATCCGGTTCTTTTCTTCTGCGATTTCCGTGTGATGGTGCATGCAAGAATATACAGTCCCACAGTCAGGATAGGACATATAATGCAGCGGATATCAAAGATTCGTTCGTTGTTTACATCCACGCCAAAAGATTGAACATATTTGTCCTGCGGTCCAAAGTAAATAATCCAGTTCATAATCATAGCCAGCACACTGCAGATCATCGCGATTGTAACCAAGACATTTGTGCATTTTAGTTTCATACGCTTCCCCCATATTTATACTATAGTTTGCTAACCAAATAACCGGAGCATTGTCAAACAATCACTCCGGAATCAGTTTACAATTATTGTAATTATAGCATTTTTCTACAGGAATATCCACAGAAGATTTTACAGTACCTTACTGCCATTGGCAGTCAGCTTGAATTTCGCTCCGAACAACTCCGCCCCGTGCCGGCACATCTGCATGCGTCCAAGGAAAATATCGAAATACTCATACATCGTACAGATCTTCTCGTCAATTTTGAGCTCCAATGCAATCTGGCGTTTCTCCCGATTGATCTTCAGATTCGCTTCCGTGACTGCGTAATTCACCCAGTCGTGAATATCGTAGGTCGACTTATCACGCGAACGCACACGGCTTCTGCGGACATCCGTCTTATCCGCAATAATCATCGCCGCTGACACAATATCCACGGCACCTCCGGTTGACTCGTCGTGATGCCCAATCGCAGAAACGATGGTTGCACGATCTGTAAACGGCATATCCATCCGCCGCAGGATATCATTTGCAAGGAGCGCGCCATACTCGGCATGGTGTTCACGATTGACTGCATTTCCGATATCATGCATGTATCCGGCAATCTTCGCAAGTTCGATCTCCGCGTCGGCATGTCCGAACTTCTCCAGCAGATATGCCGCCCGTTCTGCCACCAGCGTGCAATGTGTCTTCGAGTGTTCCGTATAGCCAAGCGTGGCTAAATTCGCATCGCCCTTCTTGATAAATTCGTTAATCTCTTTGTTCTTGATGATGTCTTTGTATAATATCTGTGCCATTTTCTAAACCCTTCTTCTGTAATATGTAAATAGTTCCGGCAGGATCTGCCACATACAAATATATTGCATATATGACGCAATGTCCGTAGGTCTTCTACAACCGTTTCACCGCATCCATTGCAAGTACCGACCGCTCGCATTCTTCCGCCGATAATGTGAGCTGCGCACAATACGGACTTCCCTGCATGTATTTTGCCGCATAACTTAGTCCATTCGTCCGTTCATCGAGAAACGGCCGGTCAATCTGACACGGATCTCCAAGCAATATGATCTTCGTGCCTTTTCCTGCCCGCGTGATGATGCCTCGCACCTGATTCGGCGTCATGTTCTGCGCTTCATCAATAATCAGATAGGTCTTCGCAATCGAACGTCCACGGATAAAATTCAGCGCCTCTGTCTGAATGATTCCCCGCTCGAAGATCTCCTGAATCTTATCTGCCAATGCCTTCTCATCCGCATATCGCTCCTCTTCATCCGAATCGAGAATCTGCTCTAAGTTATCAATCACCGGGCGCATCAACGGTGCAATCTTCTCCTGCTCGCTTCCCGGCAGAAATCCAATCTCATCGTCAAACTGTGCATTCGGCCGGCAGACGATGATCCGCCGGTATTCCCCGGTCGGATTGTTGAACACCTTTTCTAACCCAACCGCCAGCGAGTAAAATGTCTTCGCTGTGCCTGCCATTCCTTTGATGATCACAAGCGGAATCTCGTCCGCCGAAGCCATCAATGCCTCCTGCATGAAGTACTGCCCGACATTTCTCGGCTTGATGCCATACGGGTATGATTTCTTATAGGATAACGGATAGATTTTATCAGCTTGCACCTTGCCGAGAATCGTTTTCTTATTCGACTGATCCGGCGTTAAAATCACGAATTCATGCTCGATAAATTCCGGCTGTATGCGATTTCCTTCCGCATCTGTCTGATACACCTCATTGCAGGGGATTCCGTGTTTCTTGAATTCCTTTACCTTATCCTCCGGGATATACGCATCCGTCCTGCCTGTATATTGCCGGTCATCCACTGTAATCTGTTCCGTCGTGAAATCCTCTGCCCGCACGCCAAGCATCTGCGCCTTGATCCGGAGCACCAGATCCTTCGTAACCAGAATCACCTGTGACTTCTTACCCAAATCCTGTGACAATCCCTTACAGACCTTCAAGATCCGGTTATCTGCTTTATCTTCCGGCATATCCTCCGGAAGCTCCACCGCCTTGTAATTCTTCTCGATGCGGAGCGTTCCGCCATCCGGCAGCGTCAAGCCCTGTAACAGATCTCCCTGATTCCGGTACTGCTCCAGCATGCGCACCACTTTTCTCGCATTGGAGCCTTTCTCGCCATCCGCTTTCTTCAATCCATCAAGTTCTTCTACCACAACAAGCGGAAGCACCACATCATTCTCTTCGAAGCATAAGAATGCATGTGGTGCCTGAATCAGGATATTCGTATCTATCACATATGTTTTCTTCATGTAAAAACCCCCATTTATTATGATTTACGGGAGGGAATTGTAAATATCCATCTACCCAATGTCCCATGTTGAATCTCAGTATCAATTACGTGCAGACGCGCTCTCGCTCACTTCCGCATGTAACGGTACTAAACTCACTGTTCCAGTAACAAGTTACTGTCCAGTTCATTAAGTACCGACATGCTCCAATGGTCTGCCCTAAAATTGATACTGAAATTCAACATCCCACACTATGGTTATGATATTCTCAATGTCATCCTCATATCTTCATAATAAACAGGGGGTGTTAAATATGTTATCTCGCATATGTTAAATACACGTAAATGCTGTTTTACTTATGCAGTTGTTCTTTGTCTTTGATGTAGGCGAGCAAGCCCTTGCAACCCACCATAACATCCTCAAATGTCTGGTCAAAATCACCGGTATACCACGGATCAGCCACGTCACGTGCTTCGCTCAATTTATGCGTCTTCTCATAGTCCGCAAACGACAGCATCTTATAAATCTTCCCTTCCACATCACTGTCACCGGCAATCCGCGTCATGTTCCGAATATTCGCGCCATCCATACCGATCAGATAATCATAGTATGTATAATCCGCGCGTGTCATCTGTCTCGCCCAATGTGGAATCATCGGAATCTGCTCCTGTTGTAATTTCCGCTTTGTCCCATGGTGTGGCGGATTCCCAATCTCCTCTGTACTCGTCGCTGCCGAATCAATCTCAAAACAGGAATCGAGATGGGATTGGCGGACGAGGTGGGTGAATACGCTCTGAGCCATGGTGGAACGACAGATGTTTCCATGGCAGATAAATAATATTTTAATCATGCCTTAAAAACTCCTTGAAAATGCTGATTTTACGCCACTTTATACGATTTGCTGTGATAGAGTATTTTCTTTGTTTTCGTCGCATATCGTGGCATAAATTCGTATATCTTGTCATCCTGTTCTTCGCCTGACAGGATTACTTCTACATAGTCCTCATACCATGTAACTTTCCAACAACTACTGGTGATGCTTCCACCGTCATTGTGCAATTCAAAATCTGTTTGAGATATCTTATCTTTGCTTTCCATAAGGACTAATCGTCCACTTGCTGAACCAAATAGTATCATCTCCAATCCATTTTAATGTCCACGTATATCCAGTTCTTTCAATAGAGAATTTCCACTTCCCCATGAATATACAATATAATAACCGCTGTCCTCTATTTCTTCCGAAAATTGTAGTGCCTTATGTTCAATCACCTCAATGGACTGCCCTTCCTGAGTTTCCACCAAACATTCCCATTCATTACTTCTGTAACCTGAATAGTAAGCATCCAATTCTTCCAAAGACAAATCACTTCGAATTAAAATTGCTCCGAAATACTGCATTCCATTTCCGTTACCCGTCAGCTTCCCAGCCTGTGACAACGACTCTATCAATTCTGTTTTCTCTGGCAACGGGATTTCACATAATGCCTTTTCCACCCTATAGGCTGTATGGTTATTTATAAGTGGAATTGAAATCACAC
>OJKC01000955.1_pt1 | contig 20100 bp, 14 predicted proteins | sample 1596401 | NCBI WGS metagenome assembly OJKC01 (sample SAMEA4350162, study PRJEB24818) | metagenome | biome: human; feature: gut; material: faeces | place: Denmark | collected 2013-09 | reverse complement strand
TTTACCATTAAAAGCGGAACGCCGTGGGACGGTGTTTATACCCGTGACGAAATTCCCTTTATGCAATTGACAGAACATCTTATCGAGGTCCATGGATGCAGGAAGATACTTTTTTTGAGCGGTCCGCTGGAGACTGCCACCACTCGTGAACGGCTTGCGGGATATAAGCGTGCTCTTGAAAAGCATGGCATAGAGTATGATCCGGACTTTGTCTGCTTTGACGGAGGCTTCTGGTATGATAAAGCGGCAGAGGTGGCAAATAATATCATCTATGGCAGACGTAAAAAGCCTGACGCTATCGTTTGCTGTGGAGATTATATGGCTATAGGCGTTGTACATGAATATCAGAAAAACGGTTTGAGCGTGCCTGAGGATATGATAGTTGCAGGTTATGACGCAATAGACGAGGCTATCCATTGCGTGCCAGCTATAACCTCGTGCTCACCGCCGATCTTTGAAACTGGCGTGAACGCAGTAATGACCATTGAGGCAAGGATCAAAGGCGTTGAACCGCATGGCCTTATAGAGGACGGCGGCAAGGTGGAGATAGGTGCTTCCTGCGGCTGTCATGAGGATTACAGCTATACAAAGCGTGATCTTTTATCATCTCAGAACAAGATGAATTATCATGAATTTTTGGACAGCAATATGACCGATATAATGGCTTGCTCTAAAGATCCCGATGATCTGATGGCCAGGATACAATATTTTCTCTATCTTATCATTGGTCAGGAGAGGTATTATCTCTGCCTTAATGAGGATTGCCTTGGAGAGCATGAGATAGTCGGTGAGATCTCCACTGTTCCAAAGGAATATAAAGAAAATATGGTGCTTTATATAAGAAACGTTGACGGCAAAAGCAGAACTCTTCATGATCCTTTTGAACTCAAAGAGATATTTCCTGATCTGGATGAAGAACGAGAAAGCCCTTGTGCATTCTTTATCACTCCGGTACATTTTATAGATCGGTGCTATGGCTATGCTGTATTGTCTTACGGTGACGAAATAAAATCGATAGATATCACTTATCGTAATTGGACAAATCATGTAAGCAATGCTCTGGAATCAATGCGGATACGAAACTCCATAGCTAATCTTGCAGTCCGTGACGCTATGACAGGTGTTTATTCGAGAATAGGCATTGAGAAAAATATCCAGTTTGTTGTTGACAGAATGTCAAATCCGAAAAATAAGGCTTTTATCGCTGTCTGCGATCTGGACTGTCTTAAAAAGATAAATGATAATTTTGGCCATAACAGCGGTGATATTGCAATAAAAGCGATCGCAGACGCAGTTTTGGCATCGACAAAAAATAACGAGATATGTGCAAGGGTAGGCGGCGATGAGTTTGTGGTGATAGGCTGTAACGACTATAACGACAACTATCCTGAACGATTTTCTGCAAGGGTCAACGACCGTCTTAGGGTATATAACAAGTTTGCAGGTAACGAGTTTGAGGTCAGCGTTAGTATAGGCGGTATTTGTAAACATATAACAGATGTCCACGAGCTTGAAGATATGTTTACACAGGCGGATAAGATAATGTACGCAAGTAAATTGGAAAGACATAAAAACAGGAAATAGCAATAGATAAAATATCAGTGCATTACAACGGACGGTCAGTGATCGTCCGTTTTTGCGTGTGAGAGACACATATCCACTTGACTTATAGGCTCAAATGTAGTATAATGTAAAAGTTAAGGCGGTTTTCTGCCTGTTAGTAAGACGATTTTTTCGGAAAGGAAATGGATAATAAAATGGCTAAAGCTAAAAAAATAACGGCTGCTCTTACTGCCGCATTGCTTTGTACTGCGAGCCTTACTGCTTGCTCGGACACAAGCTATGTGATGACAGTAGGTGACAGCAAGATAAACGCAGGAATCTACATTTATAATGAGCTTACAGAAATGTCATATCAAATGACGATGATGTATTATCAGAAGGGCATCAAAAAGGACTATTTCGATCAGAAGGTAGACGGAAAGGCATTTGACGAGTATCTTTCAGATTATGCTCTCACTGCAACTAAGGAGTATGCGGCTGTAGTTGACAAGTTCAACGAGCTTGGACTTACTCTTTCAGATGAGGATATAAAGTCCATTAATGACAGCATAAGCAGCACATGGGATTCTCAGGGCGAGTTTTACGAGTCAGAGGGTATCTCAAAGGAATCTGTAAAGCTTGCACTCAAAGGCTCGAAAATGAGGGAAGAGCTTTTTGATCACTACTATGCAGAGGGCGGCGAGGAAGCCGTTTCAGACGATGAAATGGTGAAGTATCTTGATGATAACTACCTGAGATATAAATCCATTTCCTTTGCAAAAACTAAAGCATCAACTGATTCTTCATCATCAGCCACCGATTCTTCTACAGACTCAGCAGACGCTGCAAATGAGGAAGCCAAGGCAAAAAGAGATGAGTTCCTTGAAAAGGCTCAGGGAGTTTCGTTTGACGATTTCGACTGCATTATAGACGAGTACAACGACTATGTTGCTTCAAAGAAAGCCGCAGATTCAAGCTCCGCCACTGACAGCGATTCATCAGCCTCAGACAGCAGCACGACTTCTGACGACACTTCTTCTGTAGCAGAGAGCGACACAAGTTCTACAGCTTCCGATGATACATCTTCTGTATCTGACAGCACAGCAGATTCAAGCACAGCAGCGTCAGACACAGATTCTTCCGCAGACAGTTCTTCTTCTGCACCTGACCCGTATGCAAATGAAAAGATGATGAATTACGGCACAATGGACGATTCACAGAAAGACACTACAAACGGCAAGATACTCAAAGAAGTAAGCGGTATGAGCACAGATGTTGCAACAGCTTATGAGGACGATAACGCATATTACATTCTTATCAAGGGCGATATAAAGGGCAGAGATACAGAATATGCCAAGGACAATCATGAAGATCTTCTGAAAGAAATGAAGAGCGATGAATTTCAGAAGAAATTAACAAGCTGGGTAGAAAAGCTTGACATCAAGGTGAACAACAAGGCTATAAAGCGTTACACACCGAAAGTGGTCTACGATAAGCAGACAGAGTATTACAGCAAGAACAATAATTCATAGCAGATAAAATTACCGCCGCAACCGAGTTTGGTTGCGGCGGTTTTGTCATGTTGACAAATCCTTCGGTTTTCTCCTTACCCAATTGTAGCACATAAGGAGAAAATCCCCAAATGTGAACACATTCACATTTTATCAACAGAAGCCCCTTTTGCGCATTATTTTTTTTGCGAGCACAATGCCCAACATATTATGGCTTTATAAAACAAAGAGCTGCGCTTCTTTAATGAAACGCAGCTCTTATGCTTATATTTTTATTATAAAGACGAAATGCACTGTGAATATGCCCCAATATTTAGTCAACAACACATTCCACAACAGCACAAGGCGGGATATTCAGCTTTAAAACATTATCCTTGATGACCGCCGTATGCTCGGTAATGCTCACTCTGTCGGGACAGTCGAAATCGTTATAGCTGTGCGCCTCGTTTGTAAGTATCCTGCACGAAACCGATGATGCTCTAAATCCGAAAATGCTGCATTCAACAGCAGCCTCTTCCGTAAGCGAACAGTTTGCGGCGGTAACGGTCATACTCTTTTCGTTCACCGATGCGGAAGCCGAGATCATCGGAGCATTTTTGCCTTCCGACATATTTTCATTCTGCGTATAGCAGTAAACTGCCTCGTTGTTTTGGTGTGTTTTAAAAAGGTCGAAAACGTGATATGTAGGCGTTTTTATCATCTTACCGCCCTCTGTAAGAATGACCGACTGGAGAACATTCACCGCCTGCGCAAGGTTTGCCATTACAACACGGTTGCTGTGTCTGTTAAAAACATTCAGCTCTATTGCAGCAACGATAGCATCACGCATTGTATTCTGCTGATATAAAAATCCTGGGTTCGTACCCTCTTCTACCTTATGCCAACAGCCCCACTCGCCTATTACAAGTCCTATTTTCTTTTCGGGATCATAACGGTTCATTATCTCCGAATGTCTTGTGATAAGCTCATCGGAAAAGTTCGCTGCAGCGATAGTTTTATAATAAAGCTCATCGTCAAAATCGGTGGCTGATTCCATTTCGGGCCATACGGGCATCGTATAATAATGCAGGTCGATAGCATCAACATTATTGCTGTCAAGATTTTTCATCATGGCTTCTGTCCAGTTATAGTCGGCAGAGCTTGGACCGCAGGCTATTCTGTAAAGTCTGTTTCCCGAATAATTGCGGCAGAACGTCTGATACCTTTTATAAACGTCGGCGTAATATTCGGGACGCATATTTCCTCCGCAGCCCCAGTTTTCATTGCCGACACCGAGGTATTCGAGTTTCCACGGCTCGGCTCTGCCGTTCTTCTTTCTCTGCTCTGTGAGAGGCGATTCCGCATCTGAGGTCATATATTCTATCCATTCGGACATTTCACGAACACTGCCGCTGCCAACATTGCCGTTTATATAAGGCTTGCAGCCAACAAGCTCACAGAAGCGCATAAATTCGTGTGTACCGAAAGAATTATCCTCCGTAACTCCGCCCCAGTTCGTGTTCACGATCTTTCGGCGCAGAGATTTTTCGCCGATTCCGTCCTGCCAGTGATATTCTTCCGCAAAGCAGCCGCCGGGCCAGCGGAAAACGGGAGCTTTTATATTTCTGAACGCCTCGATGATATCATTCCTTATTCCGTCTGTATTCGGAATAGGTGAATTTTCACCCACATATATACCGTTGTAGATACATCTTCCGAGATGCTCGGAAAAATGTCCGTATATCTCGGGAGAGATATGTCCGAGCCTGTCGTCTGCATTTATTAGTATTGATATTTTTTTCATATTATACCTCCGCCGCATACTGAATTATTATATTATCAGTATAAATCATTGACTTTGGTATTGCAATGACTTATAATATTATTATACTAACCGTTCGTACTTTGAGGTGATGATATGATAAGTATAAACACAGTCTGTCAGAACGTAAGACACAAAGGGAATTTTGAAATATGCAGACCGGATGGTTCGGGAGATGATCTTCTTGTTATCTTCAAGACCTCCGCTGTTCTGATACAAAACGGCAAAGAAATAACCGTTTCTCCCGACAGCCTCATTTTATACAGCAAGGGAACAATGCAGCATTACAAAACTCTGTGCGGAAGTTACGTTAATCACTTTGTCCATTTTGATACGGACGATACCGAGCTTATGAATGGGATAAAAACTGACACGCTTATCACCTCGGCGGATATTCCTGCAATTGAAGAGCTGCTTACGATATTATGCCGTGAAAATGTAGCCGGTTCGACCAACAGGAAACAATACGAAAATATGCTTATGCAGATGATACTTATGAAAATATCCGAAAGCAGCATAAATCCTGACAGCGATAAAAGCCGCATTTCCGCTCTTGAAATGCTCCGCACCGATATTTACAGCAATGCAGGGAGCTACAGCAATATATATCAGCTTGCTGAAAAAATGAATCTGAGTCCGTCATATCTTCAGGCAATATACAAACGGAAATTCGGGATAAGCTGCTATGAAGATATTTTATCCGCAAAGATCAAGACAGGACAATATTATCTTTCGACCACCGATATGACCGTTAAGGAAATATCCGACCTCTGCGGATACGGAAATGAGATATGCTTTATGAAGATATTCAAAAAAAGAACAGGGATCACACCGAGTGAGTACAGGAAAATTTCCAAGAATGATAATTTGAAAAACAACTTTATATGGTAAGGAATAAACTTTTATGATGAATTTTTTTGAACATTGCGCAGATATTGCTTCGGTTGGCATAATCGTTGATTTTACGGAAGATACGGAAACATATATTGTAGGCTCTCCTGGGGATATTAAGGCTTGGCATACAACGGCTGCCCACGAAAAGCTCCGACAGGACTTATGCGGCACAGCAACAAACTTGGCAATCTCGTCAAGGATATAAACCGCCTTATGAAAGTGAAGCGTGAGCTGAATGAAATTATGGAACTGAGCAGCAGGCTGTGCAATGCCGACGCTTTATGTGACGGAAGCTGCAATGCGGTACCGGAAGAATTATCTGAATACTATGTCGTTAAAAACTATATTATCTATTTTCTTTTCAGCAAATTCAAGCTCTGTCAGCGTGATCTTCAAAAAAAATCGGGTTGTCCGTAAAGGGCAACCACGATCGTGCAGAAAAATATATTGATTTGTTCAAAGGGATATTTAACTATCAATATTTTTTCTGTATCTGCTTTCTGTAATCCGTGGGCGAAACGCCCGTGTAGGCTCGGAATTTCTTGCTGAAATACAGCATATCTGAAAACCCCAGCGCATCGGCGGTCTCTCCCACCGACATCAGCGTGGAGCGCAGTAAGTGACAGGCACGCTTCATTCTTGCGGCATTGTGATACTGCCCCATGGAGATACCCTTTTCCCGCTTGAACTCCGCCGCAAGCCTGCTGTAGCTCAGATAAAAATGCTCGCTTATGAGCGCCTGAGAAAAATCCCTTTCGGTCTGAGTATCAAGGAAAGCACATATTTTGTCCGATACGCTTTCACCATTCGGCTGCTCCGAACAGATGCGGATAAGGATATCATAAAACTGCGAATTGGTGCGGAGCCTGCTCAATTTATCCGAGCTGTGAAAGGTCTCGCACAGCTTTAAAAGCTTTTCCCCGATAATGCTTCCCGAAAGTCCGCTCATTTTCTTCGGAAGATAGATTTTCCCGCTTGTCTGTCCCTCGTTCAGCGTAAAATGAACATACACCCAGCGGGTGCCTCTTAAAGTCTCGTATTTTCCGAAATGGCGCAGCCCTTTTTTCAGAAACAAAAGCTCCCCAGCACCTATCTCATAGTCAATGTCACATTCCGTAACGTACATCATTCCGTCGGTGACATATATCATGTCATTAAAATCAGCCGTTCTGTCCATATGACGGAAGTTTTCCGTCGCCGTGAGCATATCGCAGTCGGACACAAGCGGCAGGTCTGTTTCAGCTATTGATATATTGGCAATAATATTCTCCATATTATCAGAATTTTTCTCCATTTATAAAGTTTAGTTACAGTATTATAATACATATAGAGCCAAAAGTCAACAGGAGGGCAAACCTTATGAAAACACAGAAGCAGATACCCGTCACCTCATACAAGGCCTCGGGATTTATGGAAAAATATCAGAATATCGTCCATGGCGAAGTTATCCCATATCAGCACAGCGTGTTGTGGGACAAGCTTGAGGGAGTGGAAAAAAGCCACGTAGCGGCGAACTTTATCAATGCCGCAAAGGCTCTCAGAGGAGAGGACGTCGGCGACGGCTTTTACGGAATGGTCTTTCAGGACAGCGACGCTTACAAGTGGCTTGAAGCTGCGGCTTATGCCATTGCCGACAAGCCCGATAAGGAGCTTGAACGGCAGGCTGATGAGCTTATCGGCATCATCGCCGATGCCCAGGACAAGGACGGCTATCTGAACACGTACTTTACCGTAAAGGACACGGAAAAGCGCTGGACAGATCTGCTTGAGGGCCATGAGCTGTACTGTTCGGGGCACCTTATCGAAGCCGCCTGTGCCTACTATGAAGCAACGGGCAAGCGCAGTCTGACGGACATTGCGGTAAAAAATGCTGAATGTATATACGACCGTTTTATCGCTCAGAAGCATGAGGGTATCCCGGGACACCCGGAGATAGAGCTTGCACTTCTGAGGCTGTACCGCCTTACCGGAAACAGGCATTTTCTGCGGCTGTCGGAGCATTTCATAAACGAGCGCGGAAAGGCTCCCGATTTCTGGGCAAGGGAAGCCGAAAATCGCAGCTGGACGGTGTGGAACAGCGACCCATGGGACAATGATTACCGCCAGAGCTCAAAGCCTGTCCGTGAACAGACCGAAGCCACAGGCCATGCCGTCCGTGCGGTGTACCTTTACACAGGAATGGCAGACCTTGCCTCCGAGACCGATGACAAGGAGCTTTTTTTCGCCTGCCGCCGTCTGTGGGAAAACATCGTCCGCAGAAAAATGTACATAACCGGCGGTATCGGCTCCACCGTTCAGGGCGAGGCTTTCACCGTTGACTATGACCTTCCGCCCGACAACGCATACTCCGAGACCTGCGCAGCGATCGGCTTGATATTCTTTGCGGAAAAGATGCTTGAAAACGACATAAACGGCGAATACGGCGATGTTATGGAGCTTGCTTTTTACAACACCGTCCTTGCGGGAATGCAGCTTGACGGCAAGCGGTTTTTCTATGTAAATCCTCTTGAAGTCGATGAGGGCATTTCGGGAAAAGCGGCGGGCCACCGTCATGTGCTCCCCTCCAGACCCGGGTGGTATGCCTGCGCCTGCTGCCCTCCCAATGCGGCAAGGCTCATCGGCTCCATCGGCAAATATGCCTATGGCGAAAAGGGCGGCACTGTTTTCTGCCATCTTTTCGCTGCGGGAAAAGTAAGCTTTTCAAACGGCATTCAGCTTGAATGTATCACAGACTATCCTTATGATATGAGGGTAAAATATATCATATCGGGCAGCGGCAGGGCAGCTGTGCGCATACCCAAGCGGAGCAGGAGCTTCACCCTCGAAGTCAACGGAAAAGAGGTCTCCGCCACTCCCGAAAACGGATATATTTACATTGACCTGAACGGAAAAACGGAGATAAAACTCACTCTGGACGGAACTCCAAGATTTGTAAGGGCATCAAACAAAGTGCCGAGGCTTACGGGAATGACGGCGCTTATGCGGGGGCCTCTGGTTTACTGCTTTGAGAGTGCCGACAACGGCGATGTGCGGTCGCTGCGCATTGACAGGAGCCAGACTCCCTCTGTGGGAGGATTTGAGCCCGAACTTCTCGGCGGAACGGTAAAGCTCACGGCAAAGGCATTCCGCACAAGTGACTGCGATGACCTTTACTGTGACGAAGCGGAAACTCTGACCCCCTGCGACGCTGTCGCTGTCCCCTATTACACCTGGGGCAACCGCGGCGAGGGTGATATGAGGGTCTGGGTGAATACCATATAAAAACGAATCGGATCAAAAGTTTGCTAAAAAATGGGTTTGAAAGCATGATTTTAAGCTTGTCGGCATTTCTGTTTATGTTGGAATAGATTGTCTGCTGTGAGATGTGCTGTTCATAAGCTTAATATTTCAAGAAACACAGGCTGTAACAAAGTTTTTATTATGAGTAGCGAAATGGGTTTATATAAAAATATGGTTTCTTGAACATTGGTGATTTTAAAACCATATATAATTCTGCATACCAATTGTTTTGTAATGAGATATGGTTTAGGAACTTCCAATTTACTGGGGAGCGTGAGCAAAAACTCACGCTCCTTTTATATTACTCCAATCATTACTCTCTTGCGTGCAAATAACATACAAATACAGATAAAATCGCATTATTCGTTGACGAAATATGTGTAATATGATATAATAAATCTATAAAATTTGTTTGTCTGATTTCATTCGTTTTTTTCGAAAGGGATGTATTTGTTATGATAGATCTGTTTGAGTGCTGTGCAGATATTGCTTCGGTTGGCATAATCGTTGATTTTACGGAAGAGACGGAAACATATATCGTCGGCTCTCCTGCGGATATTAAGGCTTGGCATACAACGGCTGTCCCCGAAAAGTTCCGAAAGGACTTATGCGGCACAGCAACAAACTTGGCAATCTAAACAACTAAAAAAACACACTACATAAAAGTTTCTTTATATATCAAGAAACAAATACCATATGCAAAATAAAAATTTACATATAGTGTTCAGCATATAGAAGCATCAATGAACTTACAGGTATTTTCAAATCTGAACACAAAAATGTTTTCCCATTATCTTCAATAAACTCATTCTTGGGAACATAAAATTATGACTGATAAAATATTACACCACAGTATATTTATTGGTATTGTCCTCTCTTGACTACATTTTTAATTTAGGGTATAATGAAATAAATCCGAAAGATAAACAACATACAGTAATTATAATTTAAGGGAAAATATTTATGCGAACTGAAATAGAACTTAACAACGGATGGCGCTTTGCCAAGATATATGATCTGGGAATAAGCGAAAATGATGCAGTTACCCCCGAATTTGACGATTGCTCATGGGAAAAGATCTGCCTGCCTCACACTTTTAATGCAACTGATAGTGTAACAAGCAGCTATTATAAAGGACTGACCTGTTACCGCCGAGATTTGGAGCTTTCTACAAAATACAAGGGCAAGGCACTATACATTGAATTCGGGGGAGCCAACACTACTGCTAAAGTGTTTGTGAATGGCTTTTTTGCCGGAAAACACGATGGAGGCTATTCTGCTTTTCGCATAAATATAACGAATTATGTACACTATGACAGAAAAAACCAAATTGCAGTTCTTGTTGACAATTCACCCACAAATTACATTGCTCCAATTACTGAACAGGGCGATTTTACAAAAATGGGTGGATTGTACCGAGAAGTTAAATTAATTGCCGCCGAACCTGTTCACATTGCACTGGAGGACAGTGGTTCCTGCGGAGTCTACATCACACCACATAATATTACATCAGACAGCGCAGACATTGATGTACTGATAAAGCTTGATTCCGCCAACAACATAGAGGCAAAGGCCGTAATTTTTGCCCCGGACGGAAAGCCTGTTGCAGAGATGTGTGGACATACAGAAAGCGACAGGCTTACACTTTCGAAAAAAATATCTGCTCCGCAGTTGTGGGATGGTGTAAACTCTCCCTGTCTGTATCGTGCCGAAGTCACCCTATTTTATGGGGACAAAGCAACAGATATGGTATCCGAAAATTTTGGCATAAGGACATATCATATTAACCCTGAGGATGGTTTTTTCCTTAACGGAAAGTCTTATCCTCTTCATGGTGTGAACTATCATCAAGACAGCTTTGAAAGCGGCTGGGCAATGACAAATATCCAACGTGAACGTGATTATGGAATTATTCGTGATATGGGTTGCAACGCTGTAAGAATGGCTCATTATCAGCATTGCAGTCAGGAATATTCACTGTGTGACGATTTCGGTATTTGTGTTTGGACAGAGATAGGGATTATAAACAAAATGTCTCCGGATGAAAGCGAACGTCACATTCTTGCAGACGGCTTTGCAGAAAATGCAAAACAGCAGCTTATTGAGCTTATCAGGCAGAATTACAATCATCCATCAATCATCTTATGGGGAATATCTAATGAACTTCACCAAATGTCTGATGAAATTTTTGCTTTATACCAAGAACTTTATGAGCTTGCCTGCACGGAGGACAACACAAGGCTGAAAACTTATGCAGACAATCAGTTCTATGGCAGATTTTTGCAGCTTCCCTCAGATGTCGTAGGATATAACCGTTATTTCGGTTGGTATAAGGAAGCAGGCGATGCAGAACATTTCGGAGAATGGCTTGACTTATACCATAATTCAAAGGAAAAACGTCCGATATGCATTTCTGAATACGGCGGTGGCGGAGCCCTAACACAGCACAAGGACAGCATAGACTGGTTAAACGATATTGACCCGAATGGAGCTCGTCATTATGAAAATTATCAGTCACAGCTTCACGAAATTGTTTGGCGGCAATTTTCTGCAAGAAAATATCTTTGGGCAGCATTTGTATGGTGTATGTTTGATTTTCCTTCCAGTGGTCGTGAAGAGGGCGATACGATAGGACAGAATGATAAGGGTCTATGCACGAGAGAACGCATACCCAAAGATGCGTATTTCTTTTACAGGTCTGTATGGAGCAGTGAGAAAACTATCTACATTACTGAGCGCCGTCATAACGTAAGACCTTGCAATGTACCATTTATAAAGATATATTCAAATGCACAAAGTGTTGAACTTATCGTGAACGACAGGTCACTTGGCATAATAAAACGCAGTGAATTGTCAAATAGCAATGATACTGTTTTTGTATGGAACAATGTTAATATAAATAAAAATGAGAAAAATACTATTACTGCAAAAGCGACATTTGATGATGACACGATAAAGTATGACAAAGTTTGTTGGTATGGCAAATAACAAAGCAAATGTAAAAAATCGATCATAACGAACATCTATATTGCAATAGAAAAAGCGTTACCTATTGAATTGAAAGGTAACGCTTTTTTTATGCTCTGTTTAGTCTGCTAAGCTTTTTTACAAAGAAAACGGAAATAATAAGCACAAGCGGAAATACACAGCCTGCAAACATACCCTTTTGCATATTATCTCCTGCACTTTGGGAAATATTGCCCACGACTGCAGGTCCGAGTGCACCGCCCATATCTCCTGCCATTGCCAGAAGTGCAAACATGGCCGTACCTCCCGAAGGTATCTTAGCCGAACAGATGCTTATAGTTCCGGGCCACATTATTCCTACCGAAAAACCGCACACTATGCAGCCGACAAGTCCCAGCAGAGGTATCTCCGACAAAGAGGCTGTAATATAGCAAGCGAGACAAAGAGCCCCCGAACCGATCATAAATTTCATAAGATCAATTTTTTCACCATATTTTCCGTACAATGACCGGCTTATACCCATTGTAACGGCGAACATACACGGGCCTGCGATATCTCCCATTGATTTGGAAAGACCCAGTGCAGATTCTGCAAACGCAGAAGCCCATTGTGCCATTGAAAGCTCCGATGCACCTGCACATACCATAAGCAGAATGGAGAGCCAAAACAGCGGAACTTTAAGCAGACTGCCAATACTCATTCCCTTACCGTCCTCTGTCGGATGCTCGATCGGACATACAGCAAAATTGAACACATTACACAGTGGAATAACTGCCCAGATGCAGGAGAGCCATCTCCAGTTTTCTATCCCGAATAATGCAAAGAACAGGGTTGAAAGAAGTATAACTCCCACTGCACCCCAGCAGTAAAACGAGTGGAGCAGGCTCATCGCTGCCTCCTTATGCTCAAAAGGGCACGCCTCAACGATAGGGCTTACAAGCACTTCCGTAAGACCGCTGCCTATGGCATAAAGTACTGTACTGATTATTATTCCTGCAAACGGATCGGGTGTGACCTGCGGAAGAAAAGCAAGTCCGATAAGTCCGACCGCCGAAAGCAGCTGCGAACCAACAACACAATTTCTGTAGCCTATAGTATCTGCAAAACGTGCACACAAAATATCAATAATAAGCTGTGTAGTAAAAAACACAGATGAGATAAGCGCTATTTTTCCTAAGGCAACACCGCACAATTAACGCCCCATTGCCATAAAAAGAGTGACATATTGTGAAATTCGTGTGAGTTACCCATCAGGCTCGCCAAGGCGCACTGAATCAAGCTGCCAGATGAGGTCTGTCAGCCAGAATCAGATTCGCCAGGGCGAACATTATATTCAATTTAGCGGTCTGTTTTCGCAGACCTTTGTACCTGGTTTTTCGGTACCTGAGCAGTCCTTTGACTACCCCAAAAACATGTTCAACCTTTGACCTGACTGATGATTTCTCCCTTTCCCGACGTTTGATTTGTGCCTTTGATCTAACGGAATTGTCCTTGCTCTGAGATGGACGGCGGTTCAATTTATACTTTATCATTTTTCCGGAACGATTCTTTACGATCGCTTCCTCACGCTTTTCTGCGCCAAGATAACCGCTGTCGCCATAAACGACTTCTTCCTCTCCGGTAAGGAGTTCAGACATCATCGTTACATCGTGAATATTCGCAGGAGTGGCTTTAACGGTATGCGTAAGCCCACTGTCCTTATCAACTCCGATATGCGCTTTATAGCCGAAATACCACGTGTTCCCTTTGCGTGTCTGATGTGCGTCAGAGTCACGTTTGCGTTCCTTGTTTTTCGTGGAAGTCGGAGCTGCTATTATAGTTGAATCTACTATCGTTCCCTTTTTCAGGATCAGCCCTCTTGCTGTAAGCTGTTCGACTACCTGTGCAAAGAGCTTTTCCTGCAGCTCGTTTTTTACCAACAGATTTCTGAATCTTCCCAGCGTATCTCCGTCCGGTATCTGATTGCTTGATTCCACGCCACAGAAATCAGAAAACGCTCTGCTGTCCGTTACTTCTGCAACTGTTGCTTCGTCAGCCAAATTATATAGATTCTGTATCAGGTAGAGCCTCAGCATTAATTCCAGTTCGTATGGCTTATTCCCGCGCTCTCCTTTATAATAGCACGGCTTTATCATTGCTACCCATTCGTTCCACGGAACTATTCGCTCTATCTGCTCCAGAAATTCTTTTTTCTTTGTTCGTACCTGTGACAGTTCGTCCTCCAGGTTCGATAAACTTATCTGCTTATTCATACTTTTATTATACCATTTTTTATTTTACTATGCAACTAGTTTGTTTACTAATCGTGCTTAATTTCTAATTTGTGGACTTTGTGCGGTGTTGCCCTAAAGAAATATTGTAATTATTATGAAAAGTAAGAAACAGCAGCGGTGCAAAATTTGCAGCTATTGCCTGTGTAACAAATCCCAAGTAACAGGCTATCAGCGTTTTTTTGTAATTCATATTTACGTTCCTTTCAATAATAGCAGTATAAGGTAATTCTATTGTTTTCGCACAGACTTTTTACTTTATTGCAGTATTATAGGTCACCTCTAAAAACCACCGGCTAAAAGCCTTAGCACCTCATCTGCCTGCAGATTTTCCGTCATCTTGCACATAAATTTCTTGACATACGACATGTATGCAAATTCTTGCTTTGCAATAATTGCGAAATTTCTATACAATCTGACAAAAAATCTGACTTCGCATCTGAGGCACTATGGTTTTTAGATGCGATCTATAGTTTATACTAATAACCAATTGTTCTATAGATAAAGCCGACAGATGAAATAAGCTCAGTCTAGGAAAGCGACCGCAGGCGGGCTTGCCGCCCGGCAAGGGAGCTTGACGAAGAATGGGCTTATTTCAGCCGAGGATTTGTCTATAGGTTAATTGGTTATTAGTATTATATATTATGTAAACAGCTTCTCCGCCGATATTTCGACGGAGAAAGTTCTGTCCCTTAATTAAGTGATATTTTTATATAATAACCAATCAATAAATCATCCAATTTTCTTAAATACAGGCATAACATCCAGAGGTGCGGGAACGGTGACGGTCTGACCGCCGCTGTAGATCTTCTTGTCGGAGATGCTCTCCCACTGACCCTTTGGCAGATATACACTGCGCTCTCTTGCGCCCGGCTCAAGCACGGGAGCAACAAGATAATCGCTGCCGAACATATATTGCTCGGGAAGCTCCCAGCACTTTTCATCGTCGGGGAACTCAAAGAACATTGTGCGGATAACGGGCGCACCTGTTCTTGCGGTCTCCTCCATAAGCCCTGCAATGTAGTCCTTCATGGAAAGACGTATATCCAGCCACTTCTTCATGATCTCATAGGCTTCCTCGCCGTAGCTCCAAAGCTCGTTGGGGTGGCCTGTGTAAAGATATCCTCCGCCGAAATCACGGTCATCAAGCTTGGGGATATCCCAGTCGGGGCCACGGTTTCCGTGCATGCGCAGGATAGGGCAGAACACGCCGTACTGATACCAGCGTATGAGAAGCTCCCTGAAATCGGGGTCGTCCCAGTTGTCTGTCATAAAGCCGCCGATGTCGGTGGTCCACCAGGGAATGCCCGCAAGGCCCATGTTCTGACCTGCAATGACCTGATCCTTAAAGGATTCAAAGTTTGACTGAACATCGCCTGTCCAAACAAGTGTCCTGTACTTCTGGCTTCCTACCCATGCGGAACGGCAGAGGTTGACTGCCTCATGGTCGCCCTCGGCTTCCTGTCCGTTATAGAATGCCTCAACATACTTCTTGGGATATTCGCAGCCCACCTTTGAGCCACGTCCGGTATAGTAGCGGTAATTTTCAAAATCGTACTTGGTGCTGTCGGGCTCGGAGTTGTCCAGCCAGAAAAGGTCGATGCCCCAGTCACGGTAATTCTGCTTGCACTTGCTCCATACAAATTCCTGAGCTTCGGGATTGAAGAAATCAACCGTGCCGCAGTCGCCCTCATAATCATAGGTCTGCACCGAACCAACATCGGTGGTGCTTATGAGCGCCTTCTGCTCCATTTCATAATAGTTCTCGCTGCGCTTATCCACAGACGGCCATACGGAGACCATGACCTTTGTTCCCATGGCATGAAGCTCATCGGTCATTGCCTTTACAGCGTCCCTGCTCCAGTATTTCTCGTCAAATCTCCAGTCGCCCTGATGCGGCCAGTGGAAAAAGTCGATAACGATAACGTCAAGCCTGATGCCCAGCTCCTTGTATTTTCTTGCGACCTCAAGCACCTCATCGGGAGTGCGGTAACGGAGCTTGCACTGCCAGAGACCAAGATAATCCTTGCTCATAACAGGCGCTCTGCCCACACATTCGGTGTAGTTGGTCACGATCTGAGCGGGAGTATCGTCGGCGGTTATCCAGTAATCCACCATATCGCTCTCATCGGATATCCACTTGGTGATGTTGGTTCCGAAAGCCGCCTCGCCTGTTGAGGGATTGTTCCAGAGCATGCCGTAGCCCTTGTTTGATACCACAAAGGGAACGCTTACCTGGGAATTTCTCTGCTCAAGGGGAAGAACAGAGCCTTTAAGGTCAAGTATAGGCATCTGGTACTGACCCATACCGAACAGCTTTTCCTTGGGGTCGGACTCGAAGCGGACGGTTATCTTAAAGTCATCGGAGGCAAGTCCCTTGTACTCACGGGATCTTATCTTGTAGCAGATAGCCTCCTTGCGTACAGAGCCGTAATAATAGCTGTAATATTCCTGCAGGATAAGCTCATTGTCCTTGTAAAAGCAAATAATGCCCACGCCGTTTACAGTGGCTTTGATCTTTCCGTTCACTATCTCAGCCGTTTCGCTGCCCTCGTCAATGGTCACTTTTGCGCTGTGAGCCACGTTCTCGGTAAGAGCATGAGCGTCCCGGGGGAGCTTTTTCAGAAGGGTGGTCCTCACACGAAGAGCATTATTGCCCCAGCCCTCAATGCGGATAGTTTCATTTCTCGACCGTGCAATAAGTGCGCCGTTTTCTTCAGTAAATCTTATCATTGCGGTACCTCCTATAAAATTTCTGTGTTGACTGTTCGCCTGATCTATAGTATAATTATAACATCAAGTGACATGAAATGATATAAATATATTGTCTGAAACTATGAAAATATCGTCAGGCGGTGAAAGAAATGTCTATAGTTGATTACAGTGTGCTGAAAAGCGGGGACAGCGGTCAGGATCCCCCTTTTAAATCAGATGAATCGGGACTTCACGGAGATGCGGAGTTCCCCATAGCCGTGTATCATGCCGATGTTACGGACAATTTTGTGAGCTGGCACTGGCATGAGGAGCTTGAATTCGGTTTTGCGGTGGAGGGCAGCGTGCTTATGGAATGCGGCAAAAACAAGCACATACTGAACAAAGGCGATATTTATTTTATCAACAGCAACACTCTTCACGCCATGTTCAAAGCGGGGACGGGTCAAAAAAGCGTGTTCCGCTCTGTTGTGGTGCATGGTTCCATAGTGGGCGGAAAAGAGGACAGCATCTACCATCGGAAATATGTTGCGCCCATAACGGGCAACAGCGGACTGCGTGAGCTGATATTCACCCCCAAGGACGGCAGCTATTCAAAGATACTGGGGCTGCTCACAAACATCTGGAACACGGAAAATATCAGAGTGCCCAATCACGAGCTTATCGTCCGCAACGAGCTTTCAGAGCTTTTCCGGATACTTATCCATCTGTCGGAAAAGAATATGTCGGCGCACCCTGCCGCCAGCATTGCCCAGGAGACAAGGCTCCGTGACATACTGCTTTTTATCCATGACCATTACGCCGAAAAGATCACTCTTGATGACATGGCAGCCGCCGCATTCATCAGTAAAAGCGAGGTGCTCAGGTGCTTCAGGAACATAACGGGTCAGTCCCCGTTTGAGTATCTGAAAAATTACCGCCTGCGCAATGCGGCGTATATGATACAGAACACCTCCGACCCTATGAACACCATCTGCGGCCTTTGCGGCTTTGACGACCACAGCTATTTTTCCAAGGCTTTTAAGGAGGTTTACGGGTGCAGCCCAAGGGAGTTTAAGAAATAAATAATAAAAACAACGTAAAATCGGCATTTGTGACCGTAGATACCCTGTTTCAACAGGCATGCCAGTAGCAAATACTACACCCTTACTATTTGTTTTTTCATCAAGGTATTGGCACTTCATATATAAATCCTGCGTTTTTTGTGTATCAGGATTTGTGGCAAGCCCCGATACATTCTCCATTTTTGTTGCAATAAACAGATTTTTGAACTCTTGGGCTTCATCAACAAACATTTTGTCAATGCCAAGCTCCTCAAAAGTCACAGTGCTGTCCTTGACGGTGCTGTTGACAAGCTTGTCAAAACGTTCTTTTAAGGCAGCTCTTGCTTTTTCCAGTTCTTTTATGGTGTAGTTTGCACCGCCGGCATTTTTGGTGGCTGTGATGGACTCGGTTATTTCATTTATCTGATTTTGTATAAATTCCTGTTCACGCTTTGCTGATAATGGGATTTTTATAAGCTGTGAGTGTCCGATAATGACCGCATCGAAATTGCCCGTTGCTATTCTTGCACACATCTGCCGTCTTTTCTGTGGTGAAAAATCATCAGGCTTTGCAACAAGTATATTTGCATTGGGATATAATTTCATAAAATCAGAGCCTATCAGATGATTTGGAACAACAAACATACTTTTATTATTGATATGCCAAATAAAGCTTGCCAAAAAATCAAAAATGTGTATAGGTATGGAAAATGAATTGAAAAACAATGCAGTAAAACTGAGTCCGGATGAGCAATACCAAATCAGAAAGAGTATTGTCCGTTTGAGTAAAACTGGGAAGACAAACGGTGAGATTGCAGAAATACTTGATGTGAGCGAAAGGCATGTCAGGTCGGTCAAGAAGCAATACTTCGAAGGCGGTATGGCAGCCTTAAAACCTAAAAAACGCAGACGCAGTAAAGGTGAAAAAAGAATACTGACACCGGAACAGGAAAAGGAAGTTCAAAGGATCATCGTAGACAAAGATCCTCTGCAGTTAAAGTTTAAGGATTGCATGTGGACAAGGAAAAACATCTCTGAGCTGATATTCCAGAAATATGGCGTAAAAATGAAACTATCCACACTTGGATACTATTTGCAGCGTTGGGGATTCAGTGTTCAGCGTCCGGTAAAACGTGCATACAAGCAGGATCAGGTGAAGATCGACAAGTGGCTGAATGAGGAGTTTTCCAGCATCACAGAACGTGCAAACGCAGAAAATGCTGAGATTTTCTTTGGCGATGAAACCAATATCCAGAACACTTGTAACTATATGAGAGGATACGCACCGAAAGGGCAAACGCCTGTTGTAAGAACAGAATCACAAAAATTCAAGATCAATATGTTGTCAGCTGTTTCCAAGAGAGGCAAGCTGAGATTTGTGCTGTACAAGGATAATATGGATTCCGATAAACTGATTGATTTTATGAGAAGACTTGTACATGACAGCGTAAGGATGGTGTTCCTCATTCTTGATAATCTGCGGGTACATCACTCTAAAAAAGTACAGACATGGCTGGAAAAGCACAAAGAGGAAATAGAGGTGTTCTATCTTCCGCCGTATGCACCTGAGTACAATCCCGATGAACTTGTGAACAGCGACCTGAAGCAATCGGTTGGCAGTAAAGCATCTGCGCGTTCAAAAGAAGAATTAGAACATAATGTGCGTTCACATCTGAAATCATTACAGCTGAACCATTCAAAAACCAGAACTTGTCTTCACAAGCTAAAATCGACGCAACAGGGTTTGGAAATTGGAAATAATACAAATATTTTCTTGGTAAAAAGTCCTAATTTCATAGTCCTTTGACAAACGCCCGGACCAAGTCATCCAGCCAAATGTTCGTTCAACTACCCAACGAACAGGCTGAATTTCAAATTCATTTTTTATTCGCGGAGAAATATCAACTTTTAAATTGTGAAAAATTTCAAACGTGTTTTTAAAAGTACCCCTGTCTCCTTGATCGGCACGAACGCCAATAAGTGTGGGATAACGATATAAAGCTTTTTCAAAAGTATATACTCCGCCCTTGGTATCGTGAATGTTGCCGGCATGGACGTGCACACAAAGCAGATTTCCCATT
>OJKC01000954.1_pt1 | contig 20110 bp, 11 predicted proteins | sample 1596401 | NCBI WGS metagenome assembly OJKC01 (sample SAMEA4350162, study PRJEB24818) | metagenome | biome: human; feature: gut; material: faeces | place: Denmark | collected 2013-09 | reverse complement strand
TCATGGTCCAACCCGAACTGCGCTACTGGACTTGCGACGGTGTTCAACGGCCACTTCTTCGCCCTGCACGCGATGGGCGGAGGATACAACATCTCAAACGTCCGCTTCCCCTTCTTTACCCGGAAATTTGATGACGGCAACCGCTACGAAGGCGGGTTTGTCGGGGCAGGTGTCGGCTACGGCTACTCCTGGGTGCTCGGCAAACGCTGGAACCTCGAAGCCGAAATCGGAGCGGGCTATGCGTATTCCCCCTACGACAGCTACGAGTGTCTGGAGTGCCGGCGGAGCCTCGATTCCGGTACGCGGCACTACTGGGGCATCACCAAGGCTGCCATCTCACTGATTTATTTCCTTAAATGAAAAGACACGGAGGAACCATCATGAAAAGATATACGTTCATTCTCGCAGCGATGCTGATCGCCGGTCCGCTCTATGCCGACGGCAGAAAAAGCTACCTCGAACAGATTCAAGTCAATGACCTCAACGTCCGCAGGGAAGGGCAGAGGGTCAATCTCTCTTTCTTGCCGGACTTGAGCAACCTCCGTGTGCGGACGCAGGACCGCCTCTCGCTGGTCCCGGTGCTGGTCAGTGCCGACGGACGCCACGAGCGTGCCCTGGAACCGATTGTCATCTACGGACGGGTGCGCGGCGTGAAGCTGGACCGCCAGCTGATGCGTCAGGCGGACGTTCAGGACTACGGCGTCACGGTCCGTCGGAAGGGCGGACACTGGGAGGCGCCTGCCTACACGGCTTCCGTGCCCTTCGAACCCTGGATGCGCAACGCCACGCTCAACCTGCGCGAGTATGTCACCGGCTGTGCCGGTTGCGAGAAGGGCGACTTCGTGACCACCATCGACCCACACATCCTGCCGTTCGTGGCGCCTGCCTATGCACGGGCAACCGTCGCTCCGCGTGAGGAGGGGGTGAAGCACCGCAGTGTGACCTTCCGCGGACGCTTCCAGTTTGAGCTCGACCGCCACGATGTCCTGCTGGACTACAAGGGGAACCGCGCGAAGCTCGACGAGATGCGTGCCCGCATCGACTCGGTGGCAAACGACCCGACGGTGACCCTCTCCGCCATCGAGGTGAAGGGTTACACCTCACCCGAGGCTCCCGTGGAATACAACGAACGCCTGGCACGGAACCGCGCCACGGCACTGGAAGAATACATGAAGCAGCAGTTCCCGCAGATTCCTGCCGACAAGTGGAAGGTGTCCTGGCCCAACGAGGACTGGACGGAACTCCGCCGGCAAATCGAGGCGGACCGTACCCTGGAGGGACGCGACCGCGTGCTGCACATCATCGACACCGAGCCGGATCTCGACCGGCGCGAGTGGCTCATCAAGATTCTCCGTCCGGAGAGCATCTACCGCACCATCTACGAACGTTATTATCCTTATTTGCGACATAATGATTACGTGGTGAGCTTCACCGTACGCAATTTCAGCGTGGAGGAGGGGCGGCGCATCATCCTGGAGAAACCGCTCCGCCTGAGCGCTGCCGAGGCTTACCAGGTGGCAATGAGCTATCCCGAGGGTTCGCCCGAACGGTTGCGCTCGATGCAGATTGCCGCCGCCACGTTCAACCGCGATGAGGCTACGCTGCACAACCTGGCGGTGGAGCTGATGTCGAGAGGCCTGCATGCCGACGCGCTGAAGGCGTTGGAGGGAGCACCCGAAACGGGCGACCTGCTCAACCTGCGCGGAGCTGCCTTGGTGAACCTGAACCGTTACGCAGAGGCAGTCAAGGACTTCCGCCGGGCGGCTGAACTGGGCAATGCCGATGCACGGACGAATCTGGACGAACTGGACGGGGTGCGTTGATACGCTCCCTATATATAATTAAGGAAGAGATTTTTTTAATTAACTATATTACTAATCTAAACTCTGTAACAATGAAGTTGAACAAGTTTTTTCTTTTCAGCGCAGCCGTGGGCTTAGCCCTCGCGTCTTGCTCTGACGATGTGGACAACCGCGTTGACAACGGTAAGGATGTCAAAGGTGATACTTATGTATCTCTCTCTGTGGAATTGGCTGCCCAAGGTGGTACTCGTGCTGCCGGAGATGAGGCGAGCTCAGAAACGGGCGAATTCGTAGGTGAAGGTGGCGAACGCAAGGTAGCTAAGCTTCGTTTCCTGATGGACGATGAGAAATTGGACATGACCTATGTTGACAAGACCTATTATGAAGGTTTGGGCATTGATGCTATGGATGGCAAAAGTTTCTATAAGTGGAATGCAACAACTGATTCTTATGTAACCGGTATCTGGGAAACTCAAGAGTCTACAGCAGCTAAGGCAATGAATATCATCTTGAATGCTCCTGGTGAAGGTGCAGCAAGTAAAACAGCAGTGGATGCTGCTCAGGCTCTTGCGAATACTGAGATTGACACGAAGGATAACCTGGCAATGATTGCCGATTTTGCTTCGGCAGATGGATTCACCATGACCGGTACCAAGCTGTCTAAACCGATTTTCAAGAAGACTAAGCAGGAAGTATACGATGGTACTGACGAATCTGCCAACAACTTCCAGTTTAATGTAACACGCGTTTTGTCAAAGGGTGTTGTAGTGTACAACATTACCGATGATGATGCAACAGTGAAAGCCGGTACTGTAACTTTGGGTAAGATAGCTAAGGGAGAGGATGACATCACATTCTCCGGAAAGAATGGTGCTACCAAGTTCTACCTCTTCGATGGTGAAGGTAAATCTGCTATTGCTGGTTCTACTTATGCTGCCAGTCCTGCAGATGCTGCAAAACAAGGTTTGTTCCGTATGTCCAACTTGGCTACACAGTATGCTGACAAGAACTCTAAACAAGTAAGTGAGGTTAAGAATGAAGATCTTGCAGCTGCTTATCAAGCTAAAAAGGCTGTCGCTCTTGCCGGTGGTTTCACTGCTGCTACTCAGTTGGAGGGTAAGGCTGGTGTGTACTTCTTCGAGAACACAGCCGACTCTTATACCGGTGACAACATGCTCCACGGTTACAACCGTTTCGCTACGGCTAAGGTATATGTGACCTTTACTCCGGCTGAAGTTTACTCATATGACGATGCTGATTTCATCACGAAGGATGCTTATGATGAACTTGCAGACACTGAAGAAGGTAAGAAGGCTTATAAGGCTGTTGAGTATAAGTCCGACGCGACTAATAAAACAACTGTTTACTTGAAGAAGGCTGCTGAGTTGAAAAAGAACACCAGCTATGAAGTGGGTAAAACTTATGTATTGGGTCAACAGACCGGTAAGTTCTATGCTAACAAGCAGTCTGCTATCGCTGACAATAATACGACAGCTGTGACTTATGCTAACGGTCGTGGTGGTTACCAGGCTTTGTGGAATGTGAAAGCTCTGGATGATCAAAAGAACCCGACAAATGCTGAAACATGGCGTAACAGCATCTACGTACTTGAAATCAACGGCTTCACCGGTATTCCGTTCGCATGGGATCCCTCTGACCCCAACGACCCGAACTTGCCTGAGACTCCGGGTGATGACAAACCGAACGTAGACGATAACCCGGGTCAAGGTTCTGCAACCTATATGCGCGTGAAGGCTACCGTCCTGAACTGGAAAGTTTCCAAGCGTAAGGTAAACCTCGGTGAATATTAATCCCATATCCAATAACCTAAATCATCCGGCGCGGAATGTCAGGCACATTCCTGCCTGACTCACGCCCGGAGCACATTCTATCGGGCAGGCGCACTGCCTGCCTGATAGAATGATTGATATCCCCTTGACGGGGTATCCCCCCAACTAGAAACAGTACTTTTGAGAAGATTATGAAAAAGAAATTGCTTACATACCTCGCACTGATTCTCCTCGCACCGCTTGCCGGGTCCTGTATCTACGACCATCAGGACGTCTGCCAGCCCGACCTGCAGGTGGAGCTTACCGCCATCGCCGACGATGAATGTGCCACTGCCGGTGGGGAAGGGGACTACTACAAGTATGACCTGAGCGCACTGCATGAGGTGCAGGTGGCTGTCTTCGACCGCAAGTCCGGAAAGCTCGTGGATGTCCGGTCCGAAAAGAATGCGACGGCACTAAGCAATTACAAACCCATTTTCCCCATGCTTCCTGCCGGCGACTACGTCATCACCGTCTGGGCTGCCGAGACGCCCAACGACTACAACACCGTGACCGATGCCGTGCCCTGGAAGATGGACCTGCAGAAGGTGGCTGCCAACAACGGAAGGCTGCCCCAACTGTTCTACGGCGTGACGGAACTCAGCGTCCCCGTAAATCAGGACGAACATTTTACCCTGATGAATGCGACTGTGAATTTGCGTCCTTACGTCCAGACCTTCAGCGTCGGTTTCTCCGGTGCGAAAGCGGACGAACAGCTGACCCTTACCTATAAGGACGAAAACCCACAGGTGAACTTCAGGCAGGGCAACATCGAACGTCCTACCCGGTACACCTCCACCACCACTGCCCGCGGTGCGGACGATGCCCTGCGCGTTGCCGTCCTCCGCATGGGAAACAGCTATGAGGGTGTACGCCTCACCCTGGCTTCTCCCGAGACAACCTATCTCGACAAGAGCCTTGCCGCCCTGCTCGACGACATCAGCAAGGCGAACGGAGGTATAAAGTGGAATCTGAACTGTCTGGCGGACATCCCCATCCATGTCGATGTGGAACCGCAAGAAACTTATATGCGCGTCACCGTACGCATCCTCGACTGGCAAGTCATCTACCGCCCCGTGAACCTCGGCGAGTATTGATAAAGCCCACGTCAACTAAAATACGAATTCTCTATGCGAAGAATAACGAACATACTGCTGACCACACTGGCTGCCGGTTCGCTGGTGGCCTGTAGCGATGAACGCATCGTGACGGACACCCCGGGAAATGACGGGGCTGCCGATGGGAGAGCTTACATGAACCTCAGCGTTTATGTGGGCGACCTGCCTTTTGGAGGTACCCGTGCCGGAGAGACGGAGGAGGAGACCACCACCACTGAAGGACTCAACGACGAGTACACCAAGGAGGGACGGGTGGCGTTCTTGCATCTCGCCATCAAAGACCCGGATGCGGACCAGGTAGTCGATAAACCCTTTTCCGTCAATGCTGGGTCGGAGGGCAGCCTGCTCATCTACGAGCCCCCTTACTATAAGTCAAAACATGCGTGGGAGATACGCCCCAAGAAATACCACTTCGGGATGTTTGCCAATCACCCCTGGACGTGGGATCGTTACCCGGATACGGAGGACCAGACTCCGGACATTGATGTGGAGAGTCATCACGATTATTTCGACTCTGTCATCCTGAATCCTGAGTTGGGGAAGTTTGTCCTGATGTCGGATGTCAACCAGCTGGTGGACAACGGCTACCTGATGCAGCCGCAACTTGCCTTGGGTGACTATTGCTACACACACGACTTCACCATGTTTGCCACGACCACGCAGGCGAAGACCATCATCCCCGGCGTGACGAAGGAGCAGGCGGAAAGCCCCATCTTCAATCCGCAGCTCAACAACAACGTGGACTTCGAGCTGGAACGTGTCGTGGCGAAAGCTGCAGTGACAGGTCCGATGTCGGCTCCGCTCACTCTCCGGGGCGAACAGGTCGGCACGTTTTATTTTGACTACTACACGGTGACCCGCCAGCCGGACCGCTTCTATGCACTCAGTGGCGTCCGGCAGAACCCTCCGCACACCATCTTCCTGAACAACGGGACTTATTCCACGGATGCGAATGCCGACGAGAACATTCCCATCGGGTTGCGCAGCCGCATTGACGAAGCCTATGACATTGGTATCTATGAATACGGTGTCATCGGACAGGACGGTTACCGGGATGGTTATCCCTCGGTTTACAAAGTGCTGCGTGTCAGCGATGCCAATACGCCGCTCAACAAGTTGTACGGCATCTACATGCCGGAGAACTTCCTGACCAGCGGCGACGAGATGCGGTGGTTCAACACCTCGCACTTCAAGGTCTATGGTGTCTTCGACCCCAATGCGGACTTGTTTGTGGATGCCGAACTCTACAAGAGCAATGCGGACAAACGTCCTGCCGGCTGGGATCATACCTTCTACTACAACAAGACACTCAACCGCTTTTGTTATAAGCTGGCAAGCCTGTCTTCGGTCAATACTTCGACTGAAGCCGAGCGTGAGCAGATGAAGCCGGAGTATTGGTACAAGTATACCAACGGGCGTGGGTTCTACCGTACCCCTGTACATGTTTATCCCGCGGATGCCGACTTCAACCTCTACAGCAGGCCCGTGACCAATGCTGATGTGGTGCGAAACAACTTCTACATCGTGGACATTGCCGGTATCTCGGACATGCCCTCCAACTGGGACAACGTGGACAGCGGAAACCCCGGTCTGACAACCGACGGACGACGCAAGCATGGCAACAGCGATTACCCCAGCCATCTCTTCCGAGACGAGGAGCATAAATACGCCACAGAGGCTGATCTAGGACACAAAGAAGGCGCCGACCTGATAACGCCGCCCAAATATGTGGACTTGACTCGCGATGTCCCCAACCTGAAGTATAACTACGAGTGGGGCAACCAGCTCTACATTGCCAAGCCTACTGACGGCAAGACCGACAAGCCCTATGACAACATCGACGAGAACACGCCCATCAACAGCAAGCGCGTGACCCTGCGTGTCCGTGCCCGGGTGATGCGGTGGAATGTGCAGGGCTTCAAGGGCACCATCGGACAGGGCGACTATACGACCACCTATTGATGTCCGAACGAGACAGGATGACTGACTACATGTGTAACGAACCAAACAAAAACAAGATATGAAACGAACAACCCTATGGACCTGCCTGGCGGCGTGCTTCCTCCTTCTCGGACTGGAAGCATGCAGCAAGGATGAGATAGGCGGCGGAGGCAACGCACCCGATGGCGAGACGTTCAAGCTCCGCATCCGCGCCTCGATTGTAGGCTTGGGACGGATGGCGGAAGGCAATACGCGCGTGGAGACGGTGACGCCTGCGCCTGCGCCTGAACCGGTAGGCTCTGAACACTATTTTGATGTGGATGACGACGCCGATGCCTACGACCAGTATGTGTCACAATACAACCTCGTGAACTACTACGAGGACTTCGTGGGAAATATCCATGTCTTCCTGTTGGGAGGCAACGGTGCCGTGCTGGCACACAAGCGCTTTGTGTCTTCTCTCCCGGAAGTCGGGGAGGACATGATGTATCCGGTCAATGCACCCGGTAACACCGGTGAAGTGCTCTACTACGAGATGGAGTACGACTTGGAAGGGGTGAACAAATGGAATACTCCCGACCAGATAAACCGGGCGGTGAAGCGCGTCGTACTTGTGGCAAACGAGCCGTATAAAGGTGGAACGAATCTTTTCGGGGAACCGGAGGCTGAAGACCTGCAAAACCCGAAGACGCTCCGGAACTATGTTTCCAAAACCATTACCAACCCCATCCGCACCGAGGCAGACCTGCGCAACGCCGTGCAGGCGGACAAACGTCCTTACGGACTGACCATGATCGGTTCGGTGGACTTTACGGGCGACTTGCAGAGCTGGAACGAGAACCCTGTGCAGGTGAAGCTCTATCGCAACATGGCAAAGGTGGTGGTGGACATCGTGCATGAGAACAGTGACGAAAACAAGGCGGAAGAGCTGCAATACATCCTTGGAACCGAGCTGGTGAATGCTCCGGCAAAGATTCAGGTTGCCTCGCCGCTCTTTGCAGACGCTGCTACCCGACCTGAACCTTTCTGGACGGGATTTGCCGCAACCCTGCCTGCCACACCGACGGAGACTTACACCAACGAGGTGCAGGTGACTACGCTGAAGGGTACAACGACCGTCTACGACTTCAGCCTCCAGACACAGTCCTCCATCCGGCGTACCTACTACATCCCGCCTGCCTCTTTCAGGACCGTAGACAAGCTCCCCTCGCTCAAAATCTACACGAGCTACAACGAGAGCCTGAGATACAGGGATGGTCATTCGGCTGCCGAGTATTCGGACAAGACCTACGTGATTCGCTTGCCGGGCGGCAGTGCCGATACGGATAAGTTCAGCTTCTATGCCAACCGGCTCAACTACTACCGCATGACGTACAAAGGCGACAGCCCCGACTACTACCGCATCCTCTTTGCCCCCTTGGGCGGAGACTATCACCTGCGCGAAGTGGTGGTGCGCGACGAGCCGTTCTTTAACTTGGACATCTAATCAGTTAGCTTATGAAGAAGACCCATTTACTCTATAGCTTGGGCGTGGCGTTGCTTGCCCTGCCTGCCTGTACGGATAAGGAGATTGCTCCGGAAGATGCGACACAGCGTCCTGCCGACGGTTTCCTCTTCCGTCCCGAGACCCGTGCCGACGGAATACCCATCATCGACGGCAACCGTCAGTGGATTGAGAAGGTGTCCATGACGAAGGGCCTGGATGATTCAAAACGTCAGGAATTTCCGGACCCCAACGAGCAGGGCGACCTGAGTACGTACGACGACGAGACGCACCAGTTCATTGCGCGACGGGATAAGACGAAGGAGCCGTTTGCCTCGTGGCTCAGTGGGACAAATACTTTCTACTACCTGGGTTACCCGAATGTCGACCGGTTGACAAATCCGATTAAGGGGGATGAATCCTTCCTGGCGAATGCCCGCGGCTGGGCCTACGAGGAACGGTACAGCTGGAATGGAATCTTCTACTATGACTTCAAGCCGGGCATGGTCCATCATCCCTTGAATGCGGATGATTATGACTGGCTGCCGACCTATTCAATAGATCCGGCGAATGGTGTCGCTTTGTCTGATAATGGTATCTTTTCCTATGCGGCGGACATCCTCAATGTGGCAGGAATACATTTCACCGACTTTTATAGTAGTACAACGGTACAGGGGAAGCTGTCTTTTATCTCTTGGAAAGGGCAGTGGAATCAGACGGTGGGGTATCAGAACAGACCGCAATGGACCAATATGGTGAAGCCTGATTTCTCCGGCTGGTACGTCCGTAGCAACATGGTGTACCAGTATGACATGGACCTGATGAAGCAGATTACCCACAACCGGGTGATTTTTTCAGGAAACAAGCAGTACAAGCCCGAAGCTCCAAGCGAGAATGTGGCAGGAAAGGACGGCTATCTCTACAAGACGTTTGACATGAAGGCGCGCATGGCTCGACTCATTATCCGTGTGAAGTCTTCGTATGACAAGAACAAGCCATGGAATGCCACTTCGGACCAATACTGGCTGGGAGACTTGCTCGTGATGCAAATCCCCCAATTCTTCCGTATGGATGACCAGAAGTTCTTTCCGTTGCTGGATATCAAGGAATATGGAGATACCGAAAAGGATTTGAAGAAGAGAGACAAACCCTATGATGGAGAGGGCAACCACTTCTCGCTGGATAATGCCGTTGGATGGACCAAGAAAATGGGAGAGCCGGGAAAGTTCATCGAATTGATGAGTGATGTTCGTTACCAAAGTTGGAATCACGCTTATGAAGTCTCGATGAAGTTCCATCCAATCCGGAACGCGGACGTAACGGTCTATGCGGATAAATACAATGCCTCCATGGGGCGCAACCGTACCGCAAAGGGAAATGCGGCAGAATATAACACGCCCAATTATAAGACTGTATGCGATGTGTATATTCCGCCGTTCGACCCACGGAAAGCACCCATTCAGGGCTTCGTACGCTACATGGAGAAGGATGGTACGCCTATTGACTATGACAATAAGATAAACAATCAGACCGGTCAGAAGTTTACGAGTGACGAGGCACTGATTCTTCGGGAAAATGCCAAACAGTGTCCGTTCTTGTCTGTGAATTATTTCCCTCACATTCGTCTGAATATCCGCAGACCCAAAAAGACTTCTAATGGCCGAGAAGACTGGGTGGAAATCACTGATATCCCCATTGGAAAATTGAACTATGACTTGATTCCGGCTTTCAAGAGTTCGTATGGTATCTCTTCAGATATCAGCAACGAAATCCTGAAGTATTTCCCCTCCATTGTCGAGCCGGGACATACCTACCAGCTGGACATCTCCGTGGGCTTCGGGGCTGATGTGGAAATACGGACCTATGACAGCGGCAAGCTCATCCGTCACGACCGCATCGTGAAGTACGGCGAGGTGGCAAAGCCCATCCGGGACCAGTACGACTTCGGCCAGTCTGCTCCCAACCTCGTATATTGATTAGTTGACAAGTAACAAGTAAAACAAGAAAAACAACGATATGAAGAAACGAACCTTACTGACCCTGTGGTCTGCATTCACACTCCTGTTCGCCGTGAGCAGTTGTGTGGACGACGATTTGGTGACAGGCGGTGGAGACAGCTCGTCGGACTTGCTGGACATCGCCCTCAGTATGGATGCCTATCCGAAGAAGAACATCGGCACACGTGCCTCGCTCAGCGAGGTGGAGGAGAACGTCCCCCAGAATGTGTTCGTCATGCTCTTTGACCACCAGGGAAAGATACTTCCTCTGAGAATCGATAAGGAGAACGGCGAGCATGTGTACCTCGGCGAGTCGTCCATGACTGCCAATACCTACAACGGGGAGGTGCGCGGCGCCCTCCGTGGTAGCTATAAGGTGTCACTGGGGGTGGTGCGTTCGGCTGTGAAGGAACGTTATCCGGACCTGGACAACCAGACGGCTGTCAGCTATCCCTTGCAGGCAGTCTCCATCGGCAACATGCTGCTCAACTCGCCCGAATACTGGTTCAGCAACCAGAAAGGAGAGGAGGACCAGCTGTTCCGCCTCAATGCCTGGGTGAAGGGGAAGATACAGAGTGGCGCACTCCTGACTCTCGATGACCTGAAAAAGGAGGTGGCATACCTCGCCACCATCTTCCGTGAGGACGACCCCGAGGCGAGCAACCGGTCGAGCGACCGCTCCTACATCGATGACGTTACCATCCGGGCTACGCGTAAGGCGACAATCGTGACCACTGAATTTTCCCTGCCGAACATCGACTCCTATGAGGGTATCACCGACCGTTCGCAGGGCTTGCTGATGAGTGGTGTCAGCGCGACTCCCGTCACGGTCAACCTCAACGGCGTGCGCGGTGTGACGATTCCCGTCGACCTGCAACGTCTGGATGCCAAGGTGGAGGTGCACTTCCGCAGTGTGAACCCCAACCTGCGCGTCTTCCCCAAGAGCTGGCGCGTGCACAACATTCCCACCGCCTCCCTGCTGCTGGCTGACGCGAACCATAGCTATCCCAACAAGCTGACGGACAAGGAAGACACTTATCCCCAGAGACGATACAATCCCGACAACATGCGCTGGCGTCTGTTCGACTTCGCGAAGGTGCTCGAAAACGGTGTGGTGAAGGAAGGCTATGTCCCCGACGCCTACACCGGAGGAACGGACAACATGTCCGGCTTTGTCTTCTACATGCCCGAAGTCAAGCTGGACCCGCAGAAGCAAATCAATGCCAGCGAATGGGATGCGAAATACAAGTCTGTCCTGAAGGCGGGGAGTATCCAATCCATCAACGACTTCACGCCTGAAGACCGCCTGCGCTACCTCTACGGCATGCGTGCCCGCCTTGCCAAGCAGCAGCAGACCTCCTCGTCGGAGACCTATAAGGACTACGTCACGGTGAACCCGACGAACGGACAGTACTACTACGGCGGACGGGATCTGACGAACGTGGACAAGGGCGGCAACTTCCTGCCCTTCGAATATGCGCCGAAGGATGCCGTGTGGATTGAAATCATGGCGGATGTCTACGAGGATGTGAAGGACAACACCGGCAGCCTCAACCGTAAGCGCGTCGGTCAGAATGTGGTTTACCGCCTCATCCTGGGTGGAGGCGCCACGAGTGAGAGCGACATCAACGACTACAACGTCAACCGCAACACGTGGTACACCTACGACATGCAGATTCTCTCCCTCGAAGACATCAAGGCGGAAGTGCGCATCAACAACATCTCGCCCGAAAACAAGGATTTCGAGGACAACTCGCATACCGACGGATTTGTGACAGAGGCATCTACTGCCATTCTCGACTGCCACTACGACGCACAGGCTGTGCTCATCAACTACTATGACCTCCTGCACCGCATGAACACCGGTTGGGAGAATCAGGCGCTGACTGATGCGGAGCTGGAGAAGCACTACGAGGTGATTACGCCTTTTGACCCCGCACCCATCTCGACCACGGGCGATTACAAGCGCAACAAGACGGATATCGACTGGGTGTCGTTCTTCGTCCATCCCTATACCACGACTTACAGCAGCAACGGAAGGGAGAACCTGAAAAAGGAGCCGCGGATCCCCCGTTTCACCATGAACAAGTCGTTGGCATATACGATGTTCCCCGACAATGACCCGCGCTACGCGAAGTTGTGGATTGACAATCCGAAGAAGCTCGTGAAGACCATCCGTACCTGGATGGCGGAGATTTACAAGCAGGGAGGTGCCTACACTTCCCCATCCACGGGCAAGCAGGATGAGCGGATGCGCAAGGCACTCGCCGACCACAACTTTGACCCGGAGACCGGCGACATGGTCATCTCGGTCCATACCCGGGAGTTTTACTACGACAAGATGCCTTCCTGGCTGAGCGGTGCCATTCAGGACTTGAACCGTGCTCCCAGAAGCATCAGCTCCTCCAACTGGGACAACAATGGCTGGCGTCTCTTCGTCAACCGTCCCGACCGCAAGATGAAGGTAGTCTTCTCCGACAAGACGCCGGAGTACTCGCACGACGGGCACAGCTCGTGGGACGATGCGGAAATCAATGTGCAGCAGCACTCCATCATGGCGCCCTACAACCTCCGTTCCCTCCCCATGGACTACGTGGGCTTCGGTATGGAGATGACGGAAGAGGAGGACTGGATGGAAATCCCCAACCAGCCGCACGGACTTTCCAACAAGCACAATCTGCGTGAAGACCACATGATTGTCGCCAATTTCAATGACTATGTGCCGACTCAGGGCGAGAAGAACATCTACGACGGACGTCTGCTCTACCTGACGCTGGTGAACGACACTTGGTTGCAGGGCTCTCACAAGTGGAAGGACATGCTCAACTATACCTTCGGTGAAGCAAACGATAGAGAGGTTGTCTACGTGCCCGATGAGAGTCCGCTGAACAAGCCGGGATTCGTCTACAAGTGGCAGGTGATTTATCCTCGTATGATTAATAACGGTCATAAGGAACTGTCCAGCTGGGCAGCCCTCTCCGTGCTGAGCCGCAACGAGCCGGCAAACCCGCGCGGCCTTTCCTATGAGATGATTTACGAGAAGGACGTGAAGTGGTTCCTTCCCTCCCTGCCGCAGCTGGAGTACTTCTGGATGAACCAGAACATGATGTCGCCGGCTTACCGCCTGCGCAACGATATTCCCTACATCACCTCTTCCCGCATGGTGGACAGCAACGACGGCTACTTAACCGAGCCGCTGATGTTCATGGCAAAATACGGAGCCACGATGCGTCAGCGCATGGTGGAGGCGACTGCGGGTGTTCTCCGTCCCTGGGCGTGGGACCAGGGGGAGAAGATGACGCGCTATCACTACGGCTACCAGGGATGGTATAGCAAACACCCCGAGTGGAACCAGTATGCCGACCGGAACCAACCTCTGCGTGTGCGTGTCATCCGTACGCTGGGCATCTATGACCCGAACAAGATTTACCGTCCTGCACAGCGCTACCTGACGGAGAGCAACGACTGGACCAACGACACGTCGATTCCTTCCGGTGGTCTGAACCAGGCAGGAGTACCTAATTCGGGTGTCATCATCGACTGCTCGCGCTTCCCGGAGGAGACGTTGCGTCCGAACTACATTGCCAACGGTCCGCTGCCCAAGCACACGATGAATTCCGTCTGGGCACGTCCGTACAAGTACTTCCGTGTGGCACGTCTCTCGGTCATCGCCACCATGCGTAAGCTCGGCTGGGACCATAATTCCTACATGATACGTTTCACCACGGAATGGGGCTATCCACAGGATTATACAAAGACGCAGAATCTGTACGTTTGGGATGCCGATGCCCATCGTCCCGTCTACATGCTCGACGACAGCAAGGACGAGAATCCCTGCGCTACCTACGTGGAGGTCACGAAAGACGGCAACCACCTCATCCGCGGCTGGCGCATGCCGAACGCTTACGAGCTGATGCTCATGATGCGTCTGGTTCCGCCCCAACACAAGCTGGACCTCCGCCGGGAGAACTGGAACCCGTTGTGGACCATCGGTTCCAACGGAACAGGCACCGGTTCGCCCCGTAACTGGGGTACGCACAGCAATGACCCCGGTCATCAGGCAGAGACCATCGAGACACTGAAAGGTTCGGAATACAATGTGGCGTACCTCATGTCCAAGACCGACACCGAAGAAGGTTACCGTTTCTACGGCGCTCCCTTCTGGGCACAGCAATACGGTTTCCGTGCCCGTCCGATGGACCTCTCGAAATGGAGTGAAACAGACTTGCTGAACAAGACCGGTGGCAAGATATGGCTCACCGAGTTCGACGTCCGCTGTGTGAAAGACGTCAGCGATGTCGAATTGCAGAAATACATCACCGACCAGGGCGGTGCATCGTCACACGACGATTTCATCAAGCCGTACTAAACAATTGACAATTGACAATGGACAATTGACAATTTCCGTTCGGCATGTACATCTGATAATAAGGGAATCAGCTTCTATCCGACCGTGACACACGGTCTCATGAAATGCCGCTGTTTGGACGCCATCTGGCCTCCGGACAGCGGCGTTTGTTTTCATCCTGCATTTGGGGGGATATTGGACTATCGATGGATTGGACCGGGCGATGGATTGTACCGGGCGACCCGACCGGTCGCCCCTACATTTGGTGAGAATTGACAGTTGTGCCGAAACTGGTAAATAAATGGGGCATTCAACCCCCTTTCCGCCATTTTTCGTCGGATAAGAGCCCCCTTCAAACCATTTTTAGTAGGATAAGGACTCTTTTCAACCATTTTTCGTCGGATAAGGGGCTTTGTCATTCCTCGTAAGGATGTATTTCATCAGGCGGCGAATGTAGGGGCGACCGGTCTGGTCGCCCGGTCCAACATGCGTCCAATACATGTCCAATATTACACCTCATAATACGTCCGATAAACGTGTTTGATTGGCTAAATCATTTGGAGAATCATGCTATCTTTAGATAAAAACATTTTGAGATATGTGCAAATCAATACTACTTCTTCATACCTTGCTGCCTTTCATCCTGCATTTGGGCGATATTGGACCATCGATGGATTGTACCGGACGACCCGACCGGTCGCCCTTACATGGGGGGTCTCATGGTGTCCATTTACCCGCAAGATTTGGTGGATATTGACAAAACGGCTGAAAAAATTTGGTGGATATTGACAAATCCCGGAAATAAATTTGGTGGAGGACGTTGCAAGACGTATATTCGCAATCAAATTTGTAGACGATGAAAGACGCTATGATTTATTTCAAACGTAAGATTTACAATACCATGCTCAAGTGGAAGTCTGAGCGAAACGGTGACACTGCCTTGCTGATACAAGGAGCCAGACGTATCGGGAAATCCACCATTGCGGAGGAATTCGCACGTCGTGAGTATAAGTCGTATATACTGATTGACTTTTCAAGCGTATCAAAAGAGGTCAGTGACTTGTTCAATGATATTTCAGACTTGAACTACCTGTTCCTCCGATTGCAGTTCATCTATCAGGTACAATTGTATGAAAGGGAGTCGGTGATTATTTTCGATGAAGTCCAGCTTCAGCCCCTTGCAAGACAGGCAATCAAACACCTGGTGAAGGACCATCGTTATGACTATATCGAGACAGGTTCCTTGATTTCCGTCCGCTCAAAGAGCCGCGATATACTTATCCCGAGCGAAGAGACAAAGGTAGACATGTACCCGATGGACTATGAGGAATTCAGATGGGCACTGGGCGATACGGCTACCATCCCCTTGCTGCGTACTGCCTTTGAAAGGAAAATGCCTTTAGGCGATGCCGTCCACCGGAAGCTGATGAGGGACTTCCGTCTGTACATGCTGGTCGGAGGAATGCCGCAGGCTGTTTCGGCCTATATCCAAACGAACAATTTTACAGCGGTTGATCAGGTGAAACGGGACATCATAGCTCTTTATGAAGAAGACTTCGGGAAGATTGACGATTCCGGAAGGGCCAAGGCATTGTACGACGCCATTCCCGCCCAGCTCAGCAGAAACGCGATGCGTTATCAGGTCAGCAAGGCTATTGGAGAGGTGAGGGCGGAAAGGATTGTGAACATCGTGAAAGAGATGGAGGATTCCATGACGGTCAATGTCGTGTACCATTCCGATGACCCGAACGCAGGGTTGGCTTTGACAAAGAATGATGAGTACTTCAAGATGTATGCGTCTGATACCGGATTGTTTGTCACGCTTGCCTTCAAGGATAGAGATATTACCGAGAATGTCATATACGATAAGCTGTTGAACGACAAGCTGCGTACCAATTTGGGCTATGTGTATGAAAATGTCATTGCCCAAATGTTGAGGGCAACCGGCAAGAACCTGTTCTATCATACCATTCCCTATGCCGAAGGAAAGAAGTATTATGAGATTGATTTTGTCATCCCGGACAGACATAAGGTTTCACCCATAGAGGTGAAGTCATCGGGATACAAGACCCATAAATCATTGGACGAATTCTGTTCCAAATTCTCAGACCGGATCATGAACAAGTACCTGATTTACACCAAGGATTACAGGCGGGAGAATGGAGTGGATTACATTCCGGTGTATATGACGATGTTCTTATAATTCATCCATCCATTCAATTGACAATGGGCAATCGCCGTTCGTCGTGTGCATCAGGCGGCGAATGCAGGGGCGACCAGACAGGTCGCCCCTACAGAGGATCTCATGCCGCATGGAAGCATTGTCCATTGAAATAAATACGTTACATTTGCAGTTGCGAAACGGCTGTTTCGGAAATGGCTGTTTCGGAAGTCGAAAGAAAAGGAAGAAGGATATGAGATTTTTTGATAGAACAGAAGAGATTGCATCGCTGCGTGAAATCCGCGAGATGTCAAAAGACAACGCACAATTCACGGTCGTGACCGGACGACGCCGTATCGGCAAGACCTCCCTTATCTGGCAAGCCTATGAGGACGAGGCTATTCTCTATTTTTTCGTCGCTCGCAAGGCTGAAGGCGATTTATGCGAAGACTACCGGCTTGAGATTGAAAACAAGTTGGGGATTCCGACGATGGGACGGGTGGAACGTTTCATTGATGTCTTTGAATTTCTGATGAAACTGTCCATGGAACGCCCCCTGACGCTGTTTATTGATGAATTTCAGGAGTTCTTCCGTGTGAACAAGTCGGTGTACAGTGACATGCAACGCATCTGGGACCTCTACAGCCCGAAATCCCGTATCAATCTGATTGTTTGCGGTTCCATCTATTCCATGATGTCGAAGATATTCAAAGACAAGAAGGAACCACTGTATGGCAGGCAGACACGTTTTATGACAGTGCGCCCTTTTACACCTGCCGTCCTGAAGGAAATTCTGACGGAGTATAACCCCGATTACACGGCAGAAGACCTGTTGGCACTGTATTCCTTTACGGGAGGTGTGGCAAAGTACGTACAGCTGCTTATGGATGTCCGGGCGACGACCCGTGAAAAAATGCTGAATCAAATCGTGAAGGCAGACTCCATATTCCTGGGAGAAGGAAAGGCCATACTGATTGAGGAGTTTGGCAAGGACTACGGAGTTTATTTTTCCATCTTGTCAGCGATAGCAAGAGGCAAGACCTCCCGTTCAGAGATAGAAAATGTGGTAGGCAGAGAGGTCGGTGGTTACCTGACGAAGCTGGAAAATGAGTATGAGGTGATTGCCAAGAAACAGCCTCTGTTTGAGAAAAGCACCAGTAAAAATGTCCGTTATACGATAGAAGACAACTTCTTCACGTTCTGGTTCCGCTTTATCTACAAGTACAGCTATATGCTGGAAATTGAGAACTACGAGAGCTTGAAGACCATCATAAACCGGGACTACGAGACATTCAGCGGTCTGATGCTTGAGCGTTATTTCAGGCGTGTGCTGATTGAGCGTAAAGCCTATACACGCATCGGCGGCTGGTGGGACCGTAAAGGTGAAAATGAAATTGATATCATAGCCGAGAATGAACTGAATGATGAAGCTACGTTTTTTGAGGTAAAACGTAAAGCCGCAAACATTGACAGGAAGTTGTTGGAACAAAAGGCTGCCGTATTCCAGCGTGCCACGGGCGAGTTCAAGGGCTATCGCATCTCCTGCAAGGGACTGTCAATGGACGATATGTAGACATACGTTCCCCTTGCTTGTCTCCCCACTACCTTTTCGGGAAAAGATCCTCGTGAGAAGCTCATCTCGTCACAGTGAGAAGCTCATCCCGTCACAGTGAGAAGCTCATCCCGTCAAAATGAGAAGCTCATCTCGTCACGATGAGAAGCTCATCTCGCCACCGAGCTGATGCGCATCAGCCGAATTGTCCATTGTCCATTGTCAATTGTCCATTGCATTGTAATACGGATGTAAAATGTTTTGCATCTCATTGTAACATCCCCTCCCTACATTTGCAGCGTCAAAACAACAATAGGACAACATGATGAAGAAATACCGGATGATTGCTGCTTTGGCTTGTTGCGCACCTCTTCTTGCCGGAGCACAAACCAACGACAAAGAACCGAAGGCTGAAGGGAAAGCCATCATCGCTATCTTCAGCGATGTACATACGGGCTTCGGAAGCAACAACAACGACCGCGGATTTACACTCGACCGCAGCTACCTGGGCTATCAGTACACGTTGAAAAACGGCTTGCAGTTCAAGGCCGTCATGGATGTGGGACAGTCTGACGATGTGCATGACTACGAACGCATTGCCTACATCAAGAACGCACTCGTCACGTGGAAGTACAAGAACCTGACGCTGAGCGGCGGACTCATCTCGACCACCCAGTTCAAGACACAGGAATCCTTTTGGGGCAAACGCTATGTCATGAAGTCGTTCCAGGACGAATATAAGTTCGGCAGCAGTGCCGACATGGGTGTCTCCCTGGCTTATGACTTTACGCCGTGGTTCTCGGCGGACGTCATCCTCGTCAACGGAGAAGGATATAAAAAGGTACAGGTGAACGACGGATTGCAATACGGTGCCGGACTCACCTTCACTCCGCTCCGTGGACTGACCCTCCGGGCTTATGCCTCCTATAACGAGGCGTCCGATAAAACACTGGAGGGCATCACCAACTGGAACCTCTTTGCCGGATATGCCACCGGGGCGTTCAGCCTCGCAGCCGAATACAACAGCCAGACCAATGCACGGAACATCAAGGACCATGACCAGAGCGGCTGTTCGGTCTACTCCACCGTCGGCGTCGGCAAACACGTCAACCTCTTCGGTCGGTGGGACTACCTCACCTCAAAAGACCACTGGAACGAGGCTGCCGACGGCATGGCAGGCGTCGTGGGCGCGGAGTTCAAGCTCGGCAAGTATATCAAGCTGACGCCCAACATGCGCGTCTGGTCTCCCAAGGCGGACGATGCCAAGAAGAGCTATTACGCCTATCTGAACTGTTCATTTACGATTTGAAAACCAAATACTAGCAGTTATGAAGAAAATGTATGCTTTAGTTGCAGGCTTGCTGGCACTGACCATCAGCTCCTGCGGCGGACAGAAGTCAAACTCGGTAGACGGTCGCGAAGCTGTGGAGCTGACCGGTGCAGGGGCAACCTTCCCCTTGCCGTTCTATACGATGACCTTCAACACCTATAATGAGAAGGGTGGGGACAACGTGTCTTACGGAGGTATCGGAAGCGGTGGCGGTGTGCGCAACCTGAAGGACGGCATCGTGGACTTCTGTGGAAGCGATGCTTACCTGAGCGATGAAGAAATGAAAGAGATGAAGCCCGTGGTGCACGTGCCGACCTGCATGGGAGCCGTCGTGCTGGCTTATAACCTGCCGGGCGTGGAGAAACTCAACCTCGCGGGAGACGTGATTGCCGACATCTTTGCCGGGAAAATCACACGCTGGGACGATGCCCGCCTGAAGGAACTCAACCCCGACGCCAAGCTTCCGGCTGCCGACATCATGCCGGTCTACCGTTCGGATGGCAGTGGGACAACCTTCGTCTTCACCGACTACCTGAGCAAGGTGAGCGA
>OJKC01000949.1_pt1 | contig 20280 bp, 16 predicted proteins | sample 1596401 | NCBI WGS metagenome assembly OJKC01 (sample SAMEA4350162, study PRJEB24818) | metagenome | biome: human; feature: gut; material: faeces | place: Denmark | collected 2013-09 | reverse complement strand
AAAAAATTAGTAAAAAAGAAAGGCTGTGCTCGACAGCGAGATACAAGTGTTATTCATGTAGATGGTTCGGTTGATCCGATCCGTGATATTGAAACGATTAATCTGGAGCTGATCTTTTCCGATATTGAAGTTCTGGATCGTAGAATAGCAAAGACGATACGAGGTGCAAGAAATGATAAGATGCTTGCAAAGGAGCTGGATTTCCAGCAGCGTATCAAAGCACATTTGGAGGAAGGCAAGCTTGCAAAGACTCTTGAGGTAACAGACGAGGACGAACAGGGTTGGATCGAGGAATACAACCTTCTTACATGGAAACCGGTTATTTTCGCAGCAAATGTAAGCGAAGACGATGTAGCAGATGATGGAGCATCAAATGAGTATGTTCAGAAAGTAAAAGAATATGCAAAAGAATTTGATTCAGAAGTATTTGTTGTCTGTGCACAGATCGAGCAGGAGCTGGCAGAACTGGATGACGAAGAAAAGAAAATGTTTTTGGAAGATCTTGGAGTAAAAGAATCCGGTCTTGATAAACTGATAAAGGCAAGCTATTCACTGCTTGGACTGATCAGTTATCTGACAGCCGGTGAGACAGAATCCAGAGCATGGACGATCAAGAAGGGAACAAAAGCGCCGGGAGCAGCCGGCAAGATCCATTCTGATTTTGAGCGTGGATTCATCAAGGCAGAGGTTGTAAGCTATAAAGATCTTATGGAATGTGGCAATATGGTAGCTGCCAAAGAAAAAGGTCTGGTAAGACAGGAAGGTAAAGAATATGTGGTAGAGGACGGAGATGTCATCCTCTTTAAGTTCAACGTATAAAACAGCTTCCTTTAGGAGATAACAAGAAAATGGAAACTATTTCAGAATATTTTAACAGTATTATCTTTCCGCATTTGGGAATCTTCCTGAAGCATGTAGGTGATCATATATCCATTGGCAGCTTTGAGATCCGGTTTTACGGTATCATCATTATGTGTGGATTTATCCTTGCCTACTTCCTTGTGACAAATGAAGCGAAACGAACAGGGCAGGATCCGGAAATGTATCTGGACTTTATCCTGATCCTGATCATTCCGGTAATCTTAGGCGCAAGAATTTATTATATATTGTTCCGGCTGGATCAGTATATAGTGGCGGGAAATGTAAAAGAAACCATCCTTGGTATGTTAAATATCAGAGGTGGCGGACTTGCAATCTATGGTGGTGTAATTGCTGGTATTATTACCGGATGCATCTTTGCGAAGAGGCGGAAGGTAAATGTGCTTCGGCTTGCCGACACAGCAGCGTTTGGTCTGCTGATCGGACAGATTCTTGGACGCTGGGGCAATTTCTTCAACCGCGAGGCCTTCGGCGGCATGACCGAGCTGCCGTGGCGGATGCGGCTGTGGATCAGCGGCACCTACTATATCGACGTGCATCCGACGTTCCTGTATGAGAGCCTTTGGAACGTCGCGGGGCTGCTGCTCCTCTGCCTTGCGGTGGACAAGGTACGGCGCTTCGACGGTGAGAACACCTGCTTCTATTTTCTCTGGTACGGCATCGGGCGCTTCTGGATCGAGGGGCTGCGGACCGACAGCCTGTATCTTTTCCACGTCACACTCTTCGGCGAGCGCGTGCGCGTGTCGCAGGCGCTGAGCCTTGTGATGATCGTTCTCACGGCGGTCATCCTGCTGAAGAACCGCAGCGCCGATCCCGCGCGGATGTTCGTCAACCGCCGGCTCGACGGGCAGGCGACCGTCCTGCCCGATCGGAGCGAGGAGCGTCCCATCGAGGACGGTCCCGCGGAGGCGGACCGCCCGGCGAAGACGCCCGCGGAGGACGCCGCCGGTGGGAAAGCGTCCGCGGAGGGCGCCGCAGAGCCGGCGGACGGCGGAGACAACGGCTGAGAGCCTATTGAATAAACGGAAGGACCGCGCTCGCGGTCCTTCCGTTTTGCTTTGCTGTTTTATGGTTCGCTCTGCGCGGCGGCGAGCTTTTTAGCCTTCCTCCGCTCCCGGCGGTGCGTCAGGTCGTCGATGACGCAGTAGTACACGGGAGTGAAGAGCAGCGTGATGACGGTCGAGACGAGCATACCGGCGATCATGGTGGTACCCATGTCGCTCATCATCTCGTTCATCTTGCCGGTCATGCCGAGCGCCGTCGGCACGAGGGCGAGGATGGTGGTGAGCGTGGTCATCAGCACGGGGCGGATACGCAGCGGGCAGGCGTGGAGAATGGCCTCCTCGCGCGTCTCGCCGCGGTCACGGCGCTGCTTGATGTAGTCCACGAGGACGATGGAGGCGTTGACCACCGTACCGGCAAGCATGATGAGGGAGACGAGCGAGATCATCGAAAGGTCCTTGCCTGTGAGCGGCAGCGCGAAGAGCGCGCCGGCAAAGGCGATGGGCAGGATCATCATGATGATGACCGGCATGACGAAGGACTCGAACTGCGAGGCCAGCACGAAGTACACAAGGCCGACGGAGACGATGAGCGCGAGGCCGAGGTCGGAGAAGTTCTCCATCATTTCCGTGTAGCCGCCGGCAAGCTCGGCGGTGTAACCGCCGGGGAGCGTGTAGCCCGCGAGGATGGCGCGGATGCTCTTGGCCATGGCGCTCGTGTCGCCGTCCGCAGCGTCACCGGAGATGGTCACCTGACGGGACTGGTTGTAGCGCGTGATGGTCTGCGGGGACATGACGACGCTGACGTCGGCGATGCTGCCGAGCGGCACGCTGCCGCCAGTCGGTGTGGAGATTGCCATGGAGCGCAGGGCGTCCAGACTCTCCTCCGCGCGGCCGTCGCCGCGCACGACCACGTCGACCTCCTTATTGTCGATGGTGACGGTGGTGGCGGTGGTTCCGGTCAGGCCGGAGCGCACCGCTGCGGCGACGCTGTAGGCGGTCAGGCCGTACTGCGAGCACGCCTGACGGTCCGCGGTCACCTTGACCTGCGGCACCTGCTCGGCGACCGTGGAGGAAACGTCCACCGCGCCGGGGATCGCCGCGATCTGCGCGGCGAGGTCGTCCGCGATCATCTTGAGCGTGGTGTAGTCCTCGCCCGTGATGTTGACGCTCACGCCGCTGCCGCCCATCATCGCGCCCATGTCGTAGGCGGAGCAGGTGATCTCGCAGCCGGCAACGTCATAGGTCGCGTCGCGCAGGGCGTTGGCAATGTCGGTCGCGCTGCGGTCGCGCTCGCCCTTGTCGGTGAGGTTGAGCACCAGGCTGGCGCTCTGACCGCTATCGGCGGTGTAGTAGTAGCCGGCAAGCTCGGGGATGGTCTCCTCGGCAATGGCGGCGACGCGCTCCGCCATCGCCGCCGCCTGCTCGACCTTTGAGCCGATGGGCATGGAGACGGTCACGGTGACCATGCCCTCGTCCATCTCGGGCAGGAGCACCATTTTGGTGTTCAGGCAGGCGGCGAGGAATACCGCGACGAGGGCGACGGACACCAGCACGCCGCGCTTGAGGTGATGCACATAGTAGTCGAGCTTTTTCACATACCAGTCCATGAGCTTCTGCGCGCGGCGTCCGCCCTTCTGCGCCCTTTGCAGGGCGTCAAGATGCACCTTGCTCTCGTCGAGCAGGAAGTAGCACAGCAGCGGCACGAGCGTCACGGCGACAGCGAGCGAGCCGAGAATGAGGAAGGCGATGGTCAGGCAGAAATCCTTGAAGATCTGACCCGCGATGCCGCCGGTGAGACCGAGCGGCAGGAACACCGCAACGGTGGTGAGGGTCGAGGCGGTCAGCGAGAGCGTGACCTCCTTCGTGCCCTCGACGCAGCTGGTCATGCGGTCGTGTCCCTCGGACGCCCAGCGGTAGATGTTTTCGAGCACGATGATGGAGTTATCCACGATCATGCCGACGCCCATGGCGATGCCGCCGAGGCTCATCATGTTGAGCGTCAGGTCGCAGACGTACATCAGCACGAACACCGCGAGGATGCACACGGGCATGGAGACCGCGATGGTCATGGTCGCGCCGCCGCGGCGCAGGAACAGCCACACCACGAGCGCCGCAAGCACGACGCCGAGGATGATGCCCTCGAGCGCGGCGTCGACGGCGACGTTGATGTACTCGCTCGCGACGTAGGGGATGGCGTAGTGGATGGAGCCGTCCTTCGCCGCCAGCTCCTCCATCGCCGCGGCCACCGCCTCGGCGGTCTTAACCTCGTTCGCGCCGGAGCGCTTGCTGACCTGTAGGATGATGCCGGGCGTACCGTCCATCGCGGCGATGGCGTCGCGGTCGGAGGTCTCGAAGGCGACGTCGGCGACCTCGCCGAGGCGCACCGTGCCGCCGGTCTGGAGCGGGATGTTGATGTTGGCGACCTCATCGACCGTGGAGAGCTGCGCGTCGGTGGTGACGGAGAGCTTCTGACTGCCGTTGTAGACCTCACCGGCGGGATAGAGCAGGTTCTCCGCCTGCAGGATCTGGGTGATGTAGCTGGTGGAGAGGCCGTAGCCCGCGGCGCGCTGCGCGTCGAGCGTCACGGTGATCTGACGCTCCACGCCGCCGGAGACGGAGACGGACGCCACGCCGTCGATGCGCTCGAGCGCGGGGGCGACCACGTTCTCCGCCTGCTGCTGGAGGGCGGCGAGATCGTCGCCGAGGAGACCGACGATGGCGCTCGGCATCAACTCGGACACGTTGATGTTCAGAATGACGGGAGAGCCGCAGCCGTCGGGCAGGCTGAGCGCGTCGAACTTCTCGCGCAGCTTGGTCGCCGCGATGTCCACGTCGGTGTTCTCAACGTACATGATCTGAATGGTCGAGATGCTGTCGGCGCTCGAGGAGGTGACGGAGTCGACGCCGGGCACCGACATGATGGCGGACTCGAGCGGGCGTGTGACGAGCTGCTCGATGTCCTCGGGGCCCGCGCCGTTGTAGTAGCAGTACACATAGGCCGCGGGGTACTCGATGTTCGGCAGCAGCGCCATCTGGAGCTGGGTGGTATAGACCACGCCGAACACGGCGATCATAATGACCGCGAGCAGCGTTGTGACCTTATGCCTGATGCAGAATTTTGCAATGTTCATGGAGCTTATCCCTCCACGACGCGCACGGCGTCGCCGTCGGAGAGGTACTGCTGACCCACGGTGACGAGCTGCTCGCCCGCGTCAAGACCGCTCGTGACCTCGGTCATGCCGCTGCCGGTGAGGCCCGTGGTGATGTCGACGCGCTTTGCCGTGTCGTTCTCGACGATAAAGACATACTGCCTGTCGCTGCTCGTGAGGATGGCCTCACTCGGCACGACGACCGCGCTCTCGCTCACAGCGGTGTGGAAGGTCACGTCGGCAAACATACCGGAGAGCAGGCCCTCGACCTCCGCGGGCACCGTGACGGTGACGGTGTAGAGCTTTGTCACCTGATTGGCGGTCTTTTCAACGGAGCGGATCACGCCCTCAAATTCGGCGTCCGCCGCGCTGACGCGGACCGTGACCGTGTCGCCGATGGCGAGCTTGGGCACCAGCGCCTCGGAGACCATGACGTTGACCTTCATCTGCTCCGCGCCGTCGATGACGGCGACGGCGTAGCTGGGTGAGACCATGCCGCCCTCGCTCGCGGTGAGCGAGGCGAGCACGCCGTCCACCGGCGCGATGACGTTGCCATGGCTGTCGATGTTCTCCATCGCGAGGGCAAGCTGCTCGTAGCTCGACTTCGCGCTCTGCATACTTGCTTCAAGCTGGGCGAGCGTGGAATCACGCTGCGCCTTGGTGGAGAGATATTGCAGCTCCATCTGGTCGACCTCCGACTGGGAGGCTGCGCCGATCTCGAAAAGCGCCTTGGTGTCGTTCCAGTTCTTTTCGTACAGAGCGACCTGTCGGTCCAGAATGTTCTTCTGGTCGCTATAGCTCGACGCGGCGCTCGTGTAGCCGATCTCCGCCGCGCGGTACTGCGCGAGCGAGCTTTCCATGTCGAGCGAGCAGATCATATCGCCCGCCTTGACCGCGTCGCCCGCCTCGACATAAACGGCGGTGCATTTGGCCGTGGCCGTGACGTAGACGCTCGTTTCGCTGCCGGCGGTCACCTGACCGGAGACCGTGTTCTCCGAGGCGATGTCCTGCGCCTCGACCGTCTGCACCTGCACGGCGACGCCGGCGGGCGCGGTGACGGTCTCTTCCTTTTTGCAGCCCGCAAGGCTCAGCGCCAGCGTGAGCGCCAGCAGCAGGGAAATCGTTTTCTGTTTCATCGTCTCAGCCCTCCTCAGCCGGCCAGCAGGCCGTAGTCCACGGCCCAGCGATAGTTGTTGTATGCGGTGAACAGGTCGCGCTCCGCGCCGGAGACGGTGTCCTGCGCGGTGTAAAGCTCGTCCTCTGCCGTATGCAGAGCATTCTCGGAGATCGTGCCCTGCTCGTACCTGAGCTGTGCGGCCGCGAGGTCGCTGCGCTCGCACTCGAGCGAGACCTTCGCCGCATTCAGCGCGCTCGCGTAGCTCTGCACGCTGTCATAGAGCGAGCGGAAGCTCAGCTCGAAGTTCTGCACGGCGGCGTTGTAGGTGTACTGCGCCGCCTGCCACTGGTGCTTGACGGCAATATACTCATAATTGTCCTTGTTGTAGCCGAGATCGCCCGCCTTGTCTTTGTATTCCTCGTCCGCGTCCTCGAGCGTGAGCTTGGCGGCGTAAAGGTCGTAGCTCACTGCCTTCGCTTTTTCCAGGTCCTTCTCCACATCCATGGCGGCAAGCTGCTCCGCGGTCACCTCGGGAAGGGCATTGAGCGTGAGCGGCGCGGTCAGCTCCTCCCCGATCATGGCGTTGAGCTGGCGGCGCAGCTGTGCGGCGGCGGCATCGATCGCCGCTTTTCCGCTCTCCACCTGCGCCTTGCCCGCTTCCGTCTGCTGAAGCGTCATGGCGCTGACCTGACCGAGCTCATAGCGCAGCTTCACTTCCTCGATCGTGCGGTCAAGTGCCGCGGTCTGACGGGTCAGGGCCGCGGACTGGTCCTCCAGTGACAGAAGATTCACATAAAGGGATTCCCCCATCGCCGTAAGAGAATCCTGCATATTTCGCAGCTGGCGGACGAGGTCGGCGTTGTCCTGCTGGAGCTTGCCCTCCTTGATGTCGTCGAAGGTCTTGCGCAGGGCGTCGTAGCGCTGTGTAAGGGTCTCATAGGTGTAGCTCTCGCCCTGTCCCATCTGGATCAGACCCCACTGGGCGGAGGCGATACTGTTGAGGCCGTCGCGCAGGTCCTCGTACATTTTGTCGTAGTCTATGCACTCGATCGCAGCGATGTTCTCCTCCAGCGACATGACGGTGTAATAGCCCGTTTTCATGCGCGCGCTGAGGTTTTCAAAGCGCAGCGTGCCCTCCGCGTCCGGCGCGGTCTGCGCGGTCTCCGCGGCGGTCTCATCCTTTTTCTGTTCGTCTGCCAGCGCGCCGACCGCCAGCGCCGAGAGCATGGCGAGTGCAAGCAGCAGAGCCATCCATCTTTTCTTCATTTGCGGTGTCCTCCTTCGGGTACGGCAGCGCTGCCGTTCTTGATGATCTCAATGCGCCCGCGCATCCGCTCGCGCTCGAGCGCGAAGCTCTCCGGCTTTTTCAGCGTGCGGGCGATGGCGCAGGCAAGCGCTCCCACGAGCAGGGTGAATACGTCGTCCACAAAGCCGTCCTCCTGCGTACGCAGGAGCGCGGGGTCGATGTGCTCGAGGAGCTTCTGCGGGCAGAGCTCCCCCGCCGCGCGCTCAAAGAAGAGCTGCTGCACGTCCATATTGACGTTCAGGCTCAGCAGGGCAAAGGCGCGGGAAAACGCCGGCGTGATGCAGCCGCTTGGAGCGATCATTGCGTCGAGCAGCGCGAGCGGCATGGCAAAAAGGTCTCCGCCCGAGCGCTCGAGCGTATCATGGAACAGGTCAAGAAACCGGTCGCGGATCTCGTCGATGAGGGTGAGGAACAGGTCGTTCTTATCCTCGAAATACTGGTAAAAGCTGCCGCGCGGGATGCGCGAGGTCTGCACGATGCGGTTGATGGACGCCTCGGCGTAGGGCACGGCGGTAAATTCGCTCCACGCACCCTCTAAAATGCGCGTTCGCTTCTCCTCCGGCAGACGGAAAAAGGTATCGGTCGGCATAGGCCCCTCCTGTATGACAAGCTGTCGTAAAATGACAATCTGTCATAGATTATACGAGCACTTCCCTACTCTGTCAATAGGCCAAATCGTTAAGAAATCATGAATAGTTAAGTTTATCTAACCGCATTCCGCTGAAAAGCGCCGTCCGTGGGACGGCGCTTTCGTCTCAGCCGATGCCGCCGAGGAGCGCGCCCGCGATGAGCGCGAGCAGCGCGCAGGCGCAGTAGACATATTTGCTCAGAGGATAGAACCACGCGCCGATGGGCTTGCCCGCGCCCTTGTTGACCGCGGCAAGGACGAAGTCCTTCCCCGCCACCCAGAAGAACAGGATGCCGGCCAGCAGCGCGCCGAGCGGGCAGATGTAAATGGACACCACGTCCATCCAGTCGGAGACGATGGCCTGAATGCACAGCGACACCGCCGTGCCGATCACGGCGATGACCGCGACCGCCGCCACGCGCTTGAGGTGCAGCTTATCCTGCAGCGCCTCGACCGAGACCTCGTAGAGGTTCACAAGCGAGGTGAGCCCCGCGAAGAGCACGCAGAGGAAGAACACCAGCCCGATCACGCGCCCTCCGGGCATCCCGTTGAACACGTTCACAAGGAAAATGAACATCAGTCCCGGGCCGCCGTCGGAAAGGTCCGCGCCGCCCGCCGCCATCGCGGGAATGATGACGAGCGCCGCCAGCAGCGCCGCCAGCGTATCGAACAGCGCCACGTTGCGCGCGGCGGAGGGGATCGACTCGTCGTCCGAGAAGTAGGAGCCGTAGATCACCGTGCCGTTTCCCGCCACGGAGAGCGAGAAGAACGCCTGCCCGAAGGCGTAGATCCACAGCTTCGGGTCGGCAAGGCCCACGGGGTCGAGGGTAAAGATGTAGCGGTAGCCGTCGCCCGCGCCGGGCAGCGTTGCAATGTAGACGCCCAGCCCCGCAAAGAGAAAGAACAGCACGGGCATCATGACCTTGTTCGCCCGCTCGATGCCGCCGCCCACGCCGAAGGCCATGATGGCAAAGTTGACCGCCAGCGCGATCACCAGCCAGAAATTATTGCCCCAGCCGCAGGCCGTGCCGTTGAAGCGGTCGACGATGACGTTCATATTCTGTCCCATGGCAAAGAGTCCGCCGTCGAGCGCCAGCGCAAGATACCTGAAGATCCAGCCCACCACGCAGCTGTAGCCGATGGCGAGCGCCAGCGAGCCGAGCACCGGGATATAGCCGACCGCCTCGCCCGTGCTGCGTCTGCCGCGCAGGGCAGCCGCCTGCCCGAACGCGCCGATGGGGCCGGAGCGGGTGGAGCGGCCAAGCGCCATCTCGCCGATGATGCCGGTCGAGCCGATCAGAAGAACAAAGAGGAAATACGGCAGCAGGAAGGTCATGCCGCCCCATGCGGACACGAGATAGGGAAAGCGCCAGATGTTGCCCATGCCCACTGCGCTGCCGATGCAGGCGAGGATAAAGCCCCAGCGGCTGCGGAATGCGTCGCGCTCCGTCTGCTTGCTCATGGTGTCGTCCTCCAAATTACACAACTGTCTCTTCGTCAATGCACACAAAGAGATAGTTTAGTCTATCCCCCAAGGGCTGTGTTTGTCAAGGCTTTTCCCCTCCATCCGGATGGAAATGTCGGTTTGGACCGGAACCCAAAAAGAAAAGCACCGCTTTGCGGTGCTTTTCTTTTTGTCATGCTATACCACTGTAGATTTTTGAACCCTCAGTTCAAAAATGCCATGTGCAAATCGGAATTCTTCGTTCTTTTTTAACTTTTCACAAACTTTTTTGATAGGTGCTTTCAGAAGCTGCCAACTGGTCACATGAAAAACCGTTATGCGAAAACACTCATTTTTCCTCTGGCATCTCGTTCGTATCCGCAGCGGCCCCTTCCAGAAGGTCAGTCATGATCTGATTGAGCTGTGTGGCGTTCTTCGGGGAGATGACCGGCGTATTGGACTGTGACTCAATGTCTTTCCTCGTTCGCCCGGCAACCTGTCCACCAGCTTTAGCAACTTCCAGATTCTCTTGGAAGGTCGAGGGCTTTCGATCCTTTGAAAACTGTGTGGTGGTGGCTTCTGCCAACATATTCAGCACCAGCTCCAGCGTGGTCATGTTATCACGGAGGTTTTCCTTTTTCAAGCCTTTCAGGTTTTTGTACTGGCGGGTGGACATCCCCGACCACGCGCGGGAGATCTCATCGGTGAGGATGGCGTACTCTACGCCCTTCTGCACGCCGCGGGCGTCCCACTCGTCTGTCAGTTCCTTACGGACCTGAATGGCTTGCAGCCGCTGGTTGATCCATTCGCGGGTATAGCCCTTTTTGAGATAGGTTTCCAACGCCCTCTCGATGGTCAACTCCGGGTCTATGGTTTCCTCAATGCGCTCCCGGCCAACCTGTGCTAACCAGGCTCGAAACGGTTCTGCTTTTGGCGAGGGAATGGATTGGACGATACGGAGGAGCTGCTCCGTGTCTGCCACATCGGTATTGTAGCGTTTTCCATCCTTGGGCGACTTCATTTTCAGTTGCTGACAATTTGTCAGCAACTGATCTGCGCCTTCTTCTTTCAAACGCTGCTTCAGTTTCGCCCAATAGTTACTTGCGCCGCGTTGGTCTGGCTGGTCGGTTAGAACAGCCACCACATCAACGATGGAAAAGTACCATTCTTCCTTTTCCTCGTCCCACGCAGTACGAATGCGCTTGTCCTCGAATAGCTGGATCTTATCGTTCTGTGCCATTCTGTTCACCTCACTCCTGCAACAATTCTCTCAGCAATCCCTGGCAGCCCTCCAGCACATCCCGCCAAGTCGACTCGAAGTCCTCGGTGTACCACGGGTCGGCAACATCGCGGGGGTGGTCGGTATAGTCCATCAGGAGGTGCAGCTTGCCTGCAAAGTCGCCGCCGCAGATGCGGTGCATATTCCGCAGGTTCGCGCCGTCCATGCCGATCAGCAGGTCGTACTTGTCGTAGTCCTGATTGGTGAGCTGCCGCGCCACATGGCCGTCGCAGGAGATCCCGTGCTCCGCCAGCTTGCGCCGTGCCGGAGGATAGACCGGGTTGCCGATCTCCTCCCGGCTGGTGGCCGCTGACTCGATATGGAATTGTGACGCCAGCCCAGCCTTCTTCACCAAGTCCTTCATCACGAACTCGGCCATGGGGCTGCGGCAGATATTGCCATGGCAGATAAACAGGATATTCTTCATACTGGTTCTTCTCCGAAAACTCATCATTTTCTTCAGTATAGCAGGTATCCACGCTTTCGCCAAGAGCAATTTCCGAATGTTCGGCTCTCTCAATCATCCGCAGCAGCTCCGTTTTGGATAAGCCGCTTTCAGCGACCTTCCGAATGTACCAACACCTCTCGGCCATGGTCAATCCGGCCTCCATGATGACCACATTTTGTGTCCAGTTCAGACGCATTGCCGCTGCCAGCAACTCCGGCGTATCGCCGTACATCCGGTAGAAGTCCCGCATCCGGCGCACATTGCGGGGAGAAAAGCCATCGGCTGCGGGATAGGCGGCTTGCAGGTATTCCGACGCCGCGACAGCGGCGCCTTTCGCTGCTCTGCCGCTGACCACTCGGCCAATCTCGCAGTACAACTCCATCTGCGGGAGCTGCGCCGCAACAGCGGCGTCCAGCGCGGCGAACAGGGTGGTGTAATCTGTGGGCTTGCGGATATTCATAGCTTCTCCTTTCCGGCGCGGCGCGCCTGATCAACGCTCAAAGCAGAGAAAAGCACGGTGACTCAGCCGTGTTTTTCTCTGCTTTGACCTGCTTCAGATGATCCGCACAATCTGCTCCCACAGCAGGATGTGCTTTTCATCAATGGCTCGGTTGTCGTGATAATGGCCGAACAGCCAGTAGTGGTATTTTGCTCTTTCCCGTACCTCCTGTAGGAAGTCTGTGAGCCGGTCCGCCTCGTTGTGGCGGCTCCCCATGAGGGCGATGCTGGTGGGAGCGCAGTGGGTGATGATGTAGTCCACCTGCCAGCCGACCGCGTTAAGGTTTCGCCGTGCCTCGGCATATTCCTCATCGGAGGGCAGTTCTTGTGCCCACCACGAGATATGGTTGACGCGGTACCTCGCTCTGGGCTTGCGCTGGAGCATCGTGAGCCTTCGCTCAAAATCCGGGGCATCCGGCTCCAGAATCCCATCCTCGATGTCGTGGCTTTTTGCGCCGCCCATGGTAAAGAAGCGGTAACCATCCAGCTCAAAGATCTGCCCGCGCATCAGGTGCAGAACATGGGGACGAACGCGATGCACCTTGCCTCCATGCCACTCCGCAACAGGGTATCGTTCCAGCGCGTCATAGTTTTCATGGTTGCCGCAGACAAAGGCAAGCGTGAAGGGCAGGCGTTCCAGCCAGTCCAGCGTTTCATCGTCGCGGCTGTCGCCAAACCACACACCCCCGAAGTCTCCGTTATCCCGAATTCAGGACAACGGCGATTATATCGAAAAAAATATTATCCCGAAATCTTTTATATTGCGCTGAAAATGCAATAATTTAAAGACTTTTTTCGGCATAATATTTTTGATATTATAGGGAGCACCAGGCAAATGGAGGGTGTCTTCTATGAAATCAGATATTAATGATTTGTGCGAGGCCTTTTTAGCCGCTTTAACCAATGCAGGCTATGCGGTAAAAAGTATCGAAAACTACAAACAAGTCAGCAATAGATTCAAGAAGTTCTGCGCAGAAAATGGCTATGATACTTATACAGTCAACATTGGTCAAATATTTGCTGATAATGTGTTTAATGAGGAAACAGGAGCGTTTGTCGGATATCGGAATGTCATGTATGGTCGTTTTGTGCGGCTAATAAATTCATTTTATCTCCAAGGCACTTTTGATTTCTCAATGGTCACAAAAGAGAAGAATTTGCCGAAATCTATACATCTCATAGAAATCTATCAGGATTATATGGAGCACTTAAAAACACAGTATTCAAATATTGGAACGATCGGATTTTTTCAAAATGGGATGTTACATCTCCTTCGCTATATGGAGGACGGTGGAATACTGACCTTAAAGGATCTGGCTGTATCAGATGTCGTAAATTATATTTGCTCTTGGTCTCAGAAACATCAGCGTAATGTCCTCTGCATATTGCGCAATATCTTCCGGCATTTTGGGCGTGAAGATCTTTATTTTGCAGTGGCAGGGATTCATCCTTACCGCACCAAGCGGATAGTTCCAATGTTTACGGACAATGAGATCATGAGTATAGAAGAAGTACTATCATCTCCAAGTGTATCTCACAGAGATGCAGCGATATTTTTCCTGGGGCTTACTACGGGAATGCGTGCGGTTGATGTGGTCGATTTGAGGCTCGCCAATATAGACTGGGACAATGAGACCATTTTCTTTCAGCAAAGCAAAACGGGCAACGCTGTATGCCTTCCATTAACAGTTGATATTGGGAATTCGATCTATCGCTATATTTTAGAGGAGCGTCCCAGAGTTGACGATGACCATGTGTTCTTGCGAAGCCAAGCACCTTTTATACCTTTGGGGGGACACTCAACGTGCTACTATATCGTAAGCAACATACTCCAACGCGCTGGCATACAAAAGGATGGTCGTATCTGGGGTATGTGTATGCTGCGCCATAACGCAGCATCGATGATGGTTCAAAATAGCATTCCATTAACAACAATTGCAGCAATCCTTGGGCATGCGGAAACAAGAACTACCGATATCTATATAACCGCAGACATAAGTAACCTTAAAGAATGTGTACTGCCTCTTGCAGGAATATCTCGAAAGGTAAATACATGAGTCTTTTTATAAGTGCGCTCGGGCCATCTCTGGAAACATTCCTAAAGTTTAAAAATTCCATAGGCATACAATATAATGCATCGGCTCAATGGTGTTTAAAGAGCTTAGATCGGTACAATTTCAAGCATGGCAACAGCACAGTTCTCTGCAAAAGCCTCGTAGTAGGATGGAGTATTGAACGCTCTGAACACTCCAATTCAAAATGCGGCCCTTGGATAAGTCCTGTTAGAGAGTTCGGACGCTATCTTCGCTCCATGGGTGATTTAGACGCATATGTTCTTGAATACCCTGTTTCCCAGAACTCTTTCCGACCAGAAGTTTACTTGCTGTCCGACATCGAGATACAACGATTTTTTAAAGAATGTGACTCATACGTGCTCCGAAAGAAAACACCAGGGCGTCCTTATGTTTATCCGGCCCTGTACCGTTTTCTCTATTGCTGCGGTGCGAGGTGTGGTGAAGCCAGACATCTCCGTTGTGAAAATGTCCACCTTAGTGACGGTTATCTGGATATCCTACAATCAAAAGGACATCGAGACCGTCGGCTATTTTTATCGGATGAGTTGATATCTTACCTGATAGAATATGATTGTGCCATAAGGAATTGTTTCCCTAAACGAGAATATTTTTTCCCGGGACCAAGCGGTAATATCATATCTGCATCATCAATACCATTTAATTTCAGAAAGATATGGCTTGCGGCAGGGCTCAAACGAGATGGCGAGATTAAGCCAAGGCCATACGACTTCCGGCACCACTTTGCGTGTGCCAATATAGCACGTTGGGCTAAAGAGAGAAAAGATGTCATTTCCATGCTTCCTTATCTCATGCGCTATATGGGACACTCCTCGCTTGAAAAGACGTATTACTATGTGCACCTGATCCCTGACTATTTTGCAGACTATGCCGCTGCAACAGAGAACTTGGAGAGTTTACTGCCTGAGGTTGAGCCATATGAGATATAAGCGTAAAAGAGACAAATGTTTCTGGACAATGGCGCGTTCCTATCTGCATGATTATATGCCCGCTATACGAAACCTGTCCGATAAGACGATAGAAACGTATAAGCAGTCACTTAAAACATATTTACGGTTCTTGAAAGAAAAAAAGAATATCGAAGATGAGCTTGTAAGCTTTGAGGCGTTTACCCGTGATTATGTAAAAGAGTTTATTATCTGGTTGAAAGGTCAAGGGGCATCAACCAGAACAATAAATCTCAGGATCACATCTATCCGTTCTTTTTTAAAATATTGTGGACAGGAGGACTTTGAACTTCGTGGTATCTATGAATCTGTTTGCCAAATTCAAAAACTAAAAGAAGAAAAGCACCCTATTTTGTATCTTCGGCCTGAAGCAACAGCTGCCATTCTATCTGCTTATGATATGAACACGCAGAAACACCGACGGAACAGAATGATTCTCATACTCTTATATGATACAGGAGCCAGGGTGCAAGAATTGGCCGACCTTGACATAGAATCACTGCACCTTGATGTACCTAACCCCTATATTTCTATAATTGGAAAGGGTCGAAAAAGGCGCAATGTTCCAATCATGAGGAAGACTGTGGCTCACCTTAATTCCTATCTGAAGGAGTTTCATCCATCGGAACAGTCCGCCCCACTGTTTTATAGCATGAGGGACGGAAAACCTCACAGACTTTCCACAGACAGCATTAGTCTCGTGGTTGGTACAGCGGCAAAGATGGCCCGAGAGACATGCAATGCGGTTCCGGAGAATGTTCACTGCCATTTGTTTAGAAAAACAAAAGCAATGGATTTGTATAAAAACGGCATTCCTTTACCATTTATAATGCAGTTGCTTGGGCATGAAAGCATATCCACCACATCTGGTTTCTATGCTTTTGCTACATTGGAGATGATGAGTGATGCCATCAACAAGTCAGTGCCAATCATCGGAGGCACTGAGAAACTCTGGAAAAACAAGAATGCAAAGCAAGCCCTCTATACACTGGATTGAAAATACTATACCGAAAAATCTTATGTAGAATCTGCTTATTTACAGGATTCTGAAATTTTTCGGTATAGAAATTTACTCGGTATAATCTCCGTTATCCCGAATTCAGGACAACGGCGACTTCGGCGGCATCTGGGATGGCAGCGATACCGAACAGCAATGGCTGGACTGGTTGGAAAACAGACCGTTTACGACACTGTTTGTGAGTGGGAATCACGAAAATTTCGACCTGCTCTGCAGCTATCCAATCAACCAGTGGCACGGTGGACTCGTGCAGGTGATCCGCCCCAGCGTCCTGCACCTGATGCGGGGACAGCTTTATGAGATCAGCGGAAAGCGGATCTTCACAATGGGCGGCGCAAGCAGCCACGATATCCAAGACGGCATTTTGAATCCGGACGATCCGGACTTTGAACGAGAGCTACGGCAGCTTAATGCCGCAGGGAAACTGTTCCGTGTCGATCACCACTCCTGGTGGAAAGAGGAACTGCCCAACAAGGAAGAATACCAGACCGCAAGAGAAACGCTGGACAAGGCTGGGTGGGATGTAGACTACATCATCACGCACTGCTGTCCCAGCAGCATCCAGGACATATTCAGCGGCGGGCTGTACCAGTGGGACGCACTGACAGACTTCTTCGATGAAATCCGAGAGCGCTGCCGCTTCAAATACTGGTTTTTCGGACACTACCATGAGAACATGGTGGTAGAAAAAAGATTTGTCATGTTGTATGAGCAGATTATTCGACTGAAATAAGGTATGGAGGAATACTGTAGTTCGACACAGTATTCCTCCATTTCCTATTTGCCACATGTGATGGACAGATCACTAAAATGGTTGTATAATTTAAAAATGTATAGTTACTTCTGTATTTAAGTGACCCCTGCTCTATATTCCCCAAACGTCCGAAATAGGATGTTGCTGTGACATTCAAAATCGACTCAGGAATCATGTTTTGAAAGGACACTGTATGAAACTACATAATATTGGCATCGCACTATCTGGTGGGGGTATCCGGGCTACAATTTTTCACCTTGGCCTTTTTAAGTGGCTGGCCGAGAACGGATTGCTGGAAGAAGTAAAACGGGTTTCCTCGGTTTCTGGTGCCAGTCTTTCTGTTGGATTGATTTATACACATAATAATTTGACATGGCCAACGAGCAAGACATTCCTTTCTGCCGTCCTGCCCTCAATAGAGAGAGTCATATTGGCCAATGACATACAAACATCTGCCGTGCTACGGCTTATTCGTTCCCCATACTACTGGAACAAAAAGCCCAACATTATTGCGAGACAGTTGGAGCACCAATGGGGCATTCATGGGTCTTTGGCTGATCTCTCAGGGGGCGTTGCTTGGTATACCAACTGCACTACCTATGAAACCGGAAAGCGCTTCCGGTTTTGCAAGGAAAATATGGGCGATTATAAAATTGGGTACGTGGAGCGTCCTGATATTCCTCTGTCCCATGTCATGGCCGCATCGGCCGGATTTCCTGTTTTGATTGGTCCCTATTGCCTGTCTACAAGCGGATATAAGTGGAATCCCTCCAGATATTCCAATACAGATTATTCTGCCCCCGATAAAATCATCCACTTATGGGACGGCGGCGTCTACGACAATCTGGGGTTGGAGTCGATATTTACGCCGGAAAATGCAGGCACTTTGAAAGACGGTTTGGATTACATGATTGTCAGCAACGCCTCTGCGTCAATTGGTCCTTACCGACGTCATGCAGGTTTCGCCTATTCTAATCTGAAGCGTTTGTTGGATATTTCTATGGATCAAGTTACATCCTTGCGGAACCGCATGGTGATGGATTTCATTATGCGAACCAACCAGGGAATGTACTTGAAAATAGGTAGCAGTGCAGAAAAGATTACTTCGGCTAGCAAATGCCCCGATGACTTGAGAACACATTTATTGCAGGAATGTCTGTCTACCTCGGATTCAGAAAAAGCTATGAACTACAAAACAACCCTCCGGAAGCCCAAAGAATCCGATTACCGACTATTGCTGCGCCATGGATACGAAGTGGCAAACTGCACTTATCTTTGCTATCAGCAATAATTTTTGCACGAGAATATTATTGGCAGAAGGGAGTCATTATGGGCCAGACAATTACATTTTTTCCAGAGGGCAATGCAGAATGCGTCTTCCTCGAACTGAACAACGGAAAGCGGATGCTGATGGATTATGCCAATATGCACAGCAACGATTCAAGGTATACGGATTTGACAGAATCACTGAAGGACATCGATATGTTTGATGTCGTGATGTTTACCCACCCGCACGATGACCATGTCAAGGGGGCGGCGGACTTTTTCTATTTTGACCATGCGATAAAATACCAAAGGAGTGAACGAGCCAAAATCAAGGAGCTGTGGATATCCGCTGCGTTCCTCTTGGACGTCAACCCATGTGAGGACGCACGGGTAATTCGGCAGGAGGCGCGATACCGGCTTAAAGAATGCGGCGGGGAAGGAGTAAAAATTTTCGCCGCCCCAGGATCCCTTGCTTCATGGCTGGAAAAGTATGAATTATCGACCGACGAAAACGACCATCCGATTATCCATGCCGGGACCTTACTAGATAGTTCACGGCATGACTTGGGTGACGAGATATCCATCTTTGTCCATGCTCCGTTTTCTGAAGATGCCGAGGATGTAGATAATCGAAATGACCCGTCCATCGTCATCCAGATCGCGCTTGACAACGCAGACCAAACCACGTATATATTCATTACCGGAGATACCCCACATGATGTACTCGACAAAATCGTGGAGCAGTCTGAATCTTCGGGAAATGCCGACTATTTGAAGTGGGACCTATATGATATACCGCACCACTGTAGCTATACAGGGCTTTCTGATGAAAAAGGGGAAGACATCACAGAACCTTCAGAAGACATAAAGCGCTTGCTTCAGGAATATGGCCAGGAGAACGCATTCCTTGTGGCGTCGTGTCGCGCATTTTCCGATATCGAGGACGATGATACGCAGCCACCCCACATCCAAGCCAAAAAAGCATATCGGAAATACAGCAAAAACGCCGATGGCTCAAGTAAAATCTTGCTTATAACATCGGAGTATAGCGGGAAAACGAATCCAAAACCCCTGTGTTTTAAAATAGATTGCACGGGTATTCGGGAAGACACGGGGTTCGATGCCGCATTCATTCATACTCCTGCGCCACGGGCTGGGGGTTGACGATGGGAGACTTTTTCAATCTGACAATGGAGGTGAAGACGCTCGTGGAAGAAAACGGGCGTTTTCGCGCTTCTCTAAACGACATAAGAAGCCATGATGATACGGATTCCCGATGCGATGAACTTGAACTTGATTTTGAAGTAATCGGTTTACCCCAGTATAGATTGATATCGGTTCGAAACATCGAACCGATAACAATCTATATCAGCAATGCGGAGACCCTTCCCGTCGTCACTGTCAGGGATGATTTTCCGGTTGTTCCCCACCTCAACATCCATGAGAACAATGTCCAGAAATCCCTGTGTTACTCTGATTTGGGCTATCATGAAATACGGCATAAGTTGAACGGGCGGTTCTTGTTGACATGCATTGAAAATTGGTTCCGAAAGGCATCCATGAACCAGCTTCATCGGCCGGATCAACCGTTAGAGCCATTTTTCCCGTATGTAAATAACGTCATTGTTTGGAACGGACAGTTGGGAGAACCCTACTTTGATAAGTACATTATAGAGAATCGTGAATTTGGAAAGTTGATGTATCAATCCAGCGATGGGAATTACTTCGCGGTATTCTCCCTCTATGTCCCCCCGGACTTTTCGAACTTGATACATAATATGCCCCAAACATTGTTGGACTTGCTCTGTTCATTCAAAAATCGTGATACCATTAGAACTTGGTTAGCGGATCTTTTGTCTATAGTAAAAATTCCGAAAATGTATAATGCGTATTTTAGACAAGAGCGGAACACACTGCTTGCTTGTAAAGTCTTGATAAACATTGCTATTCCCAAGCAACGGACTGATGGGGCTCATATTGAAGTATATGACTTGAGATCTTTTGCTACTGATAAATCCTTAAAAGATATACTGGATGATTATGGGCTTCTCTTAAAAGGAAGTAAAATCGAACCCAGTAAGCGTCCGGGTGGAAATGGTGCCAATATTGCCATTACCCCGTTTAATGTTCACCTTGCACAGTCAAGACTTGAATGCAGGTGTGCCAACCTGGTTGATGAAGCCGACGGAGAAAAACAGATTGCGCTTGTCGGGGCGGGGGCAATGGGATCGCACATCCTCAACAACTGTTTGCGGTCTGGATATGGTAAATGGACGATTATCGATCATGATTATTTCTGGCCGCATAATATCGTACGGCACATTTTGACAAGCAACGATATTGGCTATTCAAAGGTAAAATCATTGGAAAGAGTTGCGAACCTCATCCAATCTGATTCTGACCTCGTTGCTATCGCCTCGGATGTTTTTGGCAAAGACGACTCCGTAGGC
>OJKC01000948.1_pt1 | contig 20293 bp, 18 predicted proteins | sample 1596401 | NCBI WGS metagenome assembly OJKC01 (sample SAMEA4350162, study PRJEB24818) | metagenome | biome: human; feature: gut; material: faeces | place: Denmark | collected 2013-09 | reverse complement strand
TATGGAGCTTCTTCTTCACCAATGGGGAGACTGGCCAGAGCTATACAGAAATACTGATAAAACCGAAGCCACGGAGATAGTAATCATCGACAGTCAAATGAATTACCGAGGAAAACTTGACACTTACCCCCCTGCATTTTCTCAATGACTTCCCTGACCAAGTGTGATACAATGAAAACGATTATTACTAGAAAGGAATCACGCCATGAAAAGACCGCAGAAAGTGACCCGGGAGACCAGGCCCAATCAGTATGCCCGAAAGATGTACGGCAAAGAAAAGACGGAAAAAATCATGGAAGATGAAGACATGGAAAAGATACAGCCCAGCAGGAACGGCACGAAGAAGAAAATACGGACCCTGCTGAACAGGAGACTCCGCCATTCCATGAAAAATAAAGACCTTCCTAATGGAGCTGCTTACCGCCGGGAAACAGCCTGGGAAGAAGAGTAGTCAGGGCGCAGGGAAGGCTGCGCTTTTTTGATAGGAAGTGACCAGAATGAATAAAAGCGACATTCTTGTACTGGATACGGAAACCACCGGCTTTCTGGGAGACGCAGAGCTTCTGCAGGTGTCCATCCTTGATGGCGAAGGAAAGGTGCTCATGAATGAATATTTCAAACCAGACCACACGGTAAGCTGGCCCGGTGCCATGGCGGTGAACCACATCACGCCGGCCATGGTGGCGGACAAGCCCTCCATAGGGGAGCGGAAGGAAGCCATTTCCCATCTTCTCCGCCATGCCCGGATAGTGGTGGGATACAACATTTTCTTCGATCTGAAAATGCTCCGCCAGAACGGCGTCTTCATCCCCGGCCGCAGGCAGCTTCGGGCCATCGACCTCATGGGCCCCTTCTCCGACCGCTACGGAAAAGAAAAGAATCTTCCCCTGAATCAGTATGGCCACTACCGGTACCAGAAGCTCATCACCTGCGCCGGCTACTACGGCTATGAAGGCAGCGCCTGGCATGACAGCCTGGAAGATACCAGGGCCACCCTCTACTGCTTCTGGAAAATGGTGGAAGACGGAACGGTCATATTGTAAACAAGCACGGATTTTTTCATGAATCCGCGCTTCTTTTTTCAAAACAGGAAATAGATATGCAGCGTAAAAATTTCAAAACATCAGCCAAAAAGAAATATTATATTGTCAAAAAAGGTAAAAATCCGGGGGTTTACTACAATTGGCCGGACTGCCAGAAACAGGTGCAGGGATTTCCTGGCGCTGTGTACAAAGGATTTGTGACTCGGGAGGAAGCGGAAGCCTGGTACGGAAAACCGGTGAAGGAAGCCTCCCATGCCTCTGTCTTGGCTCCCAAAAAAGAAATCCCCGACATCAGGAAACAGGAAGTCCTCTACCCGCCCCACATCCACCCCCTGGATGACAGCATCCTTTCCTATAATGGCGTTTCCATGGCCCTTTCCCTGCCCGAAGAGCTCACCATCTACACCGACGGCTCCTGCCTGGTGAACCCCGACGGTCCCGGAGGATTTGCGGCGGTCTTCCTCAGCCGGGAAGGAAAAGAACTGCTCACATTAACCGGCGGCGAGCCCTCCTCCACCAATAACCGCATGGAACTTCGGGCGGCCTATGAAGCCTTGAAACTGGCAGACGACGGCACAGTCCACACCATTTCCTTCCACACCGACAGCAAGTACCTCCAGCAGGCCTTCACCAAAGGCTGGGTGGAAAAATGGAAGAAAAACGGCTGGAAAACCGTGCAGGGCACACCGGTGCTGAACCGGGACCTGTGGACAGCCATCGACGGCTTCATGGAAAAGCACCATATCCTCTTCCAGTGGGTCAAAGGCCATGTGGGTACCAGGTATAACGAACTCTGCGACCGCCTGGCCAAAGAAGAAGCCAGAGATCATAGATAGCTGGCGGCTGTCCGCTGTCCCTTGGCATCGGCATGATGGACAGTATTCCCGAAGGTTGACACGCCCTTACGGGCGTGAGGGTTGATGGCGCCGCCGGGCCTTTGGCCCTGGGCGCCAAGGGTTCTGTCCGAGACCGGCTGACGCCTCCCGGACGGGTTGAGGGCTCCGCCCTCGGGAGGTATATAGTATCGCTGCGCTGGCGAGGTACGGCGCCTTCGGCGCCATTTTTTATACCGCCTTTGGCGGCGAAAACCATACAACCGCCCTGCGGGCGGGGGAAAACAGGCCAGCCTTGCTCCGCTCGAGGAAATGCCACCGGAGGTGGCTAATCACCAGAATGCCTATCATGCCATATGACACAGAAAGGTGAATCCGTAACGCTGACTTTATACTCATCGCCCAAGGGGCGATACCACAACCCTCAGCCCGAAGGGCTGTTGCCCCCTGAGCGGAAGCGAGCACAACCCTTCTACACAACCTGCGGCGCCAGCCGCGCCCCCTTTTTTTAAATCTGCGGCGAAGCCGCCACCACCCCCTCTGAACCCTCTGAACCCTCTGAACCCGGGCCGCGAAGCGGCCCCATGCTTCCCTTCTCTCATATACTGCAAAAATTTATTTTTTCTCTTGTGCTTGTTATGAATAGCGCCTATAATAAAAAATGAATAGGAGGCAAGTCTACTTTTCACATATTTTCAACTCTGTTTTTCTTTAGGAGAAAGAAGGTACTATCATGACATCGGGCAAGGAAGATTATTTAAAGGCAATATATCTGCTCAGCGAAAACCATGATATTGTCACAAATAAGGAACTCTCGCAGACCCTCCAGGTTTCCCCTCCTTCGGTGAGTGAGATGATCACAAAACTGCAGAAACAGGGATATGTGGACTATACAGCCTATAAGGGAAGCAAGATGACGAGAAAAGGCCGGAAAGAAGCAGGCCGCCTGCTCCGCTACCATGCCCTGTGGGAAGTATTCCTGGTAAACTACCTCCATTTCTCCTGGAGCCAGGCCCATGAAATGGCGGAAGGACTGGAACACCAGACCAATGATATTCTTTCTGAAAAACTGGAAGACTACCTGAACCACCCCACCCACTGCCCCCACGGAGATCCTATCCCCCGAAAAGACGGCAGCCGTCTGGGAATCACCCGCGAGCGGCTGGCTGATCTGGAAGTAGGAGATACCACCCACATCCGCCGTATCATGGAAGACTACAGCCTCATGGACTACCTCCAGAGCCGGGGCATCGACATTGACATGGAAGTCAAAGTCAAGGAAAAAGAACCCTACGAAGGCCCCATCCTTCTGGAAACACCCAAAGGAGACATTTCCCTGAGCTACAAAGCAGCCCAGCGGATTTTCGTAGACGATAAGAAATAAAATATCTAAAATATCCCGCCGGACAAGAATGAATTTCATGGCCGGCGGGATTTTTTTTAGTGTAAAAGTTTCCTGTCGGCGTGAAATGCCATAGTTTCCTGCTGGCAAGAAACAGCAAAGAGTCAAGCCGTACAGGAAACTTTTTGCAAATAGTTTCCTGTCGGTAAGAGTACCAATTGTGTCCCCTGTCTTTTCGAGTGCAGCGAAGCGGAGCCCTGAAATCTATCTATAGAATGTGTATTTCAGTATGTCATTTATGATTCTCTCTGTGCTATAATATCGAAAGGTTTATACTTTATTCTAATGGATTGGGAGATATAAGTGGAAGTTTTACTGATTGGAGTATCCTGCTTTAATCGGGGTGAGGCATGGACTACCGTGATTGAAGTTATGAAAAAACTTGTAAGGCAAATTTCATCAAAAGTAAGATACTGCTTAGATAATAAAGGGAGCTTTAATAGAATGCTCCTGGTTTTGCATGGGATGAATATAAAAATCGGGGGGGGTAGACAATTCTTCTGATTCAGTAAATTATTTTAAGATGCTTAAATTTAATATAACCGTAACCGCTTTAACTTGGAGTGAATCTGCATAAGATTCACTCTTTTTGTATGCATGAAAGGAAATGAAAATGGAAACTCAAAATAAAATAGCTGTGCTTATTCCCTGTTATAACGAATCGTTGACAATAGAAAAAGTAATTAAAGATTTCAAAGTTGTACTTCCAGAGGCGGATATATATGTGTATGACAATAATTCTACTGACCATACAGTAGATATTGCTAAAGCGGCGGGAGCCATTGTTAAGCATGAATATCGACAGGGAAAAGGGAATGTTATCCGTTCTATGTTCAGAAATATTGATGCGGATTGCTATCTCATGGTGGATGGAGATGATACTTATCCAGCAGAAAATGCCAGAGAAATGGCTAATCTCGTATTAGAAGGAAAAGCAGACATGGTTGTTGGGGACAGACTGTCTGCTACTTATTTTGAGGAAAATAAAAGGCCATTTCATAATTCTGGGAATCTTATTGTAAGACGCTTTATCAATATGTTTTGGGGAAGAAAAACAAAAATTAGGGATGTTATGACCGGATATCGAGCTTTCTCTCCTCTTTTTGTAAAAACATTTCCTGTTCTATCTAAAGGGTTTGAAATTGAAACAGAAATGACTATTCATGCATTGGACAAGAATTTTCTTCTTGCTTCAATACCTGTTCAGTACCGGGATCGCCCTGCGGGAAGTGTGAGCAAACTGAATACTTATAGTGATGGAATCAAGGTTCTTATGACAATTTTCAAGTTATATAAGGATTATAAACCACTTCATTTTTTCTCTATGATGGCATTTATATTAGCAATGATTTCTCTTGCATTCTTTATTCCTGTATTTGGTGAATACATATTTACAGGGCTTGTTCCCAAAATACCAACGCTGATAATGGCGGGTTTCACAATGATGGGAGCTTTAATTTCTTTAGGTGTCGGTCTTGTCTTGGATACGGCTGTCAAGAATAGCCGTAAGAATTTTGAAATACAGATGAATTTAATAACTGCACTTTGGAGAAAAAATGGTTAATAAAATGATTCAATGGACAAAAATAAATGGATTTTATTTAAAAGCTCTGCTCATCATATATTCAATGATTGTGCTGCAGTATACGGACAGCTATTATGCAATTTATATTATTTTAGGCTTTTTATCATTTATTGAACTTTTCATATTGAGAAAAGAAAAATCTAGGCTACAAATAAATAGAAATCATATTATTCAAGATTTAATTTCTCTTAAAGGAATGGCCCTCTTTTTTGCGTTATGCATTTCACTTGCCAATTATCGGCTGATGGGCTCTACTCATTTTAATCCAGTCAAGTTTTTATTTGTAACATGGGGATGCTATTATATTACCGGATATTTCCTGCTCTTCTTAAAAGATAAATTTGACGATTATCATTGGAATCTTACTGCATTTGGGTTGTGGAGTCCATTTAAAACATTTGGAGTGTCTTTTTGTGCGATTATATTCGTAAATACGATTTTTTTATATTTAGGCTCTTATCCCGGTATTCTTACACCGGATAGTGTTGACCAGGTTCATCAGGTAGTTACAGGAATTTATAGAAACCATCATCCATTTTGGCATACACAGTTAATTGGAGTCATGATTTCTTTGGGAGAGCTGTTTTATCCAAATGATTTGTATGCAGGCATTGCTACGTTCAGCTTATTCCAAATTATGCTAATGGCAGGTATTTTTTCTTTTATGCTGATGACATTGAATCAAGCCTGCATAGAAAATAAAGTAGTTAGAATCATTCTTGCTTGGATTTTACTTATGCCATTCAATATTTTTTATAGTGTAACAATGTGGAAAAATATTTTATTTTCTGGAATGATTCTGCTTTTTGCCACAGTGCTGTTTCGGTTAATTCATCAGATAGGTGATAGAAAAATCAATTATACTCTTCTCTTCATCAGTGGTTTGCTTATGTCTATATGGCAGAGCAATGGGATTGTCGCTTTTGCATTAACAATGGTATTATTAACGATTGTCTTAAAAGATGAGAGAAAAGTGTTTACTGTAATTGGTATTTCAGCTTTTGCTATAGCAGTTTTTATGATAGGGCCAATGCTTCACATTCTTGGAGTTAAACCTACAGAACCAAACGAATTGTTATCCATTCCTCAGCAGCAAATGGCCAGAGTTCTTCATGATAAAAAGAAAATCAGTGAAAATGATTTAAAAACTTTAGCTAAATATGCTTCTCCTGACAAAATGAAGAATGATTATAAACCCTATATATCTGACCCTACAAAAGGATTAATCCGGGGAGATTACTGGCTTGAGCACAAAGCGGATTACTTTAAAACATGGGCGCATATTGGTATCCGGTATCCCCATGAATATATAAAGGCGTGGATTGATGAAACTAGAGGATACTGGAATGGTGGGTATAAATATTGGATTTGGAGTCAAGGTATTCATAATAATTTTTACACTACTATGGATGCTGCTTATACATATAAAAACAATCCACTTCAAAAAGTATTTTATAAATATGGACATGTTTTTGAACACAACATGCTTGTAGTATTTTTGTCGATTGGCCTTCATGTGTGGATTCTAATTTTAGCAGCAGCCTACAGCTATCGTAAAGGAAGAAAAGATTATTTATGTGCTGTTCCTGCACTCTCTGTCATATTAACACTGCTGATTTCAACTCCGGTTTTCAGCGAATTCCGCTATGCTTATTCCGCAATACTTACTGTTCCGCTTATGATTACAGCTGCATTTTATAAGAGTGATAAAAGGGAAAGACATTGGACCGCTAGTAAAGGTGATTAGCAGTATGTAAAAACGACAGTGCCTTTTGGTTTAGGACACTTCCTTTTAATCGACGGTCCGATAAGCATGTAAAACTTCGCCGGCGAAGCAGGCGTTAAGGATGCGCTGATTAAATCATTGTATGCTTTTATTTTTAAATTTTTATACAATGCGAGATGCGAGGAATGGGATGACGCGAATAGCGAGCTATTTAAGGAATCCTATGACGAAGCAGCGCATAAAAATTCTTATAAAAGAAAACTCTATGAATTAATCAGTGCTTCCTTAATCTTAAGAACCTTTCTCCATATCCCCCCCTGAGCGAAGCGAATACAACCTTTCTATACAATCTTCGGTCCCTGGAACTGATTCCTTCCCCTTTGAACTCGGGGCCGCAACTATATACTTATATACTGCCGCGAAGCGGCCACCATCACCCTTTGAACCTTCTGAACCCACTGATCCCACTGAATCCGGGCCGCGGAGCGGCCCCTTTTCCCCTTGCTTTTTCCTTTCCGTTTCTGTAAAATGAAAAAAGGGATAATCTTTTCAGGTTATCCGGCCCCGGATGGGGCTTTTTTGTTGCCTGCTTTCCCCCAGAAAGCGCATATGCGTGATAAAGCAGGATGATTTTATGCAAACGGGGTGTTTTTTATGGCAAAATCCTATGATGTAGTCATTATCGGTGCCGGTCCTGCCGGTATTTTCACCGCACTGGAGCTGGCGGATACGGGCCTTTCCATTCTGATTCTGGAGAAGGGCCTGGATATCCGGGAGCGCATTGCCTTAAACAGGGACAGGACAGCACCGGCCGCTGACCGTCGGGCCAATATCGTGTCCGGCTGGGGCGGTGCCGGCGCCTTTTCCGATGGCAAGCTCACGTTGACCACCGATTATGGCGGCAATCTGGATGATTATATGAATAAGGGCGAACTGGCCCGGCTCATTTCCTATGTGGATTCCGTATACTGCCGGTTCGGCGGCGAGGGGCGCCAGGTGTACGGCGACGAGCACCGGGATAAGATTCACGAGCTGAAAAGGAAGGCTGCCGCAGCGGATCTGGCCTTCATTCCGGCCCGCATCCGTCATCTGGGCACCGACGTGAATGGGGAAATCCTGACCCACATGCGGGACAGCTTCCCTTCCCATGTGACGGTGAAGGCAAACTGTCCGGTGGACCATATCCTGGTGAAGGACGGAAAGGTGGAAGGCGTCATAGCCGGCGGCGAGACCTATCTCTGCAAATACCTGGTGGCTGCACCGGGCCGAGACGGCGCCGAATGGTTCACGAAGGAAGCGGAGAGCCTGGGGCTCCATACCGCCTCCAATGCGGTGGATATCGGCGTTCGGGTGGAATCTCCGGCGGAAATCTATGAACCCATCACCGACATCTGCTATGAATCCAAACTGGTCTATTTCTCCAAATCCTTTGACGACCGGGTGCGCACCTTCTGCATGAACCCCTACGGCTTTGTGGTGACGGAAAACAATAACGGCCTTATGACGGTGAATGGCCATTCCTATGCCCATAAGAAAAGCGGCAATACGAATTTCGCCATTCTCGTTTCCAAACAGTTCACCCAGCCCTTCCACGAACCCATCGAATACGGCAAGTACATTGCCTCCCTGGCCAACATGCTGGGCGGCGGCCCCATCGTGCAGCGGCTGGGAGACCTGCGGGACGGAAGGCGGTCCACGGCAGAACGTATCCGCCGGGGCCTGGTGCACCCCACCATGCCCTCTGCCACACCGGGAGATTTATCTTTGGTCTTGCCATATCGCTTCTTAAAGGATATTATGGAGATGTTCGAAGCGCTGGATAAAGTGGCGCCGGGAGCCAACTCACGGCACACCCTTCTCTATGGGGTGGAAGTGAAATTCTACTCCTCCCGCATCGAGCTTTCAAACCAGCTGGAAACGAAGATCCCCAACTTCTTCGCTATTGGTGATGGAGCCGGCATCACCAGGGGCCTGGCACAGGCCTCCGCCGCCGGTGTAGTGGTGGGCCGCGAAATCTGCGCCCGCATTGGGAAACCGAAGGGAGAAATCTGACAAATGATACCAAGGTACACACGTCCGGTCATGGAAAAGATCTGGAACGAAAGAAATGAATGGCAGACCATGCTGAATGTGGAAATCGCTGCCTGCGAAGCAAATGCTGAACTGGGCCGCATTCCGAAGGAAGCAGTGGAAGTGATCAAAGCCAAAGCAGACTTTGACGTAGACCGCATCCATGAAATCGACCGCGAAATCAACCACGACATTATCGCCTTCCTCACCAACGTAGGTGAACACGTAGGCGACGAAGCCAAGTACATCCACATGGGCCTCACCTCCACCGACGTGAAGGACACCGGCCTCAACGTACAGCTCAAACAGGCCTCCGAAGTCCTCATCGACGACCTGAAAAAACTGGCAGAAGTACTGAAGAGAAGAGCTGTGGAATTCAAACATACCCCCACCATCGGCAGAACCCATGGCGTTCATGCAGAACCCACCACCTTTGGACTGAAACTCCTCCTCTGGTACTCCGAAACCCTCCGGAACATCGACCGAATGAAACGGGCCGCTGACGAAATGGCCGTAGGCAAACTCTCCGGCGCCGTAGGCACCTATGCAGACATCGATCCCTTCGTAGAAGAATACGTATGCAAAAAACTGGGCCTGAAACCGGAAATCGTTGCCACCCAGGTAGTACAGCGCGACCATCATGCAGAATACGTAGCCACCCTGGGCGTCATTGCCGGCGTCCTCTCCCAGATGGCCCTGGAAGTCCGTCACCTCCAGAGAACGGAAGTGAGAGAAGCAGAAGAATACTTCAGCCCCAAGCAGAAAGGCTCCTCTGCTATGCCTCATAAGAGAAACCCCGTGAAATCTGAAAGAATCTGCGGCATGGCCCGCCTTATCCAGGGCTACAGCCTGCCTGCCTTCGAAGACATCCCCCTGTGGCATGAAAGAGATATTTCCCACTCCTCTGTAGAAAGAGTGATCCTCCCCGATGCCACCATTGCCCTGGACTACATCCTGGACCAGACCACAAACCTCATCGACAAACTGCTGGTTTATCCGGAAAAGATGATGGCTGACCTGAACCTCACCGGCGGCCTGATCTACAGCCCGAGAGTCCTCCTGGCCCTGGTTGCCAAAGGCGCCTACAGAGACACCGCTTACCGCTGGGTACAGAGAAACGCCATGAAACGCTGGCTCCAGGGAGAAGACTTCTACGAAAACCTCTGCAAAGACGAAGACGTCAGAAAGTACCTCACCCCCGAAGAAATCAAAGCCTGCTTCGACTACAAACCCATGCTGAAGCACGTGGACGAAATCTTCGCCAGATTCGGCCTGTAATCTGATATGAAATCAAAAAATCCTCTCCATCATGGAGGGGATTTTTGTTTTCATAAAGTTTCCTGTCCGGCGTGGGTTCACTGCGTGTCATCACTATAGGAAACCTTTCAGACAGGAGATTTCTCGACTCCGCTTCGCTGCGCTCGAAATGACGGGGGCGGCATGGGTCCGCTGCGTGCCACAGCCATAGGAAACCCTTCGCCAATAGTTTCCTGTCCGGCGTGGGTTCACTGCGTGTCATCACCATAGGAAACTTTTGGCAAACAGTTTCCTGTCCGGCATGGGACCACTGCGTTTCATCTCCACAGGAACCTTTTTTCCTATGCCTATCAGGTATCACAGAAAAGCGGAAAATATAGTATATTAATAAAGTATGAAAAATTCATGATATATTTTCATAAAAGAAAGGACATTTCTATGAAACGAGCATCCCTATCTCCCGAAGACCAAATCCGGAGCATCCATTTCAAATACGAAATCCCCGAAGACAGAGTGCAGGCTGCCCTGGACAGGGGCTTCCGCTTCGGCGACGTAGACCAGGCGGCCCTTCTTTCCTGCCTCTCCGACGCCTCTATGGAAGACATTCTGGCCATGCGGAAGGACGATCCCTGGGGCGTGATAAAAAAGAAACTGGGCCTTACGGCAGTAGTCTACGAAAAAACCTATCTTCTCCACCGGGCAGAGCGGCTGGAGCGGTTCTACGGCATTTCCGCCCAAAGGGCCCTCACCCTTCTGGAAGAAGGCTATCCCAACCACTGGATCCGCCTGGCCTATCTTCTGGAACAGCACACCGGAGTGAAGACAGAAGACATCGTTCACAGCCGGAAGAAATCGGAAAAATGGAAACCCTGGGCAGAAAGAGTACTCCATGTGTCGCCGGAAGACTTTACCGCCTGGATTGCAGAAACAAGAAATCCCTCCTTGGCGAAAAAGCAGTGAGCTGGTGGGCTAGTGGGCTAGTGTGACAGTTTGGCAGCTGTTCTCCGGGTCCGGGCTGTATTCCCGAAAGCAGGGAGACCTTCAGACTGTCAGACTTCGAGTCTCACTGTCATCCTGAACGTAAAAAAGGCGCCGCTTACGTGGCGGGAAGCAGTGTGTATAGATACCGCAGATTTATCGTTAAGGAAAATAAAAGACACAGAAAATGGAATCATCTCAAATTTGTCTTTTCCATTTTCTGTGGTATAATGAGCATAGAAAGAGACAGCTGGCATCCTGGGGAGGAAACGGCTCTCTCATAATTTTTTAGATTTGAAAGGAGCCTTCCAAGCCATTGGATGGCTTTTTTTAATTGCTACTTTTTAATAAGCGCAATAATGGCGACCACCCGCGGCGTCAGCCGCGCCCCTTTTTTATAAAACTTGCGGCGGAGCCGCCACCACAACCCTCGGCCCAAAGGGCCGTCAAACTTAAGAACCTTTAGAACCCTCGGGGCGAAGCCCCGTCAACCCTCACGCCGCAGGCGTGTCCATTTATCCCCTTGTTTCCTGGGCGGAAAGGATTTTCACGCCTTCTAGAGGATGAGCGCCTTCATCGGCCATTTTCCGGGCCACCGATTCCGTAGGCACAGGGGCCATGGCTTTGCAAAGCCCCAGACTGCTGGCCAGCTGAAGCAGTTTCACCGACACCGTTTCAGCCGGCCTTTTGGCATGCTTCCGAATCAGGGACGGGGGCCGGAGAATGGTAAGGCTGGGAAACTGGAGAGCTTCCACATCCTTTTCGATGAGCCCTTTTAATTGCAAATAGAAAAAACGGGAAGAACTGTCCGCTCCTACCGACGAAACCAGCACCATATGGGGCACGCCGTTTTCCCTGGCCGCCCGGGCAAAGGAAAGCTGGTAGTCGTGGTCCACCCGGTACTGGGCTTCTTTGGACCCTGCCTGCTTCAGAGACGTGCCCAGGGCGGAGAAAAGGACATCCCCCTGCACCAGATGATACCAGGTGTCGGGACGGTTGAAATCAACGATAAAAGATTCGATTTTCGGATGGGTAAAACCCAGAGGACGACGGGTAAAGGTGGTCACCGTTTCATAACGGTCATCATAGAGAAGCGTTTTCACCAGATCCTGCCCTACCGCGCCGGTGGCACCGATTACAATGGCTTTCATGGGGCCTCCTTGCAATTATGAACGATTGGCGTGAATCATTTCCTGCACTGCCCGGAAATCGGGGTCCCTGTCAAAATCATAGTTTGACTTTTCTCCCACCTTCCAGCGAATCCACACAGCGCCGTCAGCCATGATTTCAGAAGAAAGGGCCCTGAAACGGAGGGGCTGGTCTTTGGAAAGGCCTTCCTTTGCCATGAAAAGGGTCTGGGTATGGCAGCTGCCGTCGGCGGCAGGCGCTATGACCTGGCTCACCTCATCTGCCAGTCCGGCCTGCAGGAAGCTCCAGTTCAGCACGCCGCCGCCGCCCAGAATCATGGTGTCCACATGGAGGAGGTTCTTGATTTTCCTGCAGGCCAGGGGAAGGTCCACCTTGTCTTTGCCGCAGATCAGGTAACTGATACCTTTCCGGCGGAGAAAATCTTTGTACCCCATGGAAGCAGATTCCGTCAGGATTTCCACAATGTCCATGGAAATCCCGTTTTCCTCGGCCCTCTTTTCCTCCCAGGCCAGTTTTCCCTTCCCGTCCACCGCTATGAGGAAGGGCCCCTTGGCGCCGGTAAGGAAATCTCCCTCCGGCAGGGGAACGGCATTTTCATAGATTTCCGGCTTTTTGTACAGGGTCCTGTTGTCATCGATGGTGGTGCGTCCCATGATGATGGCTTGGAAATTAAATTTCCTCTGCACTGCATAAAAGGAATCCTCCACACCCTCCGGGCCGGGGAGCCACAGATACTTTCCCATGATTTTGCCGTCCAGGCTCGTTTCCATATGACAGATAATATAAGGTCTTTCCATGATGGTCTCCTTCCTTCTGGGAAAACAGGTCCGCCAGAAGCGGCGGGAAGCATTGTGTATAGATACCGCAGATTTATCGTTAAGGAAAATACGCAGAAAATGGAATCATCTCAATTTTGTCTTTTCCATTTTCTGTGGTATAATGGGCATAAAAAGAGACAGCTGACATCCGTGGTAGGGAAATGGCTCTCTCATAATTTTTTGAATTTGAAAGGAGCCTTCCAAGCCATTGGATGGCTTTTTTCAATTGCTGCTTTTTAACAAGCGCAATAATGGCGACCACTAAGGCCGCGAAGTTAATCATGACCATAAAGGCCTGATATAAGTCTTGGCTCATAGTGAATCACCTCCTCTTACAGGAAGTAAGAGAAAGCCCTGCCAGCTGTCTCATGTAAATATTAACATGCTTTTTAGAAATTTGGCAAATATTTCAAAAACAGGGGTAGGTGCACATACGATATATCCATAGCATTTATGATTACACCCGCAGGGCGCTGAATCTTTATTACTGCGGCGGAGCCGCCACCACAATCCTCAGCCCTGAAAGGGGCTGTCAAACCTCCGAACCCTCCGGCCAATGGCCGGTCAATCTTAAGAACCTTTTCACTTCAAAGTGATACAATATATACAGGAAACGAGCCCTCACGGCTCATACTGTCAGAAGGAGGTTGACACAAATGGAAATCAGAAAAATTACCATTGCCGGCGCCGGTACCATGGGGTATTCCATGGCGGAAATTTTCGCACGGAAGGGCTATGACGTGATTCTCTGGAACCACCGGAGCGCTACGCTGGAACGGGCAAAGACGAAGATCGCACCGGATATGGTGAATCATATTTCTTACACCACCGACCCGGCGGCCTTCCGGGGGCGGGATCTGATTGTGGAAAATATTGTGGAAGATCTGGCGGTGAAATCGGATTTCTACAAAACCTATTCTCCCCTGGCCGATGAAAAGACCATCATTGCCACCAATACCTCCGGCCTTTCCATCAATACCCTGGCCAAGTCAGTGAAGGGGCCCGAGCGGTTCCTGGGCATGCACTGGTTCAATCCGCCGACCCTGATTCCGCTCATTGAAATCATTAAGAATGACCATACCAGAGATGAAGTGGCAAAAACCATTTATGACCTGGCCGTTTCCATCGGGAAGAAACCGGCCATTGTGGAAAAAGATGCTCCCGGCTTTGCAGCCAACCGCATCCAGCTGGCAGTGATACGGGAGGCCCTTTCCATGGTGAAAAAGGGGATTATCAGCAAAGAAGGCATTGATGCGGTAATGAAGTACGGACTGGGTTTCCGCTGGGCCTGCCTGGGACCGTTGGAAACGGCCGATTTCGGCGGACTCGATGTATTTGCCCATATCAGCGAATACCTGATGCCGGATCTGGAAGACAGCCATGAGGTGCCTTCCCTTCTGTCGGAAAAGGTAAAGGAAGGCCATCTGGGCGTGAAAACGGGAGAAGGCTTCTATCGGTATGACGGCGATAAAGCGGCCAAAGCTACCAGGGAAAGGGACCGGAAACTGAAGGCCCTGTATGACGCATTGTATAAGTAGTTTTCATTCCATGTCGGAGGGATGATCAAGGCTGTTCTGCTAAGGCGCCTTTATGGACAAGCCCCTATGGGGCTTGAAGGTTCTAAAGTTTGACGGGGCTATCGCCCCGAGGGTTCTTAAGTTTGACAGCGGCTCTGCCGCTGAGGGTTGTGGTGGGCGCCTTATATTATTAAAGGCGCCCTTTTATGATAAAACCTAACAACCGGGCTTCGCCCGAGGGAAAACATACAACCGCCCTGACGGGCGAGAAAATGCAATCCCCCCTTTGGTGCCGTAAGGCACCAAAGGGGGGATTGCCACCGGAGGTGGCTGATTACCGTAGTGCTTATCATAACGTATAATACTGAAAGTAAATCCCGTAACGCTGACTTTATAAGCATTGCCCGCAGGGCAATCCACAACCCTCGGCCTGAAAGGCCGTCAAACCTAAGAACCCTCCGGCCAAGGGCCGGTCCATCTTAAGAACCTTTCCCCCTGCCCCCTGAGCGAAGCGAACACAACCTGCCGCCGACAGGCGGCCACAACCCTCGGGCCAAAGGCCCGTCAACCCTCACACCGAAGGTGTGTCCAAGCCCCTTTTTACTTAGCAAAATGTTCTTTAGCAAATCCCATTTTCTGTACGATTTCCAGGGTTCCCAGGAAGGTGCCTTTGGCGTCCCGCACCGCCATGTATCGTACCAGCACCGGCTCTCCGTTTTTCTCCATCCATACATCGAAAAGGTCCTGCTTTCCGGTGCGGAAGGAGTCAATCAGGTTTTTCACCATGGGAACCACCTTCGGCGGGTGACAGGTGTAGACTTCCCTTCCCAGGGCGGTGGCGGGGCGGGAGAAGAGTTTGGGGGTGCCGTCGTCGTTCCAGTAGCGGTTGATGTCATGGGCATCTACGAAGGTGATTTCAAAGGGAAGGGTGTTCAGCAGGGCGGTGAGTTCCTTCACCGTGAGCCGTCCTGTGGGAAGATGGATGATTCCGTCAGAGAGAGAGCTTTCTTCTTTTTCCTGTGGGAAGGCTTCCTGCCACCGGGGCTGGGGGACAATGAGACAGGGTTCCATGTGGGCGAAGTCCCGGGCAATGCTTTTCCATTCTTCTTCCTTGAAATTCTTGGCGCAGAGGGGGAAGAGGATATTCTTTTCTTTGTAAATCATTTCTTCAGCTCTGGTGAGGGCAGAGGAGAGACGTTCCTGCCACTGGGGCGTTTCACGGACAGCGGGGCTGGCAAGGCCCCGCTTTTCCAGATTTTTCAGGGTGTCCCTGATTTCATCATCCACGCTCCACATGACGTCCGAGGGGCCGGAGAAGCCGTAGTTCATCTTCAGGATGGGGTAAAGGACGTTCTTTTTGTTGTAATGGAAGGAAATCCGGCGGAGCGCTGCCAGTTCTTCCATCAGATTGTCTCCTGTTTCCATCGCTTTCCGCACCTTTTCCAAGTGACTGCCGAGGGCTTCGTTTTCCAGGGAAAGGATGGACAGGGGATGTCCCGGAATGGAGCGGAGGGCTTCGTAAAGGCCGTCGGCGCCGTCTTTTCGTTCCAGGGCGGCAGGGGAGCGGCGGCCCAGGGATTCCTGCACTTTGGCTTCGGCAGCAGCAATTTTTTCCGCTCTGGTGGTGCCGTGGAAGAGGGCGGAGTGGACGTCGCAGAGCCGCTGCACATCCCGGAGGGGGACGCCGCCTTTCAGAAGGGACTGTTCTGCCAGGGCGATTTCGCCGGGGTCCACGTCTTTGAAGTGCTTTACAAAGTCTGCCCGCACCTTTTCCAGATCCTCTCCGGCGGAAAGGCGGCGGATATATTCAGTGATTCTGGCGGTTCTTTCATCCGGTGCAGTTTCCACGGAAGGAGCCGCTTTCTCCTCCGGCGCCTGGGCGAAGGAACCGCCCAGGGTAAAACCGTGGGCCAGGAGGGTGGAAATCACTTTCCCCATGTCAATGTGCATCATCATGGCTCCTTTGGGAATGGTCATGAAACGGCCCAGGGTGTTGAGAGCCGTTTTCTCGGTAATGCGGGTAAATCCCAGCTCCTTCATAAGGGGAATCAGTTCCGGATATTCCTTCACCAGATCATGGACGCTTTTGGTGAGATAAATGATTTTTGGGTCTGCCATAGGGGCCTCCTTATATTTTATAGATGATTTTCAATGGATAAAATCATTGTAACATGAAAAAAGGGGGGATGTCACTACAGGATATCCCCCGGAGAAAAGGCAGATTTTGGGAAATCTATGATAGAAACAGCTTTATATAGTCCTTACCGCTTTCCGGCAGCGGGTGAAGATTTTTCCGAAGGCCCAGGCTGTGGCGGCGGTGAAGGCCATGCCGGGGGCGGCAGCTATGAGCATGAGGGTGAGGCCCTTGCCCAGAAGGAAGTACATCACCACCCGGGCCAGGGCGGTGCCAAAGGGACCGGAAAAGATGTAGAAAAGTTTGTTAGACCCTGAAATGAGCCAGAAGGCACCTACCCCCAGACGGAAGGACATCTGGATGGCCACATTCAGAATGGTGCAGGTGCCGAGGGAAAGGCCCATAAGGGAAGCCAGAATGCCGGCGATGATATATTTCTTAAATCCGAAGACACCGCAGATGGCCACAGCAATGGGCGCCGACAGCTGGAACTCCGTGCCCGGCACAATGCCGGGAATGCGGAAGGTGCCGCTCACGGCAATGAGCACTGCCAGGAGGGCTGTTTCGCAGCAGTCCATGACCATGGTTCGTTCTTTGTTGATGGATAAGGTCTTTTCCATGATGTTCTCCTTTGAAATTTGAGATTTGAGCGGATAGCGGGGGGCCGGGCTGGTTCAGAGGGGAGTTATATGCCGCCTTTGGCGTCAGGGAAACCATGGGTTTTTGTGAAGAATCGGCGGGAAGCTGTATTCCCGAAGGTTGACGCCCGCTTTCGCGGGCGAGGGTTGATGGCGCCGCCGGGCCTCTGGCCCTGGGCGCCAAGGGTTCTGCCTGTGATCGGCTGACGCCTTACAGGCGGGTTGAGGGCTCCGCCCTCGGGAGTTATATAGTATCGCTGCGCTGGCGAGGTATGGCGCCTTCGGCGCCATCATATATATGCCTATACCGCCTGCGGCAGGGGGGACAATAAAGCTCCGCGACACTATCTTACTATAGAGATGCTTATGAAGAGAATGTTTCGCGGTGTTTTATTCTGCCCCCTGAACAGGGGTGGCAAGGGAACACGATTCGTAAGGAAGCAAAGCGACCTGAGAATCGTGTGACACGCTTTCCCGTGGAGAAGTCCGGCGCAACCGGATAGGGGGAGGCGAGCGCAGCGAGCCAATCAGCAGAATTGTTTTTCATGCCATATGACACAAAAAGTAAATCCCGTAACGCTGACTTTATGTTCATCGCCCGTAAGGGCGATACCACAACCCTCGGGGCCAAAGGCCCCGTCAAACTTAAGAACCCTTGGGCCGAAGGCCCATCCATCTTAAGAACCTTTTCCTCTAAACCTGGGACTGCGTCAGCAGTCCCGCTTGAAACATTCTTTCATCACCTTCACGGCCCGGTCCAGTTCTTCTCTGGTATGGGCTGCGGTGACGGTGAGGCGGATGCGGCTGGTGCCGGCAGGCACGGAAGGCGGGCGGATGGCGGAGAGGAGGATACCCCTTTCCCGGCAGCGGGCGGCGTATTCCATGGCCGCTTCTTCCCGCCCCATGACGATGGGGATGATGGAGGTATCACCGGGAAGGAAGGGGATGTTTGCTTCTGTGAGCTTTTCTTTCATATACCCGGTGTTCCGGCGGAGGGCGCCCATGTATGTTTCCGGATTTCTTTCCAGCAGGCGCAGGGCTGCCAGGGCGGCGGCGCCGGTGGCAGCGGAAATGGAGGTGGAGAAGATGAAGGGGCGGGAGCGGTTGCGGAGGTAGTCGGTAATCTGACGGCTGGCAGCGGCAAATCCCCCTTCGGAGCCCAGGGATTTGGACAGGGTGCCCACCTGGATATCGATGCCCTCCATGTGGTAGTATTCCGCCGTGCCCCTTCCGGTTTCACCGATGACTCCTGTGGCGTGGGCGTCATCCACGATGAGGCAGGCCTTGTATTTGTCCTTCAGCTTCACCATGGACGGCAGGTCTGCCACGTCGCCGTCCATGCTGAATACGCCGTCGGTGACGATGAAGCGCTGGCCCTCTGTCTCCGTTTCATGCAGGAGTTTTTCAAGGGCTTTCATATCAGAGTGGGGGTAGACTTTCACGGCGGCTTTGGAAATACGGCAGCCGTCTACAATGCTGGCGTGGTTCAGGGCGTCCGAGAAAATCACGTCCCCCGGGCCGGCCAGGGCATAGAGGACGCCCAGGTTGGTCATGTAGCCTGTATTGAAAATGACGGCATCTTCTTTATGCTTGAAAGCAGCGATTTCTTTTTCCAGATCCGACAGTTCAAATACTGCTCCGCTGGTAAGCCGGGCGCCGCCGGAGCCGGTGCCGTAGGCTATGGCATTTTTGGCCGCTTCTTCCACTTCTTTTTCGTGGGTCATGCCCAGGTAGTCATTGGAATTGAAGACGATGTATTCTTTTCCGGCCCGGTCCACGCCCCGGGAGGCGGTAATCATGCGGAGGTCACGGACCTTCCGGAAACGGTCGGCTTTCCGGATTTCCTCCAGCTCCTTTGGAATGTCACTGATCTTCATGGGGCAGCCTCACAAGAACGGTCTGGTTCTGCATGTAATCATCATAGGCGGCTATATCGGTGCCCGGCTGTACGAAGAACACCCGGCCGCCCACGGGGTCCCCCATGTCCTTCATCACCGTAATGCGTCCGTAGCCGAATTTCCGGGAGCCCACGTAGCCGGTGACATAGTCCGGGTCATCGGACCAGCAGAGTTCTGCCACCGTACCGGGAGCATAGGCCACCTTGGACGCCAGCACCAGCGCTTCCCGGGGATGGTCTCCGCCAAGGCCCTTCCTGCCCATGATTTCATCGTAAAGGGCAGTGTCTTCACAGTCCATATTGCTGCACCGTACGCCCCGTTCATGACGGTCGTCCAGTCGTTTCCCCGTGACCGCGTCCATGACGATGGCGCCCCGCATGCTGTCGGTGAGGGACTCCAGCTCATGAAAAGCACTCTCAATGGCAGCCTGGCTTACGCCGATGCGGGCAAGCTCCTTCCTGGCTGCCTGCCGTCCCTCTTCTTTGGTGGAAGTATTGATCTGGTAAATGGGAATCATGGGGCAGTAGGTAATGGTCTGGGGTTTCACCTCTTCCACCTTCACCTGAATGAAATCGGCGGCGCCCCGTTCATGGGTCCGGGCCCGGCGAAGCATGGCAATCACATCAGCCTCTACCTGATCCTCCGGCACGATTCTCTCGGCCCCGGAAATATGACGGCCCCCTTCTCCATGATAACCGCCAAGACTGGAACGCATTTTTACACTATACAGCAACGAAACCACTCCTTTTTGTCAACTTATCATAGCCTTATTATCAACTATAAGGGTATAAAATAATCCGAAGTTATCGCACTTCGGCTGTTAATTTTTAGTGTAAAACTGTTAACTCTTATTTGTCAAGTGAGAAATATTATTTAGTTTACAATATAAGAAAATGGCAGAGTATGGACACGCCCTGTCGGGCGTGAGGGTTCTAAAGTTTGACGGAGCTATCGCCCCGAGGGTTCTTAAGTTTGACAGCGGCTCTGCCGCTGAGGGTTGTGGTGGGCGCCCTTATGGGCGCCAGTATAAATGCTGCCTTGCGGCAGCAGGAAAAACCATACAACCGCCCTGACGGGCGAGGAAATGCAATCCCCCTTTGGTGGCTGGCGTCACCACTTTGCCCGGTGGGAAGCGTGTCACTTGATTCTCAGTCGCCTACGGCTCCTTGCGAATCAAGTTCCCTTGCCACCCGGTGGGAAGCATGTCACTGGATTCGCGGGTCGCGGGGCTCCCCTATGAATCCA
>OJKC01000942.1_pt1 | contig 20403 bp, 19 predicted proteins | sample 1596401 | NCBI WGS metagenome assembly OJKC01 (sample SAMEA4350162, study PRJEB24818) | metagenome | biome: human; feature: gut; material: faeces | place: Denmark | collected 2013-09 | reverse complement strand
CCTGAAGGGACAACGCACGATACTCTATTTCTACCCCAAGGACAACACCTCGGGGTGCACGCTCGAAGCCAAGAGCCTGCGCGACGGCAAGGCCGAACTTACCCGCATGGGATTCCGGATCATCGGCGTAAGCCCCGACAGCGAAAAATCGCACCGGAACTTCTGTGCCAAGCACGACCTGAATTTCACGCTGCTCGCCGACACCGACCACAGCGTCTGCGAAGCTTACGGGGTCTGGGCCGAAAAGTCGATGTACGGCCGCAAATACATGGGCGTACTGCGCACGACGTTCGTCATCGACGCCGAGGGGCGGATCGAAAAGGTATTCACCAAGGTCGACACCGCAAACCACTACCGACAAATCCTGGACGCATACAAATAGGACGGCACCAACCGACGACCGAGACATGAAATTCTTTGCGGGCATACTACTTGCGGCAGGCAGCCTCCTGGGGCCTCTGCAGCTTCCGGCACAAGGGCGGCCGGCGGCACCCGCGCATGAATTCGTGCAAAATCCCGCACGGGAATCCGCAGCGGAGCCGGGGCGCCACCAACCGGCGGAATTCGCAGCAGGGTCTCCGGGCGTGCCCGCGACAGAACTTCCGGCCGAGTTCTCGGCCAAGGCGCATGCCGCCGCAAGTTCGCTGCGGATGCTTCCCCCCGAGGAGTTCGGGCTCCGGTGGCTGCAGGAAGAGGTAAACCCCTACCTGCGCGCACGCCGCAAACTCCACCGCACCATGCAGGAGCGGGCTGCGCAACAGGAAGAGTCCCTGATCCGGTTCCGGCAGAAATACCCGCACGACCTGAACAGGCGAACCGGGCTCTGGGGAATAGGCAACACATCGGTCAACAACTGGAGCCCCTTTCAGGACCGGATGCTGGATGCCCGGACAATCAGCTTCCCGATGCCGCGCGGCACGAAAGCCGACAAGCGCACCGACCAGATGAAAGCGCTGGACAGGATGCGGCAACAAAAACGATAAAAAAAATTTCAAATAACGAGGAACTACACAAAATGGCAGAAAAAGTACAGGTAAATGCGGATAAGCTCAAAGTGCTTAACGCAGTGATGGAAAAAATAGAAAAGGACTTCGGCAAGGGCTCGATCATGCGCATGAACTCGCAGGAGGTGAACGACGTACCGGTCATCCCGACGGGTTCGATCACGCTCGACATGGCGCTCGGCGTGGGCGGCTATCCCAAAGGACGTGTCATCGAGATCTACGGTCCCGAGTCGTCGGGTAAGACGACCCTGGCGATCCACGCCATCGCCGAGGCGCAGAAAGCCGGCGGCATCGCGGCGTTCATCGACGCCGAGCACGCCTTCGACAGTTTCTACGCACAGAAACTGGGCGTGGACGTCGACAACCTGCTCATTTCGCAGCCCGACAACGGCGAGCAGGCGCTCGAAATCGCCGACTCGCTGATCCGTTCGAGCGCCATCGACATCATCGTCATCGACTCCGTGGCGGCGCTGACGCCCAAGGCCGAGATCGAGGGCGAGATGGGGGACTCGAAGATGGGACTTCAGGCACGCCTAATGTCGCAGGCGCTGCGCAAACTCACGGCCAGCATATCGAAGACCAAGACCGTCTGCATATTCATCAACCAGCTGCGTGACAAGATAGGCGTCGTCTACGGCAACCCCGAGACCACAACCGGAGGTAACGCGCTGAAGTTCTACGCCAGTGTACGTATCGACATCCGCCGCGCCTCGATCATCAAGGACGGCGAGGAGCAGCTCGGTACCCGCACAAAGGTCAAGGTCGTCAAGAACAAGGTTGCACCCCCGTTCAAGAAGGCCGAGTTCGACATCATGTTCGGCGAGGGTATCTCGAAGATAGGCGAGATCGTAGACCTCGGCGTCGACTACGGCGTCATCCGCAAGGCCGGATCGTGGTTCTCGTACGGAGACCAAAAAATCGGTCAGGGACGCGATGCGGTAAAGGAATTGCTTAAGAACAACAAGGAGCTTTGCGACGAAATCGAAGCCAAGGTGCGCGAAGCGATGAAAACTCAAAAATAGTCGATATGAACTATACTGCGGAGGATGAAAAACTCATCGAGAGCAAATGGGCCGATCTGGTAGAATCGTGCAAGAAGATATGCAAGAAGGATGAGGACTGGAACCTTATCAAACGGGCATTCTTCCTTGCCAAAGAGGCTCATCAGGGGGTACGGCGCCGTTCGGGCGAGCCGTACCTCCTGCATCCGATCGCAGTGGCAAAGATCGTCGTCGACGAGATCGGCCTCGGCGTCAAGTCGGTCGTGGCATCGCTGCTGCATGACGTGGTGGAGGATACCGACTACACGGTCGAAGACATAGAACACATATTCGGCCACAAGATCGCAACGATGGTCGACGGCCTGACCAAAATGTCGGGCGTATTCAATGCCGACACCTCGCTTCAGGCCGAATATTTCCGCAAGGTGCTGCTCACGCTCTCGGACGACGTGCGCGTCATCCTGATCAAGATCGCCGACCGCCTGCACAACATGCGTACGCTGGGCTCCATGCCCCAGAACAAGCAGATAAAGATCACCAGCGAGACGATCTACCTCTTCGCGCCGCTGGCATACCGTCTCGGACTCTATGCCATCAAGACCGAACTGGAGGATCTCTGCATGAAGTACCGCTTTCCTAAGGAGTACGAAGAGATCACACGCCAGATAAACGAGACCTCGGCCGCACGCGAGGAGTACATCCGCAAGTTCTGCGCCCCGATATCGGCGGCGCTCGACCGCAATGGCATAAAATACGAGATCTCGGGACGAGTAAAGAGCGTCTACTCGATATGGACAAAGATGATGCGCAAGCAGATACCGTTCTCGGAGATATACGACCTGTTTGCCATACGCATCGTCTTCCAGCCGCTGGAGTTCCCGTCGGAGAAGACGCAGTGCTGGCAGATATATTCGTCGATAACCGACATCTACACCCCAAAACCCGACCGCCTGCGCGACTGGATCAGCATACCCAAGGCCAACGGTTACGAGGCTCTGCACTCGACCGTAATGGGTCCCGACGGCATCTGGGTCGAGGTGCAGATACGCACACAGCGCATGGAGGAGATCGCCGAGAGGGGATTTGCCGCACACTGGAAATACAAACACGCCACCATCTCGCACGACGAGGACGAATTCGACAAGTGGCTCAAGAAGATACGCGCGGCGTTGGACAGCCCGACGGAGAATGCGGTCGATTTTCTGGACAACTTCAAACTCTCGCTCTACACCTCCGAGGTGGCGGTATTCACCCCCAAGGGTGAAGCGCGGCGGCTGCCGTACGGAGCCACGGCGCTCGACTTCGCATACGACGTGCACACCAAGATCGGCAACACGGCCATAGGTGCCAAGATCAACCACAAGATCATGCCCCTGACCACGCAGCTCAATACGGGCGATCAGGTGGAGATTATCACGTCGGACTCGTCAAAGCCTAAGGCCGAGTGGCTGGAGTTCGTACTCACGTCAAAGGCCAAGCAGGCCATCAAGAGCTACCTGAAGCGCGAGCAGGAGCACAACATACAGCGCGGCATGAAGATTCTCGACGAGCGGCTCGCCGAGCTGAACATCAACCCCAACGGTCGCGTCATACGCAAGCTCATCGCCGCCTACGACAGCAGCAACAAGGAGGAGCTCTACACCAAGATCGGGGCCGGGAACGTCTCGCTCGACAACCTCGAGAAGGTGGTCAAGTCGAACTCCAAGAACAAACTGCTCAAGTTCTGGACTCTCTTCATCAAGAGCAACGACGATGATGCGGATGACGATGCCGACACGGCGCAAGAGCAGAAAGAGTCCGACAAGCAGGATAACAATCAGGAGTCACCGACATTCGTCATAGCCGACTGTTGCAAACCCATCCCGGGCGACAGCGTCGTCGGGTTCAAGGACCCCATAACGCACCAGATCATCGTACACAAGGCTTCGTGCGACGAGCTCAACCGTCTGGCCTCGCAACACGGCGAGTGTATCATGAAGGAGGAGATACAGTGGTCACAGTGCAAGAAGCTCTCGCCGCTGTCGAAGATCGAAATTCTGGGCATCGACCGCATGGGACTGCTGCTGGATCTGGCCAACGTCGTTACCAACGACTTCAGCATCAACATGCGCGAGGTGAACATACAGTCGCATGACGGAATATTCGAAGGGACATTGAGCCTATACGTGCGCGACGCCGAGAGCCTTAACGCCCTGCTGGAGCGCCTGCGCCGCATAAAGGGTATGGAGACCGTAAAACGAGTACTAAATTAACCGCCGATGGACAATATATGGATCATACTGCTCATCGTGGGAGCCGTGATCTCGCTCACGCAGAAGAACACGAAACGGCGCCCGCAGACGGACTCAGACGAGGAGCAGCCGCGCGACGTGCTGCAGAAACACCTTGAGGAGATCTTCGGCCGCGGCGCGGAGCATCCCGCAGCACCGCGTCCCACAGCTATGCCCATGCCTCAGCCGCCCGTGCGCAAACCCTCAACCGACTCTGCCGGTACAGCGCCTGTGACGCGCCCTGCGGCACAAAGCACAGCATCACAGCAACAGAGCGCAGAGCCGAAAAAACATATACGCAGCACGGCGGAGACATATGCACGCGACATGTCACACCGCAACCAAGCAATGGCACAGGCAACACGCAGACAACAGCAGCAAAAGCCGTCCGCAATACAAACACAGCAATTGCGCAAAGGTTCCGCCGAAACTCCTGCACACCACAGCGACAATGAATTGGAGCGTATAATCGAAGAGTTCGATATGGAGCGTGCCGTAATATATTCGGAGATCCTGAAACCAAAATACGAAGAATATTGACAAGCAGCTGCCGCAGCCAAGTTGAAAGCAGACAATATACTGACCTACCGACACTTAAGCTATTTTACATAAAGTCAGACAGCACAAGATCATACAGCGAAAAATACCAATAAAACATAAACACATGGCAACAATATTTTCAAAGATCATAGCAGGGGAGATTCCCAGCTATAAGGTTGCCGAGGACGAGAACTACTACGCATTCCTCGACATCAATCCGCTTGCAAAGGGACATACGCTTGTCGTACCCAAGAAAGAGGTCGATTATCTGTTCGATCTCGACGACGAAACCATTGCCGGTATGACAATATTCGCAAAGAAGGTTGCGCACAAAATACGTATCTATTCAGGATGCAAAAAGGTGGCAATGGTAGTGCTCGGCCTCGAGGTTCCGCATGCGCACATACACCTTATACCCATGAACAGCGAGAAAGATGTCGACTTCAGCGCTGAAAAGCTCAAACTTACACCCGAAGAGTTCGCAAAAATAGCCGAGACGATCTCGGCAGAGCCCGAAAAGTAGGAAGGATATATCATTGATTAAAAGCAGAGTAGCATATCGCATGTTACTCTGCTTTTATTTTTTAACATAATGTGCGCGCCGAAAATGGAATTAACAAATGTGAACACACAACGGGAAAGCTGAAAGAAAAAATCAATCATTCGAATTAATTACAATTTACATTTGTAATTATAAACAAACTATTTACAAATGTAATTCATGACTATATTTACTATTGTAAAGATAACATCAACAATCTGCGATGTTAACTGTTACGCTTGTAACTGAAGCACGAAGTATCGTAATAGGGTAGAAGTGGTGCTAGATACCCAAGATTAAAGCCTTGAATTCTGCGGCATATATTTGCTGAAAATCAGTTATTTACTAATTTTATATAAAGTTATACATCTATGATATAGGGTAGTTTGAAGGTATACGCCGACTGTAATCCATATACGAGGCGTAAAACAATATAAACACCGTATTGTCATTGACTTATGTACAACTATATAAAGCAAGCATTTAATAATAAACGTGCTGCTATTTTAACCTAATATCAAATGTTACGGTTGTAAACATTTTCATCACAATGTTTACATTTACATCTGTACAGATTTATTTGTTTACAAATGAAAAAGTTGTTATATTTGTAAAAACATCCGTTATGCGTGAAAAATTGCTCAGTTTAATGCGAAGTGAAGGGTTAACATCCAGCCGACTCGCTGAGTTGTTAGGCATACAACCCTCGGGAATATCCCACATACTGTCGGGGCGAAATAAGCCGAGCTTCGATTTCGTGCAAAAGATACTGCGTCGGTTCCCCGCCATCAACCCAGATTGGCTGCTGCTTGATCAGGGGCCGATGTATCGCGACACTGCGGATTCTGCCGCGGACGCAAATTCGCAGGCGACGCAACCCATACCGCAACTCTTTGCCGACACTCCGCATAATTACGATACGGCGACGCAGCCCGACAACACACGACAGATAGTCGACGGACCGCACACACCGGCAACGCCCACGGAAGTCGTGTCAGCAGTGACGGACGTGCAGAAGCACGGAAATGTGAAACGTATAATCGTACTGTACGACGACCATACCTTTGAAAGTTACAATCCGTCGAAATAGCCGCGTCGAAAGCTTTGGCAAAAGCAACGTCGAACAACGGGCCGACTGCCGCAGCTGAAATCCCATGATACATTATTTACCCAGTCAGAGCCACGACCGGCAGACAACATAGTTGGCAAAAAGAGCTCGAGACAATTTAACATAATTATCCGGCAAAAATTAAGTGAAAATTCATTAACTAACTAACAGCAGTTGCCTAAGCAAATAAGAAAATCACGGCGGGCGGAGTCTGGAAGTCGAAAGTAAAAGGAGAGTCTGTGAGTCTGAAGTAAAAATCTTTTGGCTACAAGCCTTCACCGAGTGATTGCTCCCCAAAGTAGCACAGCACACTCTGAAACCTCCTTGCTATAATTAGTGTGTAGAATCAATCTGTAATACGATAAAACCAATTAAGAGGTTTAAGCCGACAGAATAAACCATCCAAAAAATATTTACACGGTCAACCCCTACGGCTAAAAGGAATATTACCGTATTTCGTTATGCCGCATCCCGAGACATAAGTTAATCCATCCTGAACATCTGTTTCGGCATACGTGTGTTGGAATACATTCCCAAAGCGCTTCTCGGATCATTTCGTCCATATATTAACGTTTATCTTCCTCTCAGACTCGCTCGCCGCTCTTGATGTAATATTTCCATTATGTTAAATTATAAATGGGAATATTAAGATGTACTGTCAACATCCCCCGTCAAGCGTATGTCTATCCTTATGCGCTACATGCATCATAACAATCACGATCGCACACACATATAAATACGCCACATTCATAATCCGCAACATGCCATACGATTAGCTGTGCCGGAGATCATTCATGACAATATGGGTTCAGGCTCAGAAATACATTGCAAATTACTGATTATTATACGATTGTACAGTCAAACGACATCCAAGAAGACAATCGGGAACATATTGTTTACAAGATGCAGAGCCACCGATACGCAAAACCCGTGTCTGAGACGTATATATCCGAACATCAAGGCACTTGGCAGCTTTGCCAACTTCTTCACGGTGACGCGAGTCCACTCACCGACGCCTGCGGCATCTGCACCGTAGTTCATCACATGCAGCAAAGAGAAGAACAGCGCCATAAACCAGAACCACGCACGGAAATTGACCTTCAGCACCCATTTATAGCCGCGCAGCCAAAATATCAACGCCACAACAACACATGCCGCAAGTCGCGGCCACGACAGGCTGTAGACCGCCGTTGATGTTGCCAAGGCCGATACGATAAAGGTAATCGCGGCCGCACCCAACGTTACGTACAGTCGTTTGCGTCTCAGGGGCAGACGGAAAGCCGTCTCCTCCAATACGGGAGGCATCAGAATGACAACCCACAGCGGCAGATAGTTTCGCGCAGTGCCGACACTGCTGTCGGGTGTGACGGCGTTAAACACACCCATATCTACAAAGTGATATATTGCCGTCACTGAGAAGTTGACCACAAGAAACCAGAAACACGACATCAATACGCTTCCGATCTTAAGATCCGGCGTAGAATATTCCGTCGGCGAAACGACGAAACGGGCCATGTCGCGCAGTTTGGCGTTTCTGCGATATGCCACGAAAAACAGCGCAACAACGCATGCTACCGCTGCGGCAACTCCCGCGACAAAGACAAAATAGGGCAAAGGCTGATTTATAAGCAACTATATCCTACCGTCTACATAACATAGACCAACATCAAGCACATCCGCTCAACCCGGCATCACAGTCGGCGTATCACACGGCACGGGTTTCCCACAGCGATGCACCGCGGCGGGATGTCGTGCGTGACGACACTGCCGGCACCTATCGTGCTCCCGTCACCTATGGTTACACCGGGCAGGACGATAGTACCGCCGCCGATCCATACGTTGCGGCCGATGGTCACGGGCGCCGTTTGCGACCTCCAGAAACGGCCTTCGGGCGAGAGGCGCTCGTCGGGATCGGTCGGATGGAATACGGTATATATATGCACACCGGGGCCGATGCCGCTGTAATCCCCTATCGTGATCCTGTTGCAGTCGAGAAATACGCAGTTCATATTTATCTCCACATTGCGGCCAAGATATATATTCTCGCCATAGTCTACAAAGAATGGCGCGGCGATCGAAACATCCTTGCCGCGCGACCCGAGAAGCCCGTCCAACAGCGCCGCCTGTCTCTCGGCGTCGTCCGAAGCCGTCGCATTATACTCCGCCTGCAGCCGTTTGGCCTCGTGCCAACGGCGCAGGAGCGCTTCATCACCGCAATCGTAAATCTCGCCGCCGAGCATCTTCTCCTTTTCGCTTTTCATACTTTTCATCTGTTTATTTCATAGTCGCCGCATATATCCCTTCCGCGGCCGGTCTACCCTGCCGCCTCACATCCGCACCCTCCAACTCCAACAGCCGACGTTTTGCCTCCACCCCTCCTGCATAACCCACAAGAGCGCCGTCACGCCCGACAATGCGGTGGCACGGAACGAATATCGAAACAGGATTGGCCCCTACGGCGGCGGCGACGGCACGCACGGCACGACTGTCACCCACGCGTTCGGCCAACTCGCCGTATGATACCGTATCACCATAAGGCACCTCCCCTATCGCCTGCCACACACGTCGCCGGAACTCGGTTCCGAACATGCGTAAAGGTACATCGAAATACCTGCGGCAGCCGGCAAAATATTCATCCAACTGCCTCGCTGCCAGACGCGTCACCTCGGACGGCATGGCGATATACTCCGCCTCCGAAAGACGCCGTATCATGGCATCCGTCACAGCACGCTTGGGCTTCGACGCCCAGTCGCACAAGCACAACGCCCCCTCGCAACTGCCGAGAAGAAGATCCCCGCACGGAGAATGATATGTCATCGTAAGGATGGCTTTTTCGCGGTTCATGGAGATTGAGTTTTTTCAAAGATATGAATTTATCCGCGAAAGAAGCCCGTTTTCGATATAAAACAGGTCAATAAAGAGCAGCACAACGCGCATTTTCAGTTTTATTTTTATATTTTTGTATCGGAAGAGTATTGCCCGCTTGTGCGCGGCCTAACAAGACGAAAAATTGAAGATTTCGATTCGACATATAAGCACATTGCTCGTAGCCATCGCCGTAGCAGCGTTTTTCTCATACACTTACCATGCAAATTACGGTGCAGGGTACTTTGCCGCCGTCACTCCTGCCGCCATGACAAATATCCAGCCTTCGACACTCGACGTGATATATGAGCGGAACAACCACGGAGAGAGTGATTTCCTGCATCTGCAAGTCGATACCACATACATCGCCCACAGCAAAGGGGCATTCGCCGCCAAGTCTGCATGCAAACGTACCTTAGCCATGCGCCGCTTCGACGGGTCGTACCACCCTGCCGGCATCCGGCCCGAAGATATCTTCGTCACCGACGGCACCGCACTCGCCGTATGGCACGACACGGGCGATACGCGCCGCATCATGGGTTATGATTGCCGTTGCGCCGAGGCGTCATTCAACGGGCGCACGTGGCAGGCATGGTACACGGACCGTCTGCCCTACCACGTTGAAGGCATCAATACGACCGACGGACTCGAGGGCCTCATACTCGAGGTATGCGACCTTAGCGACGGTTCATACTCGCTCAAGGCAAGGCTCATAGCACAAAAGATAGGATAAACCGCATACAACAGCACACAACTACTTTAACAATAAACACTATGAAGAAAATTCTATCCCTGATTGCAGTTGCGGCGGCATTCGCCTCAGTTGCGACATCGTGCCAGCAGCACAACACGCTAACCGCTGCCGAGGAGGCCGACGGCTGGCAGCTCCTCTTCAACGGCGAGAACCTCGACGGCTGGCGCGACTACAACGGTGACTCGCTCACCAACGGCTGGCGTGTGGTTGACGGCTGCATACAGGCCTCGGGTGAGGGCGGCGACGCCTCGGGTTACATCGTGACCGACAAGAAATACGCCAACTTCGAGTTGGTATGGGACTGGAAACTCACCCACGGCGGCAACAGCGGCATGCTCTACCACGTAATCGAGAATCCCAAGTTCCCCGTGCCTTATGTAACGGGTCCCGAGTATCAGCTCATCGACAACGAGGGCTGGGAGGAGGTTAATGCCCCCGCCAAACTCGAGGAGTGGCAGAAGCTGGGTGTGGATTACGCCATGCACCTGCCCGACTATGACAAGATGCACGTAAACCCCGTCGGCGAGTGGAACACCTCGAAGATCGTCTTCGACAACGGCCATGTGGAGCACTGGCTCAACGGTGAGAAGATCCTCGAGTTCGAGGCTTGGACCGATGACTGGTTCGCCAAGAAGGCCAGCGGCAAGTGGGGCGACGCTACGGAGTACGGTCTGGCTCACGAGGGTGTCATCTGCCTTCAGGACCACGGCGACCCCGCATCGTTCCGCAATATCAAGATCAAGGAGCTGCCCCGCAAGGCCGGCAAGACGGTCGACCTGTTCAACGGCAAGGACCTCAAGGGCTGGGAGCTCTTCGGCAGCATGCGCGTATCGGTGGATGAGGAGGGCAACCTCGTTACCGAGAACGGCGAGGATCTGCGCTACGGCTATCTCGGCACACGCGAGTATTACGACGACTTCGACCTGACGGTAGAGTTCAAGCAGGTGACCAACGGCAACTCGGGCCTCTTCTTCCACTCGTTCGTCGAGGGCGGATACAAGAACAACATCGTCAACGGATGGCAGTGCGAGGTTGCGCCTCAGGGCTACGATACGGGCGGTATCTATGAGTCTTACGGCCGCGGCTGGCTCGTACAGATCCCCGACGAGAAGGAGTCTATCCTAAAGGAGGGCGAGTGGAACACGCTCCGCCTCAGAGTCGAGGGCAACAAGGTTCAGACGTGGCTTAACGGCGAGCCCATGATCGAGATCGAGGATGAGCTTATCGGCAACACCCCGGGCCGTATCATGCTCCAGATCCACGACGGCAACAACATCAAGGTGCTGTGGAAGAACTTCAAGCTCACTACGCTCTAAGCTCCATCGCATGTCATAAATATGATCCGGCCTTCGTGTGAAGGCCGGATTTTTTATTGACACAGGTAATGAGTCGGATGATACGTGCGGTCAAAACATTCGCCTATACCGGGGATTACATCCCGTTTTTCGCAAATCGGCACCCGTATTTTCGGCAAAATATCGTATATTTGCACGATATGGCCGTAACGGGCCCAAACCGATTTTACGTTTACCGACAATGATATTCTCTCGATACCTGCCGTCGCTGCTTGCCGTCGCCGCGCTGTTTACAGTCTCATGTTCGGGCCGCACGGCCGCCGGAGACAACAGACCGGAGGTTACGGTTACTATTCTGCCCCTGAAATATCTCGTTCACGAGATTACGGGCGATGATTTTGCCATCGAGGTACTTGTGCCCGCAGGCGCCAGCCCCGAGACATTCGAGCCTACGCCCAAGCAATACATACGCCTGAACGAGTCACGGATGGTATTCGCCACGGGGCTTATCGACTTCGAGAACGCCCTGCTGGCACGCATGGAACATAAGGAGCGTCTCGTGGACCTGAGCCGCGGCGTGGAGCTAATGGCCGGATCATGCTCCCACGACCGTGCCGCCGAGGCTCGCAGCCGCGCAGCCGCCGCCAAAGGGCTTCCGCACGGCATAGACCCGCATATATGGACTTCGCCGCGCGAACTGAGGATCATGGCCCGCAACGCCTACGAAGCCATCATGACACAATACCCCGACTCGACAAAATATACCGCCACGTATAAGGCGCTCGATGCCCGTCTGCGCAATCTGGACGATACATGCCAAACCATGTGCGAGGCCTCGCCGACAAAGGCCTTTGTCGTCTACCATCCGGCTCTCACATACTTTGCCCGTGCCTACGGTCTCGAACAGATCGCTGTCGAGACCGACGGCAAGGAACCCTCGGCTCGGGAGTTGGCGCGTCTGATAGACCGTGCTCGCGAGGCCAAAGTGACGGCACTGCTCTACCAGTCGCAATTCCCGCGTTCAGTCGTCGAGGTCGTGGCACGCGACATCGGGGTCGAATGCCGCGAGATCGACCCCATGGCAGAGAATGTCGAGCAGAACATACTCGACATCACACGAACCATAACGGGCGCACAATAAAGCTACGTAAAACACAAAACGACATCACACCATGCATGACAGAACGCTCATATCGCTGCGCGGCGTAGGGGTCTCGTATGACGGGCACGTGGCTCTGGAGGGTGTCGATCTCGACATCTACGCCGACGACTTCATAGGCGTCATCGGCCCCAACGGCGGCGGCAAGAGCTCCTTGGCCAAGGCCATACTCGGCGCCGTGGAGCACAGCGGCACCATCACCATAGACGACTCACTGCGTTGCGGCAACCACTACAAGATAGGATATATGCCACAGGTATCACAGTTCGACCGCCGTTTCCCGATCTCGATCGAGGAGGTAGCCCTGTCGGGCCTGCAGAGCGACAAAGGTTTCTTCGGCATCTATCGGGCCGAGGATCGGCGCCGTGCCAAAAGTCTGCTCGACGAGGTCGGCATAGGCGACATAGCCTCAAAACCCATAGGAGAAGTATCGGGCGGCCAGATGCAGCGGGCGCTGCTGTGCCGCGCCATAATATCCGATCCGCGGCTGTTGATTCTCGACGAGCCGACCAATTTTGTCGACAGCAGCTTCGGCCGCGAACTTTTCGCCATGCTCCAGCGTCTGAACAGCCGCATGGCCATAGTGATGATAACGCACGACATAGGTACCGTGTCTAGTGTCGTCAAGTCCATCGTATGCGTAAACCGCCATGTACACCGCCACGACTCGAATATCATCACTCCCGAGCAGCTGCGCAACTACAACTGCCCCATTCAGATCATATCGCACGGCGACATACCGCATACGGTGCTCGGCCACCACGAGGGCGACGGATGCCCCGACCATACGCACGCCGATGGCAAATGATATTGTCATGATACGGCAATACAGCCGTCAACATTATTACGGGCAACGGTAACGGCGCGTATACGATAAAATGAAACAGCAGGTCTCCCGACGGGAGACCTGCTGTTTGTTATTCGGGTATCGTTCTTCTACCCCACCCTCTACTTGGCCTCGTTGACCTTGCTCAGGTCGCCGAAGAGGCTCTCAAACGACGAGACCATATCGCGGCGCATGGCCACATAATACTTGTGCACGAGCGATGCATTATGCGGTTCGGTCGGGTTGTTAGCCTTGACATAGAGCGCATTGCGCAGTGCCACGGCCTTCTCCATCAACTCCACCACAGCATCCTCCTTCGAGGGCTGGAAATATATCGCCATCTCGCAATCGAAGACGAACTCCTCCAAACGATAGTCGATCTCCTTCTTAAGATCTCTCAAATTTGCCATATCGATTCTGTTTTTACCTTATTGTTAAGATGTTATTTTGGACAAATGTAATAAAACGATTCCACTTATGCAAATTATCACGATGCAGCAGTACGCGGCACACGACTGCCCGCTTCCGCAGACACTGCGTTCGCCGCCCCGCAGACACATCCTGCACGGATGTTTACTCTACGCTCGTAAGATATATGTTGCGGAACTCGATCGGGCCGCCCTCGCTCTGCAAGGCGATATAACCGTTCTTGTACTCTGACGTTGCCTCGTTCTGAAGCTCGCCGTTGATATATACGGTGATCTTGCCGCCCTTGCACGTGATGTCGGCCTCGTTCCACTCGCCCACAGGCTTCTCGCACTCGCCGCCGACACGATCCTTGACGGGGAACTCGCCCACACACTCCACTTCAGCGATCTTGGCTCCGCCCAGCATCACGAAATCACCGGCACGTCCCGCCTGCAACTGACACTCCACGGCCTCGGGCCAAACCTTGTCACCGCTCTGCACACGCTGGAATATACCGCTGTTGGTACCCTCGCCGATCCATCGCCACTCGACATGGAGCTGATAGTCTCCGTATGTCTTGTGCGTGCGCATATAACCGAAAGGCTTGCCGGCAATGCGGATACATCCGTCGGCAACGCCGAACACCTCGCTTGCGGGCGTCTGGCTCTCACTGTCTACGACACATACCCATCCGTTGAGGTCCTTGCCGTTGAATAACGACGTCTTGTTGTTGTCGGCACATGACGAAACAATGGCAGCCAAAGCTACCGCCGCAAGAATGATTTTCGCTTTCATGATCTTCAGATATTCTTTTTTCCGTTAAAAACTTTTGTCGCAAAAATAACGATTAATACACTATCGGAGAAAAATAATGCAAGCTTTTTTCGCTTATTTGGATAATACGGGAGGCGCCCCGACATCATCCATTCCGAAAACGGCGTTTCCGATTCGCCTTTGCCGCCGGCTTTCACTATATTGGCGGAACCAAATATGAAAAACTGCGTTTTTCTATTTGTCCCTGCTCTCGACTTTTCGTATATTTGTCACGTATAAGCCACGACCGTACGCAGTGATGTGTCGTCGAGGCTCTTTTCGCATGACTTAAATATACCAAGACATCTGTATCAAATGAAGAGATCTCTGCTCACAATTATGCTATTGCTCGGCATGGCCATAACATCCGCGGCAAGCACACCCGGCATTGACAACCAAACACCAAAGAGTGATCCCGTCACCGAAAAGGACTATGCGGGATACCTGTTCGTCTACTTCACGGGCAACCATATCTCACAGGAGGCAATATGCTTTGCCGTAAGCTACGACGGCTTCAACTACCGTGCTCTGAACGGCGGACGCCCCGTGCTCGACTCCAAGAAGATAAGCTCCACGGGCGGCATGCGTGATCCGCATATCCTGCGCGGCGAAGACGGGCGTACGTTCTATATGGTGGCTACCGACATGGTCTCGGATAACGGCTGGGACTCCAACCGCGCAATGGTGTTGATGCGCTCGACCGATCTGGTAAACTGGACACATTCGGTCGTAAACATGCAGAAACGCTACGAGGGGCAGGAGAGACTCAAGCGCGTATGGGCTCCGCAGACGATCTATGATCCCGAGGCCGGTAAATATATGATTTATTGGTCGATGAAGTACGGCGACGGCCCCGACGTGATATATTACGCCTATGCCAATGACTCGTTCACAGATCTGGAGGGTGAGCCTAAGCCGCTGTTCATACCCGAGAACCGCCTCTCGTGCATCGACGGCGACATCGTGCTGCGCGATGGCGTCTACCATCTCTTCTACAAGACCGAAGGGAACGGCAACGGCATAAAGTCGGCAACCTCTACATCACTCACATCCGGCAAATGGGAGGAGCAGCCCGACTACAAGCAGCAGACGACAGATGCCGTCGAGGGTGCCGGTACATTCAAACTCATCGGCGAGAACCGCTACATACTCATGTACGACGTATATATGCGCGGCCGCTACCAGTTCACCGAGAGCGACGACCTGCGTACGTTCCGCGCCATCGACCACGAGGTGAGCATGGATTTCCATCCGCGCCACGGCACCGTCATGCCCGTCACGGCAGCCGAGCTGCGGCAACTGTTCGACCGCTGGGGCCGCCCGGAGGGTATGCCCGAACCGCCCAAGAACCCCATCCTCACGGGATTCCATGCCGACCCCGAGATACTCTACTCCAACAAGACGGGACGCTACTACATCTACTCCACCACAGACGGTATGGACGGCTGGGGCGGATGGTACTATACGGTCTTCTCTTCCGACGATCTGATCAATTGGCGTTATGACGGCGTAGCGCTCGACCTGCGAAGCCAGTCGCCGTGGGCCGACGGCAATGCGTGGGCTCCCGCCATCGAAGAGAAACTCATCGACGGACAATACAAATATTTCCTCTATTTCAGCGGCAATCCACGTACCGGAGGCGGCAAGCAGATAGGCGTAGCCGTGGCAGACTCACCTGCAGGCCCCTTCACCGACATAGGACACCCTATCGTGACCGATTCGCCCGTAGGATACGGACAGCAGATCGACGTGGATGTATTCACGGATCCCGTCTCGGGCAAATCATATCTATACTGGGGAAACGGATACATGGCAGGGGCCGAACTTAACAAGGACATGCTCTCGATAAAGCCGCGCACGCTCCGAGTGATGACTCCAGAGGGAGGTACTCTGCAGGACTACGCCTACCGCGAGGCTCCGTACGTCTTCTACCGCAACGGGCTCTACTACTTCATGTGGTCGGTAGACGATACGGGCGCCGCCAACTACCACGTGGCATACGGCACGTCACGTTCGCCTCTGGGACCGATCGAAGTGGCTGCGGACCCGATAGTTATCATACAGGATCCCGCACAACAGATATACGGCACGGCCCACAACTCCATCCTTCAGATCCCGGGCAGCGACGAGTGGTACATAATCTACCACCGCATAAACCGTAACTACATATCCAACGGTCCGGGTACGCACCGCGAGGTTTGCATCGACCGCATGGAGTTCAATGACGACGGCGCCATAAAACGTGTTGTCCCGTCGAGATAGCCGTGCGGCATTAGGAAAAAGAGGTCCAAAACAATAATATTCAAAGCATCCGTATGAAACGTACATTAATGACAATTGCCGCGTTATTCATTACGCTCGCGGCAGCGGCCTTCACGCGTGTGGAGATCAAGGTTCACAGCGAGGCCATGAACAAGGATATACCCGTCATCGTGGCCCTGCCCGACGGATATCAGACCATGAACGCACTGCGTACGGTCTATCTGCTGCACGGCTACGGGGACAACTACACGGCATGGAGCGAGAAGGGCAACGCCTGCCCCATGGCCGACACCTACGGCGTAATTATCGTCATGCCCGACGGCGGCTTCGACAGCTGGTATTACGACAGTCCGGTCGAACCGACATACCGTTACGAGACCTTCGTCGCACGTGAACTCGTCGAATACATCGACTCGCACTACCGCACCAAGGCCGAGCCCTCGGCCCGCGCCATAGCGGGTCTGTCGATGGGAGGCCACGGCGCCCTCTACCTCGCCATACGCCATCAGGACGTTTTCGGCGCTGCGGGCAGTCTCTCGGGTGGTGTCGACATACGCCCCTTCCCCGACAACTGGAACATTGCAAAGCGTCTGGGCACTCTGGCCGAGCATCCCGACGACTGGGAGCGTAACACGGTCATCAACATGATCGACCAGATCAATCCCGACTCGCTGAAGATCATCTTCGACTGCGGTACCGAAGATTTCTTCTATGAGGTGAACTGTGCCCTGCACGACAAGCTCATGGAGGCACACATACCGCACGATTTCTACCAGCGCCCGGGCGTACACAACTGGGACTACTGGAGATACTCGCTGAAGTACCACATGCTCTTCTTCGACAAGTTCTTCCATTCGGACTCCGACGCAAACAACTAATACACATACGATGAAAAAACTATCCATACTGCTGTTACTGGCGCTTTGCGTCACAGCCGTCCGTGCACAGGACGACGCGAACGCCGCCAAACGCAACCGTTACGCTCTGGCCGAACGATTCACGGCCTCCAAACTGGGAAACATGCTCTTCTCGACGATGGTCGACCCGCACTGGTTCAAGTCGGGCGAGAAGTTCTGGTATTCCTACAAGACGAGCGAGGGCACACGCTGGTATGCAGTCGATCCCGACAAGCGGCAGCGCAAACCGCTCTTTGATCACGCCAAGTTGGCGGCTCAGCTCACCGAGATCGTAAAGGATCCCTTCATTGCCGAGCAGCTGCCCATACGCAACCTCGACGTGGATGAGGACGGACGCACCTTCACATTCGAGATCGTCTCGTCGCAGGATGCAAAACCCGAGAAGCCCTCGCGCGAGGATTCGCTTGCGGGCAAGAAACCCAAGAAGGCCGAGGGCAAGGAGATATTCTACTTCTCGTACGACTACGAAAAGGGTGAACTTACACACCTCAAGGACAAGGAGAAGGAGACCAAACAGCTGGGCTGGGCATCCGTATCGCCCGACGGCAAGACGGTCATCTATGCCAAGGATATGAATCTCTACCGCATGTCGCGCGAGGATTACGAGAAACTCAAGAAGGACGAGAAGGACTCGACCGTGGTCGAGACGCAGATCACCACCGACGGGGTCAAGGACTTCGGCTACGGGCAGCCATACAGCCTGCTCAATACCGACACGCTGTGCAACGGCAAACGCCGCGGCGTCTACGGGCTCTGGTCACCCGACTCGCGTTACTTTGCCACGATCGTCACCGACGAGCGTGCCGTACGCGATCTGTGGGTCATAAACTCTATGGCTCAGCCGCGTCCCACACTCGAAACATATAAATACCAGATGCCGGGCGAGGCCGAGGCTCCGATCTACCATCTCTATCTCTTCGACATGAACGACAACTCGCGCCGCGAGATCACCACGGGCCGCTTCAAGGACCAGACCCTGTCGATAGCCTCGAAACCGCGCGAGCAGAAACAGCGCCACATGTACGACCAGCCGCGCGTATGGCTCGGCGACAACGAGCGTTTCTTCGTGACGCGTTCGAGCCGCGACTTGCACCGCATAGACATCTGTTCATACACGATCGGGCAGGACACGCTGCGTCCGCTTATCGAGGAGCGTATGAATACATATATCGAGGTACGTCCGCTCTCGGCCGTCGGCGACGGCAAGGAACTCATACAGTGGAGCGAGCGTGACGGATGGGGACATCTCTACCTCTATGACGACCAAGGCAACCTCATACGCCGCCTGACCGAAGGGCCGTGGCACGTACACGAGATCCTCGACGTGGACGAGAAGCACCGTACGGTCTACTTCACCGCCATGGGCCGCGAGGAGGGCGAGAACCCCTATTACCAGCACCTCTATTCGGTCAGCCTCGACGGCGGCGATGTGAAACTGCTCAATAAGGGAGACTACTTCCACACGACGGAGGTAGACGACGCCTGCCGTTATTTCGTGGACAACTACTCGCGTGTGGATACCATCCCCGAAACTGCTCTCTACGACTGCCTCGGCAACAAGCTGATGGTACTTGAGACGAGCGACTTCTCGCAGCTTCTGGCCAACGGATACAAGTTCCCCGAGACCTTCACCGTGAAGGCCGCCGACGGAGTGACGGACCTCTATGGCGTGATGTACAAGCCCTTCGACTTCGACTCGACGAAGCGCTACCCCATCATCGACTACGTATACCCGGGTCCGCAGGTCGAGGCCACGTCGTACCCCTATACGCGCATGAACCTGCGTACCGACCGTCTGGCACAGGCGGGATTCATCGTCATCACGGTGGGCAATCGCGGCGGCCATCCCGACCGCTCGAAGTGGTACCACAACTACGGCTACGGCAACCTTCGCGACTACGGCCTTGCCGACCAGAAGGCGGCCATCGAGCAGCTCGCCGCACGCTACAACTACATTGACATCGACCGCGTGGGCATCCACGGACACTCTGGCGGCGGCTTCATGTCGACGGCGGCGATACTGCAATATCCCGATTTCTTCAAGGTGGCGGTATCATGCGCGGGCAACCATGACAACCGTATCTACAACCGCTGGTGGAGCGAGACGCACCACGGCGTCAAGGAGCAGGTGAGCGAAAAGGGAGACACGACGTTCGTCTACCACATAAGCACCAACCCCGAGATCGCACGCCAGCTCAAGGGGCACCTGCTGCTCGTGCACGGCGACATCGACAACAACGTGCATCCGGGCAATACGCTGCGTGTGGTCGACGCACTGATCCGCGCCAACAAACGCTTCGATATGCTCATGCTGCCGCAGCAGCGCCACGGTTTCGGTGACATGAACGAATACTTCTACTGGCGCATGGTCGACTACTTTACCGACTACCTTATCGACGGCCGCCAAACCGAGGTGGACATTCCGCAACGGTAAGCTATGATTCAAACGATAGTAAACGCCCCGAACTCAAGTCTGGTTCGGGGCGTTACTTACTATAACTAATTTTCATCGAGATACTGTTCCAAATAGTGTGTCTGGTGGAGGGTAAATAAAAAAGTCTACAGATTTTTTAGATTTGTATAGGGAATCAACAAAAAACTAAAAAAGAGTAGACTTATGGTGTTGACAAAGGAACAACT
>OJKC01000941.1_pt1 | contig 20407 bp, 17 predicted proteins | sample 1596401 | NCBI WGS metagenome assembly OJKC01 (sample SAMEA4350162, study PRJEB24818) | metagenome | biome: human; feature: gut; material: faeces | place: Denmark | collected 2013-09 | reverse complement strand
GCATAACAACAGGCACATTGTATGCTGTCAACGGAAGTCCAAAGGGGTGTGCGTTTGAACAAAAAGAAAAAGTCCACAAACATTTCCCCTTATCCCGATGAAGTCATCGACCGTCTGGCACGGGCATTCTATCCGGCGATCCTTGCCTGCTGGAACAGCGAGGAAGGTCAGCGGGAATTTGCCGTGTGGCAGGCGGAACAGGCTCATCATGGAAAGAAAGAAAAACAGGAAGTTCCCGCTGGGGAACTCCCTGCCTTACTTATCGTGTGGATTTTTCAGGGTGCGTCCGGCATGTCGCACCCTTTTTTCGGAGATGTTTTTTAAAAATCACTCGAATCGCATCTAAATATGATTCCTCACATGGTTTGATATGCGCCAACGAACATGTACCATAATCAATCATCCCTACAATCAAAGAATTTTTTCGGTCAAGATTTCCAAATATCTTCTGAACACAATCCGTATCTGGCATAATACTTCTATTAATATCAAATGGTCTTCTTTCATCTAAAAATCCAATCTCGATATAATCTACATTTGCATCTACCAACCGTTCAAAGATACTAACCATATTATTATGTCCAAACTTCCAGTCGTTAACGTATCCTCCATCTCTCAGTGTACAATCTAACAGCTTTATTTCTCCCATGTATGAAATCTCCATTTATCAATATTCGTGCCATAATGACGCCTTTTTAATTTTATAGCATCACATACTTTATGTCAATTTTTATTTAACTCAAGTTTACAGGCACCGCGCATCTGTGGTAAAATTTGCATTATAGGTCTTCTTTTTATCAATGATTCATGGTACAATAATAGTTAAAATTATCAATGAAAGGTTTTAAAATGTTTAAAGATAAATTAACCAACAATAAATTTATTGTATCTTTACTTATAAATCTTACTTTCCTGTTTCTTGCTCTATTATTCTGTGACATGAAATATGAAGTATCTGATGACTTTATTATGGATGCGATATTATCCGGAGCTCTTGGACATAATTACAACGAACACTTACTTTTCTCTAACATCCTATATGGTTATCTTCTTAAGTTTTTATATTCCATTACCGAAAAGATAAGTTGGTACTTCGTTTTTCAAGTCGTAATTTGCTTCGTTTCCTTAACATCTCTCTGTTATATAGTTTTGAAGCGAAACAACTCACTTATAGGATTAATTTTTTGTCTTATTTTTGTTTCCTTTTTCTCTGACGATTTGTATATTTTGGTACAATTTACCAAGACCGCTACGGTTGCAACATGCGCAGGAGGAAGTATGTTTTTATATGCTATTTTTTATTCAGAAAAAAGGCGAAAACATATGATAATCGGTGCACTATTAACAATTCTTGGGTCAATGATCCGTTTTCAATGTATCTTTATTGTACTTGTTTTTCTTTTTATAGTATTTATAAAGTATGCTTTTACTATCAAGGAATTCAATACTCATTTTTTTATTAAAAATTTATTGTATTGTGTAATTCTCTTTATATCAGTTTTATGCGTTATGGGAGTAGATAAAATTATTTGGAATAATTCACCGTCCTACAAACAATACCGAGAATTAAATGAATTACGTGCATCCATTACAGACATTAAAACATATGATTATTCGTCCTATGCTTCTTTTTTTGAATCAAAGGGATTAGATGAAATTGACTTTCATATGATTGAATCATGGAATTTACTAGATCAGAACATTTATACCCCTGAAATTCTAACAAACTACTCCACTGTCAAAAAGGAGGTTCATAAAAAATATATACTCTCTGTAAAGCACTTGATAAACGCTTTTCGTGACAGGAAATATCAATCATATACTGTTGTTTGGGGTTTAATATTAATGATGTTTATTCTATTATTTATTGATCCCCATAAATTTATTTGTATGATTCCCGATTTTATTATAGCCGGATTACTTCTTGTATACTTTTTTATACGCGGTCGAGTTGTATATCGAGTGGAATACTGCATTTTTTTATGTCTTGCAATTGGTCTGATTACTTCGTTAAATGTGACCACACTAAATAATACATATAAATTATCATTAAATATTTTAGGTGCTTTCATTCTATTATTGAAGGTTCCTTTATACATTCCAGATACAAATTATAAGACAATGTCGGATGAGATATATTCACAATATATTTCTGATACCATGTTTCGTTCATATGATTTCAATATAAAAAAATACCGATGTGATATCTCACACAGACGACCACATGCGGATTTAATAGGCTACATTGAATCAGATAACGAACATTATTATTTAATGGATTTTTCCTCAACCATTCAATTAATATATTATAATTACAAGCCATGGAAGCGACTTCCAGTCGGATACTATAATAATAATTATTTTTATTTGGGCGGAGTTACTTATGGTTATCCTTCAAATAATACATGCTGGGCAGAAAACAATATTAATTTTAAATCTCCACTAAAAAGCCTTGTAAATGACAAAATCATCTTGGTGGACAGCCGCCAATACACTACGAAATTTGAATATCTGAAAAAATACTATTATAAAGATGTATCTGCGGAGCTTATCACCACAATCAATGGATTTAAATTATGGAATTTTTACGAATAAAGAGGACTATATATGTATATGATTACCCTTTTCCCAAAATGCAATTTAGAATCTGCTTCAAAAATATAACCTATAGGCTTACCAAAAGAATGATTGTGCATCTTAGACACAATCATTCTTTTTTATCTTTCTAATCAGCTGTTTTTCCAACTCAATTACCAAAGAATCTTTCAATACCGTCATCACAATTCCATACACGCCAAAAAAACAAACCGCAGATATCACAAGCGTTGGAAATACGCCGACTCCTAGCAATTTTACCCAGAAAGATGCGGCACTTCCAAGTCCGACTGCGATAAGAATCTTTCCATATGGAAGCTTCTGAAATATCCCCATCTTCAGATCTCGAATCGCTACACATTGCCAGCCTAACACAACAGCTTCCGCAACCAGTGTACCAAGCGCTGCACCTGCTGCGCCATAGATTGGAATAAAAATCGTATTTAACACCAAATCTACAATCGCTCCTGCAATCTCAGAATATAATACCTGTTTTTCTCTTCCTAATGGTACCATCATCTGAATGCCAGTCACATTGCTGATGCCAATCAGCGTAAGCGTCGGCATGATTATCTGCATTGGTATGATAGCTCCGGCATACGCTTTACCAGATAAGAAGAAAATTCCTTCTTTCGCATAGATCATAAAATAAATGGAAAAAGGGATCGCCACAAGAAAGATAAAATGCATTGTCTTCTTCAATATTCTTGAGAACTCGTCCATCATACCTTTATCTACATAATAAGACGCTCTTGGTAATAATACCGTGCTAGCAGAAGTCACTACACTAACCATGATTGATTTGATCTTTACTGCGGCTGAATAGTATCCAACCTCCACCTTATCTTTCATGAACCCAAGCATGACGTTATCCAGATTTGTATATATCGTTGTCGCCACAGACATTGAGAAAAAGACCAATATCATCTTGATATGACGTCTAATATGATAACCTCCGATTGGTTTTAAATAAATATATTTACGAAGATTTATAAAATTTAAAACATTCGAAGCAGATGTAGCAAGAATTGTCAAAAAACCATACTGCAAACAATCCTCTGGATCACGAACAAGCATAAATGTACTGATCAACGCTACAACCTTGAATATCAAAGAACGTACCGTAATATACGTATATTGCTCTAATGCTTTGTATAACCATTCTACGCCAAGTGCATTCAGCAATATCGTCGCACCAATAATCAAAAGTAATGTATGTTCTTCCCGAAACTTTGGAACGACCGCAAGCGAAATAAAGAACACAGCATATACAATTGCAGACATGAACAGATTGATAAACAACAATTCATGAACCGCACGGGTTAACTCTTCTTTATTGTCTCTCACTTTTGCACATAGCCGGATACCATAGGTCGGAATTCCAAGCTGCGCAAACATTGCAAAATACGTCACAACGGCCGTCGCAAAAGCGACTCTTCCTGTTCCTACCGGAAGCAGGATTCTTGACACATACGGGAATGTAATCAAGGGAAAAATAAAGGATGACATAGACAGCAATGCATTCATCACCATATTTAATTTAACAGACTTTGTCTTTATCTCAACCATTACAGTTATTTCCGGGTATCAATCACACCAAGTATTGATACTTCATTCTCCATACATAAATCAACCATATCATACACTCGCTGATAAAGCGATACACCCTTCTTCTCAATCATAACTGCCGCTCCTTCTGCAAAAAGCTTGGACATTGCCTCGCTATCAGTAACAATCTCTGCTAATACATCCAGCTGAATGCCTTGTTTTTCAAGTTTCTTTACGAGATCTTCCTGCATATTTTCACTAATATTCCTCATATCACTGGATATCAGCGCTAACTTTGTAATCTCCTTTTTCTTACATGCTGCCAAAATTTTTGCTACCACAAATCCTAGTTGCTCCTGCATTTCAGATTCTGATATGTTTCCCAGTAATTTCATCCCCATAGTAAGTGTGTAATCCGTGTCTGCAACAATAACTTTGCTATACATAAAACATAATAACAGGATCACAATGGAACCTGCCGCGCCCAATACACCTCCTACCAGTCCATATTTTATGAGTTTTTTCTTATCCACATGTGGCGCTGGCACCGCATCTGCAGTTGTTCCCGTCTCCTCCAGTTTTTCTTCTTTTAACGCCTGTTCTTTCTCGTCCTCGACAATGCCATTATAATAAGTTAATGTATTCCCAGATAGTGCATCCACCGCATTTTTCAATCGATCCTTTGTATTCACACGTTCTGTATATATCGTCCTTTGCACATTATAAATTGTATCAGAACGAACGACCGCAGTCTGAGTATCTGTCATCACAAGGGTATGTTTTTCAACATTTTTTAGTTCACCAGCATATTGAATCAAAGTCTCTTTTGCAAGTTCGTCCAATCCCGGAACCAAATTTGTCCCATATACATACAGGCATAATCCTCCGTTTGTTTGCATAGCGGAGTCATAAGATACATCCAACAACTCTTTAATCTGTGCAGCTGTATAATCCCCTTTCAGTTCCTTCGATTCAGCCACCGAATCAGCCAATCCACCATTTCGAATATAAGCAATATATGCTGATAAAATCTGATTCTGAGCCTCTGTCCGTTCTTCTACAGTATCCAGCGTCACATCCAGTTTTATTTGGAACTGATATGTCTTTTGCTGCATATGATATGGCTCAATCTGCATATAAAGCGACTCATCCAAATATTGCTCTATCTCAGCCATACGATCATAAGAATACAATGCATATGAGATATCCGCTTTTTCTGTTTCTGAAAATTCCTCGTACATATCTTCCAGCTTCACCGGAGTCTGAGACTGTTCTGCATCAATTGCCCGTTTATTCTTCAAATAGCAAAGTCCTGCCAATCCCACTGCTCCGCATAGCGCTAATACAATAACAAGCGCTATATATTTTCGGATATATGCAAACACATTTTTTACTTTAATTACTCTGTCATTTTGTTGGTTCATTTATTCTGTCCTCCTATGCCACTTTGTTTAGCTTCTCAATCGCTTTTATGGAACTACATGTTTCAATACCGGAATTTTACGAATTACCCATATGATAGCAACACAAACTGCAACAATTCCTATTGGAGAAAGCAATCTCCATATTAACGATACCTCATTAACTCTTGTCAATCGTATAACCGCTTTTAATACCGACCAATGCAAAAGATAGACGCCAAAAGTATATTTATTTAAATATACTACTATTGCCCGTATCCACTTTACATCCATTATCTTTGGAGCAATTTGTTTAATTAACACAAAAACACCTATCGCGTAGAGAATACATGGAACATCATTGTATCCATTAAACGTTTTATTTACAGTCCCATCACGCATGGATAAAAAATAAGTTCCAATCATATTTGTAAACAACCCTAAAATAGCCAAAATATATATGACTATTCTATCTTTTCTTTTTATTTCTTGTGTATGTAAGAGCCAACCAACCACAACATAAAACAGATATGACATATTTACAAATAATCTAAATCCAGGATTATAAGGAACCCAATCTGTAAACTTCGCTGCAAAAGGAATTAATACATTCAACAAAAAACCTACAACACTTATATATACATATACCGATTTTCGTTTTTCCTTCTCCACTGCTGAGAATAAAGGGATTGCTAGATAGGCCGCGTATAACGGCATAAAAAACCAATAAGTCGTTACTATAGAACCGCCATTTACTAATCCCGCAATAACGTATTTAATGGTCACATTATTCCATTGTAAATTATGCATACATATGTTAAATCCTATACCTATAAAACTCCAAAATATATATGGAAAAACTGTTTTTTTCGCTCGCTTGATTAAAAACGTTTTTGTATCATATCTTTGTCTGTAATCAAGCAAGTTTGCTCCTGTTATCATAAAAAAACACGGAACAGCAAAATACAATCCCGCCTCAATTATATTCGCCGATTTCCAATATCTATCTGTGCTAAAAGTCCAAAAGCAATTATTTGAATGCAAATACACAACTGCCAGCATAGATATTACATTCATCAGCATTATACTTTCACTTTTTCGCGTACTCTCTTGCATCTCCCATCCCCCTTTTTACATTTTTATCTACAATTGATTTCTGTCCTGCTAATGTAAGCACAATAAAAGGATTAAATGTAATATCAAAAAGTCTTGGTTCTGTTATACTGAAGACCATAATTATCATCAATATCCATGTATAATAATACTGCTTTTTCTGTATTGATTTTTTTAACATATATGCATATGCAAGCAATACGATACTTAAAAATAATATTCCATGATCCAACAAAATTTTTACATAAGAACAATCAACATAGTTATACGTCCCTTTTAATGTCTCTTCCATGTTAAATCCAATCCACTCAATATCTTTTCCAAATAAAGAAATGCCATATTCTGACATTGCGTTTTGCCCAAGCGCCAATCTGCCCGACAACAACTTATTTAATTGAAAATATGTCGTATTCTGCGGATTATAGAATGCATGTAACAAAATCGCAAAAATTGCAACTACCACTGGGGACGCAATAAATACGCCTTTTAATTTCTGTATAAATCTTCCATTGTTTACATTTAACCGATAGATTGCAAAAATTATAATTGTTACTATACTAATCAAAAAAGCGAATCTGGAGTTTGTCATTTTGTATAAATACAAACTAATTCCTAATGCTATAATATCCTCCCAAATTGACAATTTTCCCTTTTTCAAATATATATACTGCAACAATATAAATACAAAAAGAATCGCTCCCGTTGTTGTCCACGAAAAGCCAAGGAAATGGCGTATTCGGCCTCCATCCTGCCTAACATAATCTTTTATTACTCCAATTCGCGATCCGATAACGCATACACACAATACAACAGATTGTACTGCACACGATATTTTAATAATATGGTTTTCGTCCACATTGCATGCAGCGATAAAAATCAACAAATAAAAAATTATGGTTTTATTAAATGAACCCAAAAAACTTAAAGCAACCACACACGATACATCTAAAAATAATTTTATCCTTTTGCGATTATATATATCTGAACATATTACTTTGAAAGCCAAAAGAATATATGCCACATATCTTGCCATTTTTGTAAATATATTTATTAACGATAACCGGTCATTACCCTGCCCAAATGCAGCCGCAGTCAAATCCAAGGTATTTGCAGACATATAAACAAAAAACGCAAGAAGAAATACCACTTCTGTTTTTCGGATATTTAATTGATTGTTACCCTCATTACGAGCTATTTCTTTCATACTTCCACTTTTATTTCATTGCCTTTTCAATAGCTTGTTTTGTATAAAATCCACTGGTTAATCGTTTTGATATAAGCTTCGCGTGTTGTAACATATCCGCATATTCATCTTCTGTGAGTTTTTCAAAAATATCTTTTATCTCATATAATGAAGAAATCGTAATTCCAACCCGCTCTTGTTCGACAAATTCAGCCAAAGCTGCTTCTTTCCATATAATGACGGGAATTCCACTTGCAAGATATAAGGAGGTCTTATGTGGGTTATTCACCTTTAGGTATTCCCCATAAACGCCTGCACATGTATCAACGGATATTCCATCCCACACAAGCCCAAAGTTTCCTTCTAATTCATAAGGTAACTCTGCTGGCGGAAAAGATCCATGATAGCAAATGTTCCCTCCTGCTTGTCCTGTATAATTGGGTCCATACAATTCAAATGCAATATCTTTAGGAAGCTCATATACATAAGCCGATTTCTGCTTATCCAGATTTCCTGCAATAATACAAGAATATCCCTGCTTCCGCTTATCACGTTTTTCTATTTTTTCTCCCTCTTTACCAATCAAATAGTCAAAGATATCTAATTCAATCATCTTCTCTGATGGTATTCCTAATGCCTCGTGCATTAGTTTCTTCATTTGATGATTGTGGACAACTATATTCGTCGCATTCTTTAATACAGACACTTCCTCTAATTCCATTCTTTTTTTCTTCTTAAATGGTATTGATTTGTTTTTTATATGGCGCATATACTCTAAATCATGAATAAACAATACCACGCGAATATTTTTCTGCACGAGTTTTTTTAAAACCGATGCAAGAAAAACTGTGTGATTTCTTACCGGGAATTGAATATATATTGTATCACCTTCATGTACACAGGCTAATTTTTCTTCCCAATATTTTTTTGTAGCTATGTGCCCCATTATTTTGCTTATAACCCCGGCACGTGTTCTCGTATCTTCACCAACCACAAGATTAATCATTTTCATCCCACATTGCTTGAATATAACATCTAAATCCTCACGAGCTTTAATTCCCGCCGTACGGTTCAAATATTCATCTTCTGTTTTTTCACATATATACCAATCCATTGAGCACCTCTTATTTCTCGAATAATGATTTACATGGCAATATCTTTTCAAATGCATGAACAACCTTTTGTTTTGTTTCCTCATAATTCTCAACTTGTGATTCATTCACACATATCATCTTATATATTCCATTTTCTATTGCATGACACATGTCTGTGATATTGTTATCTTCCGAATCCCCATCATTCATATGAAACGCTTTGCCGTTTTTTCTCCAATTGTATGGTGAAAACCTTCCAGTCACTAACTGCTCATTCTTAAATATATACTGATTAACATCCTCCGCACTGCGAAACTTATTTCTACATACCCGATCCAATATCTGCTCATTTTCTCTCCAAACCTGTTCATATGTAGACTTTAAGTATGAAGATGACAAATGAGAATATTCAAGTCCGAAGAAATCATGTCTACGCCATAGCCAAAAACTCCAATTCATCATTAGTGCTTTTTTATCCTTTACTAAATAAAACTTCTTCCTTTGCTTTTTTAATACTTCCTTCCTATCATATTTAGAGTTTAATAAAATCATATTATTTAATAAAATATGCATAAAAACATCTTGTTTATTTGGAGATATCGGATCTTCTACCGCCATATCACACGGAAGACCATTTTTAAAAAAATCTTCCGGTTCTACTTTTGAAGTTATAAACACATCATCATTAAAATAGACAAAATGCTCTGAAAGATTTTTTATTCTATGAAAATTCAATTCTATTGTATGCGAACTGAATGTCGGTAAATATTCATGGGGAATATAATCCTCATGATTAACAAGCACTAATTTATCGTGATTTTCATTTAGCCAATCTGGTTTCTGCCCACAAGTAACAAAATATATTTTATGAACCCATGGCGCATATTTCTCCACACCACGAAACCAATATTTTAAAATATCCCAATCCCGATACCTCGCATCCGTTATATCTACTGGCTCATCAATTTTTCCACTATACTTATTTTTATTCTTTCTCCATTCTAGGTCACTACCATCCACCCATGGAATAACAAAATCAATATCCATTTTTTACCTTTTCTCTCCTAATAAAGTTTCTAATCGTCCAACCTCTGTATTTATATCATATCCGGCTTTCATAGCTAATTGGAATAGCGTGTCTCTTTTTTCACAGTATTCCGCATTTAAAATTCTATCCGCCCATACTTCTGCCGATTCTTCCAGTGAAACAAATTGCAATTGTGGTGTTACCTTAACTTCTTCAGGAATTACATCTTTCGAAGCAATACAAGTAAGTCCCGTAGCCTGTGCTTCCAAAAGCGCTATCCCAAGTCCCTCAAATACAGATGGAAATACAAATACATCCATTGCTTGTAATAAATTCGGCACATCATTTCTGACTCCCAACATTTTTACAGCTGTTCCTAGATTTAACTTTTGTATCTTTTCCCGTATCTTTTCTTCATCTTCCCCCTGACCTATCATCCATAGAATTGCTTCGGGTTTTTTCTTCAACACACTAGCAAAAATATCCAATAAAAATAATTGATTCTTTTGCAATTGCAATCTTCCTACGTTACCAATTACAAATTTATCCTCAACACCATATTTCTTTCTGTATGCTATTCTTATATCTTCATCATATTTGTATTGCGATATATCAATTGCATTCTTTATTTCTTTATAATTTGCACCTTGCATAATTTGTTTTGAATAAAACCATTCTCCAGCCTCTTTGGAACAGGCCCAAAAATCTGTTGCATATTTATCAATATGCCTCTTATTGTATGCATGCAACAATCCTCTAAGTTTGCTATCCATATTCATAGAATTATGACTGTGAATAATTCTTCGTTTTATTCCATATTTTTTTGCATACTTTAGATAATCAATATTTGCCAGACTACATACATTAACCCATATAGTATCATACTGAGAGGCATTTTCTTTAAAAAATTGCTGCATCTCTCTTTTATACTTCTTATAATCCTTACTTCTTGCTGTGATATGATAAATCTCACAGCCATAAGAGATCAATTCGTCTTCATAAGCAATTTTATCATGTGAATTGCACAAAAAATCAAATTTAAAATTACCACGATTTATCTTTCGAATGTAGCTCATCAAAAAGCTTTCCACTCCACCGGGATTCTCTGTCATTCCAAATATCAAAATGTTGTTCATATACTGTTTATTCCCCTTTTTTCATGTACTTCATTCTGTTTGACACGAAGCATATATATTATTCCGGCAAAGCAATTTAATTTCATTTTCATAAGTAGCACCGGTAGCATTCTTGCACTTTTACATTCTTTAACCCTAATTGCATCAATTGCATTTTTGAAAATTGCCGTTTTCGCAACCGACTTCATTTTTTTGCATTTTGCTCTGAACGAATACGTTCGCTGTTGAAACACCTCTCGCACCATCATAATATTAAAATGCATCATTACATATTTATCATACGCTTTTTTTATGATCTCATTTTCATCCTGTATCGCCTCTGCCGTTTTCTCCATAGCGCAAATATATTTTTCTGCCTTCAGACCAGTCTGTACATGCATAACAGACTTCGGATTTAATGTGTAATGGTACACCATCTCTGGCTTCCAGCATATGGACGTGATATGCTTCATATACCGAAGTGTAAAATCACTGTCTTCTGCAAAAGGTAACTCTGCATCAAATCGAATACGATTTTTCTCAATGATATCCCTTCGAAACAATTTCGCCCACACCTGCATATATCGTGTAGGATTTTGAATCATCTGTACTCTACCTTCATCGAGTTTTCCCCCGTCAAACACTCTCTTTCGATCAGCAATAGAGTTCTGCTTTTGTCCAGCTACATGTCCATATGCAAAAAAATCATATTCCCCATGTCTCGCATCATTCATCATCGTTGCGACACCTGTCCTTGCCAGATAATCATCGGCATCAACAAATGCTAACCACTCGCCCGTTGCATTCTGAATTCCCAGATTTCTTGCATTGGACACCCCTTTGTCGGATGTGAATATTTTTATGTTACTATATTTCTTTTTCAGTCGCTGCAAAACCTGCTTGGTCTCATCCGTAGATCCATTTTCTACAATCAATACTTCTGTCCGTGGTACATCTGTCAAAGATTGCACAGCTTTTTCAATTGTATCCGCAGCATTGTATGCCGGAATAATAAAAGATATCAAAACATCTGTCTGCATTTTATTTTATTCCTTATTTCAATATAATCCAAGTCGGCGTTGTATCATACATACCAATTGGCACCTGTAAAATACCAGTTACATATCTGTATACACCCCCACACCCTTTTTCTTCCTCATCCGCATTCACAGTTTCCATACTACAATCCATGAATACATATTTCGGAGACACCATGTTATAAAACTCCGCACTCAGTGTCCACCGTCCATTATTATTTGCCTGCACATAATCTGCATTTAGTTTATCATAATTTTTCTCTATAATATGGTCCTCTAATGGATGGGTTATTTTTGATAAATATAACATGGATTCTTGATTCGCCTGGATTCGAAAACAAATAGAACCGTTGTATTCTTGATATTCCCCAATTGCATCCGTTTCATCATCCCACGCATGTAATACCTTGAAACTAAGCCCTAATGCTTCAAATTGATCATCTTCTTTTACATAGTTTACATTCGTTTCTTTTTCTAAAGTTTCCCGGAACATTTGCACAAAATCCGTGTTCTGCCATTCTTTTGCATCCCTCAGATAAGTTGCATACTGCTCGTCGTTTATATGCATCGTGTAGATCTGATCAATCTGAATTCCCTGCTTGTCCTGTAGAATTTCACAAAATGCATGTGCATTGCTATCAATCGGGCTTGTCACAATCCAAGCCGTTACATGATTATCATGTGCCCGGATGATTGCTCGCAGCTTTTGTTCATACCAGCCATATCCACCATCAATGATGATCAGATTATTATTTTTATCCTCGATTGTATAACACATACTTACTTCACTTGTATTCGGCCCATACTGTGTTACAATCCATCCACCCAGATCCCGTTGTTCAACATCCGCGCAGTAATACAGATTATATCCGGCTACATTTTTATAGATCTGGTATCCATATTGATTCAAAAGGTCTTCCGGCACCGTTTTATAATCTTCGAGCACAACAAAATCATAATTTTTCGCCATTGCCTGTGCAAAAATATAGTCATAATTTGGATTCTCAGAACGCATCTCATTCGCGATTCGAAGGCTCAGATCGTCAATGACATTGATATATCCTTCCACATTTCTGCCGTACATTAATTCAATGTCTCCGCAATATTGACGTATCTCATAACTTAAATTAAGTGCGGCAATACATTTTGGCGTTTCATCCACCGCCAGCATCTCATCACATACCTGTTGTACTCTGGCATCCACCTTCTGTTGATTGGATGCCTTAGCCATCCCAGAATGTGTATATACATTTGTGCCTTTCCATACAACCGCTGCCAGCACGAGTACAAATGCAATCACCTTTACGGCAATATGCTTTCGTTTTCTCACAAACAAAACTGTAGCATACGCAATTGCAAGGGTATTTGGCAACAGCCACATCAAACGCCAATAAATGATTTTGGAATATACATATTGGTACAGAATTGGGTTCAATACCAAAAAAGCCAGCAACACACTTGGATACACTATTTTCCGTCTGCTTTCCTTCGTTGCAAAAAACAGGTATATATATGCGACGACTGCAAAAAGCAGATACCAGCGATTTCCATAATATTCATTTACCCAATATATAATCGGCTGCATCCAAGCTCTCATGTTTTCACCTATTGTTATCTCTAAAAACTGCTATCATATTTCTTATGAAATACCTTTGCCTTTAAAAAGGAAATTCCTTTTCGGAACCAGTTTATCTTCTCCATATAGATAAATGGCAGTTCCTTCACATCTTTTTGTGAAATCTGGCCTGATTGAATCTGATAATCCAGCCATACATTAAATATAATTTCACTTACCCGTCCATAAAAACGGCTCTGAAATGCTGACATCTCCGGTTGTTTCTCACCAACCCTTTTTTCCAACTCAAAAAGAATCGCAAACAACCATGCACAATACGAGTCAAACAATGCACGCTCCATCACCATCATATTAAACATATAGCCAGAAGTTTGTTTGATCACTTTATCATAAGAGTTCAGATAATCCGGACATTGTTCTCCAATGATTTCCCGCACACAATCCAAATGTTCTGCATAATGTGTGTGTGCATAATGTGAATACAATGTCTCAATATAATATTTACGCTTCTTTGGCACTACTATACGGTGCGTCTCAAAGATCTTCTCCATCTCTGGTTCAGTAACGATACACGCAAAAGGATCCTTACTTTTATTTTTCCCTTTAAAATAACGCCGATAATGTACAAGTCCCAGATACTCTGCTGGTATATTTTTCCAAGCGTAATAAATACCTGTCAATTCACAATAATTTGGATTTTTCGCTGATATATTGTCACCTTCATTATCCTTCTGATACCCCAGATCAAGCGGCGTTCCATCCGGATTTTTCTTTCCCTCTGCGCCAACATGCAATGGTACATACATAGTATCTTCCGGCATACGATAAGGTTTATGTGCCGCTATTACAATCTTTATGTCTTTCTTACTCAATTTTCCTTCCTCCATACATATCCTGAAATCAATGTAGCAATGTTGAAATTCCAAGATATGCGATATTGACCAGACAAGTGCCCCACACCATTATCGCAGTGCGTAAGCTTTTCTTTGCAATTCCATATACGAATCCAAAACATCCAATCATAACCGTTGAAAGTATATAGCTCATACTTGTAAGAAGCGCAACTGCAAACACCGTAAGCCATACCATACAGATTGCTCCTTTTTGTTCCGCATTATATACTGTCTTTTCTTTCCATCGTCTATCATCCGGAAGTAATCGATACAACCGCAAAAAAGCATACAGAAGTGCAGGTATTCCAACCGCTGCCATAGTTGCTTTCCCCTGCCATAACCGGATTATCGTAAAAGTTTCCGCATTGTAGATTGAAAAATATCCATACATATACATTACTAGTAGAAGAATCACAAACAAAGACCGGTATATATGTTTATCAAATAACTCGCCTGCAATCAACCAGAAGATGCACATCATCACCGCCAGCAATACCGGTGGTAAAAATGTATGCATCATGCTTGCCGCCGAAATGCCTGTTATCTTTGACAGATATGCCGCAAATACCGCCCACGGAGATATCACATCCTTGAACAAATCTCCGGTCCAGGATAATATCTCCTTTCCCGTGTTCACATCTGTAAGCAGCATTCGATTCGTACGAACTGTATCAACTGCATTGACAACAAATCGTGTATCATCCGCATTTGTGAGTTGTAGTCGGTATGACTGTACAATCATATATATTCCAACCGCAAGCATAACGATGATTCCGCCCCATGCAGATAGATCTGCCTTTGGAATTGTCATACTCCGATATGTTTTTTTCACAATCCCATAAGCAATAATCCCTACAAGGAATATAGAATACACAACAACATCCACAAGGAAGCTTACCTTCAACAGAATTAGCGGAACCGTGATAATCTGAAACACTGCCCACATACTCAGATATCCCATAACGAAGCTTCGAGGAATCGTCCCCCGCATGCTCAATTTGTTACATACAGCATTACCAACAAATACAGGCACAATCCACAAAAACAAAATATATAAAACTATATTTCCAACGGATGCCGTCATCTCCAACCTATACCGATCCCTTTCTCTTCAACACCGTAAATACGGTCTTTATCAGTATCTTAATATCCAAACTAATACTGAAATTCATAATATATTCATTATCCAATCGAACAACTTCTTCAAAATCCGTAATCTCGCTACGCCCGGATACCTGCCACATACCTGTAAGTCCTGGTTTCATAGCAAGTCGACTCTTATGGTGCTGATCATACTGATTATATTCATCCACCGTTGGCGGTCTTGTTCCAACCAAACTCATATCGCCCTTGAATATGTTGATAAACTGCGGAAACTCATCAATACTTGTCTTCCGCATAAACCTGCCGATTGGTGTTACACGCGGATCATCATCCATCTTGAACATCAAACCGGACATTTTATTCTGTGCCATAAGTTCTTTCTTCCGTTCTTCTGCATCCATATACATAGATCGGAATTTATAAATCTTAAACCGTCTTCCATTCTTTCCAACACGTTCCTGTTTGAAAAAGATTGGACCCGGTGACTGTATAAAGATAATCGGCGCAAATATGACAAATAATATTGCCGTAATCGCCATCCCTATAATAGATACTCCAATATCCATCAATCGTTTAATAACCTTTTGTTTGAATGACATGATATTAATACTTGTTGTAATTACCGTATAATGACTAATATTCTCTACAGCCGCATTCGGAGTTCCCGGAAGAATATTATTGATACTTACGTGTACTACAACACCCATCGCGAGAAATCGTTTGGTGATTTCTGCAACGCCTTCTCCATCATACTCTAAAAATATCTCATCAATAATATTGGATTTTACATATTCATACATTCCTCCAGCATCTGCAACAACATCAATACCATCGATTTTCTGACCGGTCATATCCTTATCCAGAATAACGATTCCATGGATCAGGTAATTTCGATATCCACTTTCTGCCAACCCTTTTACCAGGCTTTGCGCATGTGCATGATTCGTAACAATAAGCATCTGTCCTTTTCCGCGCTCTTTGTCCTCATTGGAATATAATACTTTCTTTCTCACAAGACGTACAATATACATGGTAATTGTGTCAATGACCACAAACAACGCAAACAATATTCGAGAATACACCGAAGATTGTTTCGCAAAGAACAATATAAACAAAATCACTGCAAACATCTCTGCATTATGAATGACTACTTTTTTCAATTCCTGTATGGCATTCCGCATTAAAATTCCAGAATACCCTTCCGAAATAAACATGATGGATAAATGGATTAAAATAACCATAATATTCATCATTGTATATTCCCCTGGTGTGGAATTCACAAGCCTTCCAAGCCTGATATAATATGCCAACCAGTAAGACACCTCTATACAGATAAGATCCAATATGATGAAATCCAAATGTTTACTTCTGCTCGTAAATTTATTTTGCATGTTGTATCATCCCTTTTAATTTTTCCCATCCTTTGACACTGGCTGCCTTTTCCTGCACAATCGCAGCATCTGCCTGAATGGTATAATCAAACTCTATCAAATAGGTGTGTTCCTTCATGTTTTTAATATAAATCTGTGGATCGCCCTGTTCCATCACATACGCACGTTTGTCAAACCGGTATCCATTTGTCCGATACTCTAATTCATAAGATGCATTTTCTGTATATCCAACTGCCTTCTGAATATATACAACACACGGAATCTCACCCGGATCAATCCTTAAATTCCGCAAAGCATCAGGCAGCTTTCTTTGCAAATGAAACTCACCTTTTTCATCTGGATAAATACGGATGATATCACTTTCTGCTTCCGAATATCCTTTTCCCGTATCATAATACAGTTGAACCTGATTTGTTCCATTTTCATTTCCCTTAATTGCTTCTTCGAGATCCAGATTCATGACATACTGTCCCATTGTTCCATACAATGCATATAAATCGCTCCGATCTCTGTAGCAGTATTGCTGCAAAAAATGCAGTTCCATCTGCCGGTAAGCGGATACATTCTCAGGTGTAACTCCAAGCATCCGATTCATCTCTGTTTCATCAATGCTCGCACGGTTTGCATAATTCTCCAAATATACTTTACCCGCACGCCAAAGTAAAAAATCCACAGGAACCGGGAAGTCAAAGGTCCACTCATAATCAATCACTGTCCATGTATTCCCCTGCACCATAATGTTGGAAAATATTAAATCAATATCTACCCCTTTGGAAAAAGGTACAGATACCGGAAGTGTTATTTTCCCGAACGCCTTTTGATATTGTTCTATTTCGTCCTGACTTCTTTCTTCACAAACCGATTGTCCGCTCAAATATACATGTCGAATTTCGGAAGCATACTGTTTTACTAACTCCGCAAATCCATCCTTGTCATCATTTGCCAGACATGCATCTAATGCAGCCTCTAGTGTATCTCCATCTACATATTCAAATTCGATATATGCATCTGTAAGGTTTGCCCGATTTGCACACAAACGACTCCCTGCAAACTCTTTTTGCAACAATCCATATACCTCGTTCATATGTTCAATATGCGGACGTGCCAATCTTGTATCTGCATATTTACGCACAACGCGGCTTCCGTCCTCCCGACAAACAATATCGGTGCGAATCGCGTAGTCTGGATGACGTTGATTCGAATATTTTGTATAAATTAATCGCTCCATCCTACACTCCTTTGGCTACAATCAAAAATGAGTTTGAGAACTCTGGAAACATTTCTGCTCTAATCAATTCCCCATACACTTTATTTTCATCAAATAAACGCACACGATTCCGATCGAAATTCCGATGATTTACATTCAGTTCATTCTCATGTGGCAGATATTCATCCGAAAAGATCTTTTCAGGCAGCTTATAATCCGGGTATGGATAATAAAAAGTATGCTCAGAAAAACCAGCCTGTTCCAACATATGGGCTAACTCGTTTTTAGAAAATGTCCGCACATAACTATCTTTTGCATACCCTTCAATTCCGCCAAAAAATGTTGCTATATGATCTTCCCGGCATCCTGCCCAATATTTCAATCCAAATTTATTTTCTATCGCAAGAATAAGTCGCCCATCTTTGGTTAAATGCTTCTTGATAATTTCTAAAAATTCTGCATATGGCTGTTCACTATCAATATAACTACATGCATATTCAAATACACCAATCAACGTGATCACATCATATTTCTGCTCCAGATGTTGTTCCACTTCCTGAAAATTACCAACTTTAATTGTGATATTATCTGCTTCCTGATGCCGATACGCGTTAATCAGCGAACGTTTCATAGAAAGTTCCACCGCATCTACATTTTTTGCCATACGAGCAAGTACACCAGTAATTGCTCCACAACCTGCTCCTATCTCCAACACACTGTCTTCTTTTGTAATCGGCATGGATTGTACAATATTCTCCCTGACATTTGAAAAATGATACAAAATCGCCCAGGATTTTCGCTCTGCTATCACACGATTATACTCGGAAACCGGAACATTTTTTGCTATATCCAGCATTTCATCTTCAATTTCGCCGTCACTGTACAAATCCTTGCCAGGATAGTATGTGTCATCAATTGTTATGGAACCTATTTTCTGCATATATTCGTCCCTTCATAAGTCTGAACCGTAATCTTCGAGTTCATATCGTAATATCCAACCGTATTTTTATCTGACACGACTGTGATATTGCATACATCATATAAACGATGATATACCGTGAAATCCGTGCCATTATAACCAGTACAACCAAGCGAAAGAAGATACTCGCCTCCCTGCAGATTCATATCCTGCTCAAAAGATATCTCCATAATGGGTCCAACCTCAAAATCAGTCTTTTCAAACATTGTATTTGTACCGGTAATTTCTGTTCCTTTGGCATCTTTGATGGATAACGCAAATATCGGATATTCAATTGGCGCATGCATCTGCACCTTCATGCGTACCGTAAAAGGTTTTCCCTTTTCAATCGTATTGGTAATATTTCCGCAGCTATCTACAATCGCATAATCAATAATCTCTGCTTTCTTATCACCATACTCAATGGCATTTTCATTTTGTGAAAGCAAATCCTTCCAGCATTTTGCTTCTTTTACAGATTTTGCTGCCTCCATACTTGGTGCCTTGGCAATATTTTCTGTTTCCTCATCCACATGTTCCAAATCCAACTGACCAACCAGTACCTTTTTATACATGTCAACCATTTCTTTTGGACGTCCCTCTGCCAGTTTTACGCCCTTATTCAACAGCACAACACGATCACAATATTTACTGATACTGCTCAGGTCATGGCTTACGAACAATATAGTTTTCCCCTGTTCTTTAAATTCCTCAAACTTTTTATAACACTTTGTTTGAAAGAACACATCACCAACAGACAATGCCTCATCTACAATCAGAATTTCAGGATCTATGTTAATCGCCACTGCAAAAGCCAGCCGCACAAACATACCAGAAGAATATGTTTTAACCGGTTGGTGAATAAACTCACCAATATCTGCAAAAGCCAATATAGCATCTAACTTTGCATCAATTTCCTTCTTTGTAAAACCAATCATCGTTCCATTTAAATACACATTTTCAAGTCCTGTGTATTCCATATTAAATCCGGCTCCCAACTCAAGCAATGCAGAAATACGTCCATCGATCTCCACATTACCACTTGTCGGATTCAGAACTCCGGTAATAATCTTGAGAATCGTTGATTTGCCAGAACCATTTGTCCCAATAATTCCAACACATTCCTCTTTTTTAATATCAAAATTAAGATCATGCAATGCATAATG
>OJKC01000937.1_pt1 | contig 20494 bp, 18 predicted proteins | sample 1596401 | NCBI WGS metagenome assembly OJKC01 (sample SAMEA4350162, study PRJEB24818) | metagenome | biome: human; feature: gut; material: faeces | place: Denmark | collected 2013-09 | reverse complement strand
GTACACGGGATCGTAGGCTTCGCCGGCGATGAACTCGCGGGCGGCATCCGTGATGCCCAGCGTGATCTTGCGTTCTTCCAGACGCTTGCGCAGGCGATCCATCTGCAGGTCCACGATGCGCGTCACCTGGTCACGCCGCAGGGGCAGGAAGAGCACGGTCTCGTCCACACGGTTCAGGAATTCCGGCCGGAAGTGGCGGCGCAGCTCTTCCATCACCGCATCACGGGCGCCTTCCTTCAGGCTGCCGTCCTCGCCGATGCCGTCCAGCAGATGCGGCGAACCGATGTTGGACGTCATGATGACGATGCAGTTGCGGAAGTCCACGGTACGGCCCTGACTGTCGGTCAGACGGCCATCGTCCAGCAGCTGCAACAGGGTGTTGAAGACGTCGGGATGGGCTTTTTCGATCTCGTCGAACAGCACCACGGAGTACGGCTTGCGGCGCACGGCCTCGGTGAGCTGGCCGCCCTCGTCATAGCCGACGTATCCGGGAGGCGCGCCGATCAGGCGCGTCACGGAGAACTTCTCCATGTATTCGGACATATCGATGCGGACGAGGTTCTTCTCATCGTCAAACAGCGCCTCTGCCAGCGCCTTGGCGAGCTCGGTCTTGCCGACGCCCGTCGGGCCGAGGAACAGGAACGAGCCGATCGGGCGGTTCGGGTCGCTGATGCCGGCACGCGAGCGCTGGATGGCCTCGCAGACCTTCTCCACGGCCTCGTCCTGGCCGATCAGGCGGCGGTGCAGCACTTCGTCGAGGTGCAGCAGCTTCTCGCGCTCGCCCTCCATGAGCTTTGCCACCGGGATGCCGGTCCACTTGGCGACGATGCCGGCGATCTCCTCCTCGGTCACGGTGTCGTGCACGAGGGAGTTGTCGCTCTTGCGGCGCTCGGCCGCGGCTTCGGCCTCGGTGAGCTTCTTCTCGAGGTTCGGCAGGTCGGAGTACTGCAGGCGCGCGGCCTTTTCATACTCATAGTTGCGCTGGGCCTCTTCGATCTGGGCGTGCAGGTGGTCAATGTCCGCCTTGAGGGACTTGACCTCCTCAACGCTGTTCTTCTCGGCCTCCCAGCGGGCCTTCTGCTCGTTGAAGCGGTCCTTGAGCTCGGCGAGCTCCTGCGTGAGCTTTTCGAGCCGGTCGCGCGAGAGCTGGTCGTCCTCTTTCTTGAGGGCCATCTCCTCGATCTCCATCTGCATGATGCGGCGGCGCAGGTCGTCGAGCTCCGACGGCATGGAGTCGATCTCCGTGCGGATCATGGCGCAGGCCTCGTCGACGAGGTCGATGGCCTTGTCGGGCAGGAAGCGGTCGGTGATATAGCGGTTGGAGAGCGTGGCCGCGGCGACGAGCGCGTTGTCGTGGATGCGCACGCCGTGGTAGATCTCATAGCGCTCTTTCAGGCCGCGGAGGATGGAAATGGTGTCCTCCACCGTCGGCTCATCGACCTGCACGGGCTGGAAGCGGCGCTCGAGCGCGGCGTCCTTTTCGATATACTTGCGGTACTCGTCGAGCGTCGTCGCGCCGATGCAGTGCAGCTCGCCGCGGGCGAGCATCGGCTTGAGCAGGTTGCCGGCGTCCATGCTGCCCTCGGTCTTGCCCGCGCCGACGATGGTGTGCAGCTCATCGATGAACAGCAGGATGCGGCCCTCGCTCTTGCGCACTTCCTCGAGCACGGCCTTGAGCCGCTCCTCGAATTCGCCGCGGTACTTTGCGCCCGCGACCAGCGCGCCCATATCGAGCGAGAAAATGGTCTTGTCCTTCAGCCCCTCAGGCACGTCGCCGCGCACGATGCGCTGCGCCAGCCCTTCGGCGATGGCCGTCTTGCCGACGCCCGGCTCGCCGATGAGCACGGGGTTGTTCTTCGTCTTGCGCGAGAGGATGCGGATGACGTTGCGGATCTCCTGATCGCGGCCGATGACCGGGTCCATCTTGCCTTCGCGGGCGCGCTCGACGAGATCCGTGCCGTACTTTTTCAGCGCGTCATAGGTGTCCTCGGGGTTGTCGCTCGTGACGGGGCCGGTCTTGACCTTTTTCAGCTCGGCCACAAAGCCCGCCTTCGTGATGCCGTGCGCGCTGAAGATGCGCTTGATGGCGGCGGTCTCGTTGGCGAAGATGCCGAGCATCAGGTGCTCGACGGAGACGTAGGCGTCGCCGCCGGATTTGGCCTCGCGCTCGGCGAAGTTAAAGATCTTGCTCGTTTCCGGCGAGGCGTACACCTCGCCGCTGCCGCCGGAGACCTTCGGCAGTTGGTCAATGGCGGTGTCCAGCTCGCTGAGCACGGCGTTGCAGTCCACGCCCATGCGGCCGAGCAGCGTGCCGATCAGGCCGCCGTCGGCGTCAACGAGCGCATAGAGCAGGTGTTCCGGCGTGAGATACTGGTTGCCGTTTTCCTGCGCCATGCTCTGGGCGGTCTGGATGGTTTCGATTGTCTTTTGCGTGAATTTATCAGCGTTCATAGTCGGGTTGCTGCGTGTTCCGGCACGCAGCGCCTCCTTTCATGGATAGTTGCGAAAAGGATCAGATGAGGATCGCCGCGCGCTGCTGCTGCGCGCAGTAGAGCGCCTCGATCTCAGGCGGGGTGTACTTCCCGGCGAGGTATGCCTTCATGAGCCGGTCAAACAGCTGCACGTAGTCCGAGATCGCGCGGGCAATCTCCTCGCTCGTGTAGTCGTGATCCGGCGGGAGCGAGAGCGTGCGCACGAACTTGCCGTCGTACAATGCGTAATCCGGCTCTACGCCGGACAGGTGCGCGTCCTCGATCTGCTTCCAGAGGCGGAAAAACTGCGTCATGCTCTGCAGCAGTTGCGCCGACTGGGTGCGGAAGATGACGGCCAGCTCGCCGAGCCCCTCCTGCTTGTCGCCGTAGAGCGCGACCTCGTACTTGACCGTCGGGCGGTACTTGTACTCCAGGCTGCTCTTGAGCGACATGCTCGTCGTATGCGGCGCGAAAAACGGCACCAGGTCGCGCGCCGGCGCGACGAGCTGCTCAATCTCGTGGAAGATGTTCTCGATGCGGCGCTCCGGCGTCACGACCGAGGTATAGTCGGCAAGGATCTGATTGATGAGTGCCGAGCGGTTCGTACCCATGCGGTGGGCCATGCGGTCGATCTCGCGCACGACCTCCTCGTTGAGCATGAGGCTGTATAGAGTTTTCTTCATCGGTTGGTCACCGCTTTCTTTTTTCTTACATTGTGCATTGTACACCTGCCTTATAACTTTGTCAAGCATTTTTATATAAATTTATACGCAAATTATATAATTTTTTTCGGCGTCAAAATTGCCCGGACACGTTCCGTGTCCGGGCATGGCGCTTACATTTTATTTTGCGTGGATGTTGATGAATTCGGTTCTCAGCTTGGAATAAAGGATCTTCTGGCTGCTGTAGAGCCCGAAATAGCCCGAGAGCATATAGGCGATGCCGCACGCGAGCGCGAAATACACAAGCTGCCCCGCGCCGAAGAGCTCGATGCTCAGCACGATCGACGCGATCGGGCAGTTGACCGCGCCACAGAACACGCACACGAGCCCGAGCGCCGCAGCAAACCCGGCCGGGATGCCGAGCAGTCCGCCGAGCACACAGCCGAGCGTCGCGCCGATGAAAAACGTCGGCACGACCTCGCCGCCCTTGAACCCACTGCCGATGGTGACGGCGGTGAACAGCAGCTTCCAGAAAAATGCGTCCGGCGCGGCCTGCCCGCCCTCGATGGCGCGGGTGATGACGTCCATGCCGGCGCCGTTGTAGTCCCCCGTGCCGACGAGCAGCGTCAGCACGACCACGATCGCGCCGCCGGCGGCGATGCGCAGCCACGGGTTCTGGATGCGGCCGGCAAAGAGCCGCTCCGTGCCGTGCATGGTCACGCAAAAGAGGATGCTCATGAGCGAGCACACGGCGGCGAGCGCCGCCACGCGCAGCAGCAGCAGCCGCGGCACGGCCGTGAGCGCGAACGTAAAGTGCGTCGGCGCGATGCCGAAGGCATTCGAGATCGCCAGCGCCGCGAGCGACGCGACGATGCACGGCACGAGCGCGGAGTAATAAAACACGCCCACGCTGATGACCTCCAGCGCGAAGATGGTGGCCGTCAGCGGTGTGCCGAACAGGGCGGCAAACACGCCGCTCATGCCGCACAGCGTGGCCAGCGGCAGATCCTTCTCCCCCAGATGCAGCAGCGTACCGGCACGGTAGCCGATGCCGCCGCCGATCTGCAGCGCTGCCCCCTCGCGTCCGGCGCTGCCGCCGCACAGGTGGGTGATGACCGTGGCCACGAAGATCAGCGGCACCAGCAGGGTGGGCACCTTCTTCCCGAAATGGACGGACTCGATGACGGCATTGGTGCCCGCGCCCTCCAGACGGCACAGCTTGTACAGCCCCACGATGACCACGCCGCCCAGCGGCAGCAGGTACAGCACCCACGGGTGCCCCGTGCGCAGCTGCGTGGCATAGCCCACGCCCAGGTGGAACGCCGCGCCCACAAAGCCGCCCACGCCGCCTACCAGCGCGCCCACCGCCAGCCATTTCAGCATTGCGGTCACATACAGGCCGTAGTGTGTAACGCGCTCCTTTATCTTCTCCATGGCGGCACCGCCCTTTCCTTTACGTTCTCTTTGCAGTCGATTATTGTATCATCTGCGCCGCGCTCTGTCAAACCCCGTCCGACTTTCTTTGGCGCAGGCTGAAAATTTTTCAGTTTATCTCACTTTTTTTGATTTTTGCTGTTGATTCCGCCGAACCTTTGCCGTATACTATAGATACCAATTGTCAGCGCGTATACCGCGCGCCAACATGACGAACATGAACAGGAGGACAACCACATGAAATACGGTCGTACTTTCAATTTCTCCGCCGGCCCCGCCATGATGCCGGAGCCTGTGCTGGAGGAGATCCGCGACGAGATGATGAACTACCGCGGCAGCGGTATGTGCGTCATGGAGATGAGCCACCGCTCCAAGGTGTTCCAGCAGATCATCGACGAGGCCGAGGCCGACCTGCGCGAGCTGATGAACATCCCCGACAACTACAAGGTGCTGTTCATTCAGGGCGGTGCCACCCTGCAGTTCGCTGCCGTGGCATGGAACCTGATGAAGAACGGCAAAGCCGTGTACATCGAGACGGGTGCCTGGTCCAAGAAGGCCATTGCCGAGGCCAAGAAGTACGGCGAGGTCATCGTGGCCGCCTCCTCCAAGGATAAGAATTACAGCTACATTCCCGACTGCTCCGATCTGGACATTCCCGAGGATACCGACTACGTCTACATCTGCGAGAACGAGACGATCCACGGCGTCACCTGGAACAAGCTGCCCAACACCAAGGGTCACGTTCTGGTGTCCGACCAGTCCTCCATGTTCCTCAGCAAGCCCTGCAACGTCTCCGACTACGGCATGATCTACGCCGGCGTGCAGAAGAACGTGGGCCCCGCCGGCATGGTGGTGGTCATCATCCGCGAGGATCTGATCCGTGAGGACATCGACCCCAAGATGCCCGTCTACATGAGCTACAAGACCCACGCCGACAACGGCTCCATGTACAACACCCCCAACTGCTGGGCGATCTACTGCTGCGGCAAGGTGTTCAAGTATCTCAAGAGCATCGGCGGCCTGGAGGAGATGCACAAGCGCAACATCGCCAAGGCCAAGGTCATCTATGAGTTCCTGGATTCCTCCAAGATGTTCAAGGGTACCGTGGAGCCGGAGTTCCGCTCCCTGATGAACATTCCCTTCGTCACCGAGTCCGCCGAGCTGGACGCCGAGGTGGTGGCTGCCACCAAGGCCGCCGGCTACGACAACCTGAAGGGTCACAAGTCCGTGGGCGGCCTGCGCGCCAGCGTGTACAACGCCATGCCCATCGAGGGCGCGCAGGCTCTGGTGGAGTTCCTGAAGAAGTTCGAGGCCGAGCACACGAAGTAATGACAAGGGGGATACCATCCCCCTTGTATATCCCCCTCACCGGTTGACATCGGTCACCGGTGTATGCCGCCCAGGGCGGCTGAGTCGTGGTATTTTTGCCACGTACACGCCGCGGCAAAATGCTCGCATTTTGCTTTCAGCCGGCAAAATTCGACAACAAAACGTATTTTATAAGGAGATTATTACCATGCGTATTCTTGTTACCGACGGTATGGATAAGACCGCCATGGCGGAGCTGCGTGAAATGGGTCACGAGGTCGTAGAGCAGTTCTACGAGCCGGATCAGCTGGGCAAGGCACTGCGTGATTTCGACGTGGTGGTTGTCCGCTCCAAGACCAAGGTTCGCGCCAACCACATCGACGAGGCCAAGGGCAGCCAGCTGAAGCTCATCATCCGCGGCGGCGTGGGCGTGGACAACATCGACGTGGACTATGCCAAGCAGAACGGCATCGACGTGAAGAACACCCCCAAGGCTTCCTCCCAGTCCGTGGCGGAGCTGGCCATGGGTCACATGTTCTCCTGTGCCCGCTACATCTCCATCGCCGGCCACACCATGCGTGAGGACAAGTGGGAGAAGAAGGCCTACGGCAAGGGCATCGAGCTGCAGGGCAAGACCCTGGGCATCGTGGGCTTCGGCCGCATCGGTCAGCACCTGGGCGTGATGGCCAAGGCCATCGGCATGAAGGTCGTGGCGTTCGACATCTTCCACATCCCCGGCATCGAGGAGCAGCTGGGCATCCCCTATGTGGAGATGGATGAGCTGCTGGCCATGTCCGACTTCGTGTCCGTCCATGCGCCCGCAGTGAACGGCGGCGCTCTGATCTCCGCCGAGAACATCGCCAAGATGAAGGACGGCGTCGTCATCATCAACACCTCCCGCGGCACCAACGTGGACGAGGCCGCTCTGCTGGCCGCTCTGGAGTCCGGCAAGGTGCGCGCCGCCGGTCTGGACGTGTACGCCGACGAGCCTGCCACCAACAAGGCGCTGTACAGCCACCCCATGGTGTCCTGCACGCCCCACATCGGCGCTGCCACCAACGAGGCGCAGAAGCGCATCGGCGCGGAGATCGTGGACATCATCAAGGCCATGTAGCTCCCGCTTTCAAAGGCAAAAAAAGAGACGGCTCACGCCGTCTCTTTTTTTGTCCGCCGCCCTCCCCGTATGACTGCTGCACCCTGTAGGGCGGGACCCGTGTGTCCCGCCGAAAAATGCGTACCCGGCGGCGGGGCACACGGGCCCCGCCCTACAGGACGGTATGTTGAACCGCGTGTAGGGGACGGTGTCCTGCCCCGTTCCCCTGTCATTCTGTAGGGGACGGCGTCCCCTACGTCCCATCAGCGCGGCAGCGCTGTCATTCCGAGCCAGTGCTCACACTGGCGTGGGAATCCGTCTCCTCGCAGGGGCGGACGACTCTGTCCGCCCCGTATCCCCGCCGCAAAAAACACATTTGCCCCCGCGCCCCGTCCCGGCGGCGCAAAAAAGTGACCGGCAGGCGCCGGTCACTTGGTTTTACAGATGAAACCGCTGCTTGTACTCCTCGAAGTACTGGGCAAAGGAGTGGGACTTCATGGCGCGGACGCTGGACAGATACTCGTGGGTATCGAAGGAATCGGATTCCAGCTCGATGATGGCCACGGCCACATTGGAGCAGTGGTCGGCCACGCGCTCGTAGTTGGTCAGCAGGTCGTTGAACACAAAGCCCTGATTCAGCGTACAGGCGCCGGATTGCAGCCGATCCACATGGTGGGACTTCATCTCGTCGCACAGGCCGTCGATGATCTCCTCCAGCGGCTCCACCCGCGCAGCGCGCTGGGGATCGTTGTCCACGAAGGCGCTGACGGCGATGTTCAGAATCTCCTGCACGGCGGACTCCATCACGTCCAGCTCGTGGCAGGCCTCCGGCGAGAGCTGCAGGTTTTTGTCGTGTATCTCCTTGGCCGCCTCGGAGATGTTCAGCGCGTGGTCGGAGATACGCTCGAAATCGGAGATGGTATGCAGGAACTTGCTGACCTCCTCGCTCTGCGTCTCGGACAGCGACTTGCTGGTGATCTTCATCAGATAGGTGCCCAGCTTATCCTCGTAGCGGTCGATGATGGATTCCGTCTCCGCCACCTGCCTGAAATCCTTGTCGGAAAACTGGCTGCGCAGGGACATGGCCATCAGCAGGTTCCCCTCCGCCCGCTGCGCCATGGCGTTTGTCACCAGGCGGCTCTGCTCAATGGACAGCGCCGGGTGCTGCAAAAAGCGTTCCTCCAGCCGATCCATGTCCTGCTCCTCCGGATGCGCGCCGGTATCCGGGAACAGCGCCTCCATCAGCTTCTCCATCAGCCCGATGCACGGCAGCAGCACGATGACCGTAGCCAGACGGAACAGGGTGTTCATCAGGGCGATGGACACCGAGGACATGACGGTACTCATGAATGTAAAGTGTACGATGGCGTTGGCGCTGTAAAACAGCAGCGACCAGATCAGCACGCCCAGCACGTCGATCAGCAGATAGATGAACGCCGTGCGCTTGCCGTGCAGATTGGCGCCCAGCGCGCTCAGCAGCACCGGCACAGCCGCGCCGATGGCGATACCCATGATGATGGGCAGCGCGATCTCGAAGGTGATGGCGCCGGTGACGGCCAGCGCCTGCAAAATGCCCACCGCGGCAGACGCACTCTGGAGGATGCTGGTGAATACCACGCCCACCAGAATGCCCAGAATGGGGTTGGAAAAGCTGGTCAGGATGCGGATAAAGGCTTCGCTCTCCCGCAGGGGCGACACCGCGCCGGACATGGAGGACATGCCGTACATCAGCACGGCAAAGCCCAGCAGGATCTCGCCCACGTGCCGGTTGGACGCCTTGCTGTTGAACATCCGCAGGATAATGCCGATCACGGCCACCACGCCGGTGAGCACCTCCGTGCTCAGCAGCTGCACCACGCCGCTGCCGCCCTCCAGCGAGGACAGGCACAGGATCCACCCGGTAACGCTGGTACCCACGATGGCGCCCATAATGACGCCGATGGCCTGCCGCACCTTCATCATACCGGAGTTCACGAAGCCCACCACCATCACGGAGGTGGCGGAGGAGGACTGGATCACGGCGGTGACGCCGGTACCCAGCAGAACGCCCTTCAGCGGCGTGCTGCTGAGCTTGTACAGCACCAGCTCCAACCGGCTGCCGGCCACCTTCTTCAGCCCCTCGCCCATCAGGGACATGCCGAACAGGAACAGCGCGATACCGCCAAGCAGTGTGACCACGTCTGCGATGCCCATAGCCCATTTCCTCCCATGATAATTCTTACTAATAGGTAGTATAACAGGTTCGCGGGGGATTTGTCGACTGTAACCGTAAAAACAGTGGTAGAATTTTTACATTATTCTTTCCGCCGGATTGTGGTTCTTGTCAAATGGCGGCAAACCGGGTATAATCGCCGTAGTATGTAACGATAGGAAGTAGATGTATGTTCAAGCATTGTGTGATCGTTTTTCTGGTGTCCATGGTGCCGCTCATCGAGCTGCGGGGCGCCATCCCCTACGGCGTGGTGTACGACCTTCCCCTGTGGCTGACGTATATCATCGCCATCGCGGGCAATATACTGCCCGTGCCCATTATCTACCTGTTCGCCCGCCGGGTGCTGCTGTGGGGCAAGGATAAAAAGCTGATCGGGCGCTTCTTCACCTTCTGTCTGGAAAAGGGCGAAAAGGCCGGGCGGAAGCTGCAGGCCAAGGCCGGGCGGGGTCTGTACTGGGCGCTGCTGCTGTTCGTGGGCATTCCGCTGCCGGGCACCGGCGCGTGGACGGGCACGCTGGCCGCCAGTCTGCTGGACATGGACTTCAAAAAAAGTGTGCTGGCCTGCATGGGCGGCGTGCTGCTGGCCGGCATCATCATGGGCGCCCTCAGTCTGTTGGGTGTCAGCGTCTTCGGCGGGTAAATTTATCTTGCAATCCCGCACCGTTTACGGTATAATGTGCGGGTAGCATCTGCCGGTGTGATGGAATTGGTAGACGTAGTGGACTCAAAATCCACCGCTGGCGACAGCGTACCGGTTCGAGTCCGGTCACCGGCACCATAAGGAAACAGGGCAAGCGGCGCGCCGCCTGCCCTGTTTTTTGTCGTTCACGTCTGCTAAACGCGTTGCCGCACCGAATAACGGCGGGGCGATGCCCACATCGCCCTGCAGCGCAAAGCGCTGTCATTCCGAGTTTGTAGGGGCGGACGACTCTGTCCGCCCGTGTCACTGGTTCGGAATGACAGGGGCGTTGGTCACATTTCAACTCTTTCCGTGTATCTCGTTGCCGCAGCGGGGGCAGGTGATGACGATGCGTCCCTTCCCTCTGGGTACGCGGCACACCGCGCCGCAGCTGGGGCAGGTGAAGTACCGGTGCTCCTTGTCCATCCGCTGCTGGCGGCTTCCGGCGATGCGTCGGCTCACCGGCCACCAGACCTTCTCCATGAACCGTGCGTTCTCCCCGCGCCGCTTCTCCAGATTTCGGGAAAACATCCGGAACAGCGTCCACAGCATCAGAATACCCGACGCAAGACTGATGACGCTGTATACCGCCGGCTGGCTCTCCCGCAGGAACATATTGATGAGGTTCAGCAGGATCGCCGCCCACAGCATGGTTAGCCCCAGCTTATCCACACCGTTGCGCCCGTACATGAAACGCGACAGCGCGTTGCCTATGCGTTGCAGAAAGTTCATAGCACCGTCCCTTTGCGTCCTGCGGTCATGCCGCAGGTTCTCTGACACGATATTTTACAGGAAAAATCGGCAAAGGTAAAGCCCTTTTATGGAAAATTCACAGAATAGACAAATTTTCCGCGCCTTGCAATCCCGCGTATATCTATGGTATAATACTTTGAATATACCCGCCGCCCGCTGCGGCGCGAAAGGAAGATGTACCCATGATCAAGATCGCCCCCTCCATCCTGTCCGCCGATTTCGCCTATCTGGCGCGGGACATTGAAAAAATCGCCACCGCCGACTACGTCCATGTGGACGTGATGGACGGTCTGTTCGTGCCCAACATCTCCATCGGCATCCCGGTGGTCAAGTCCATCCGCCCCACCACAGCCCTGCCGCTGGATGTCCACCTGATGATCGAGCGTCCCGTGCGCTATGTGGAGCAGTTCTGCGACGCCGGCGCGGACATCGTCACCTGCCATGTGGAGGCGGACACCGAGGAGAACATCCTCGCCGCCATCGACAAAATACACGCCAAGGGCAAGAAGGCCGGCGTGGTGGTCAAGCCCAGGACCCCGGCCAGCGCCGTGCTGCCCTTCATCGACAAGGTGGAGCTGATCCTTGTGATGACGGTGGAGCCGGGCTTCGGCGGCCAGAAATTCATGGCCGACATGATGCCCAAGGTGCAGGCCATCCGCGGCTATATCGACGCCATGAACCCCGCCTGCGAGCTGGAGGTGGACGGCGGCGTGGACGGCGACACCTGCAAGGTCTGCATCGCCTCCGGCGCCAACGTGCTGGTGGCCGGCAGCGCCGTGTACAAGGCCGCCGACATTCCCGCCAAGATCAAAGAGCTGAGAGGATAAACACCTATGGAATACTTTCCCGCCCCGCTGGAAAAATTGGTGGAGCAGTTCGCCCGTCTGCCGGGCGTAGGCTACAAATCCGCCCAGCGGCTGGCCTTTCATGTGCTCTCCCTCCCCGCGGAGGAGGCGCAAGCCTTTGCCGACGCCATCACCGATGCCAAGCGCAGCGTCACCCTGTGTCCTGTGTGCCAGAACCTCACCGCCGGCGGCCTGTGCCCTATATGCGCCGACCAAAAGCGGGACGACACCACCATCTGCGTGGTAGCCGACCCCCGCGACGTGATCGCCATCGAGCGCAGCCGGGAGTACCGGGGGCGCTACCATGTGCTCCACGGCGTGCTGTCCCCCATGAACCATGTGGGGCCCGATGATCTGCACATAAAGTCCCTGCTGGATCGGGTGGCGCAGGGCGGCATCGGCGAGGTCATCATGGCCACCAACCCGGACACCGAGGGCGAGGCCACGGCGCTGTACATCGCCCGGCTGCTGAAGCCCTTCGGCGTGAAGGTCACGCGGCTGGCCTACGGCATCCCCGTGGGCGGCCATCTGGAATTTGCCGACGACGCCACGCTCATGCGTGCGCTGGAAGGGCGGCGGGAGCTGTGAAGCGATTTGCCGCCACCCTGCTGGCCTTCCTGACGGCGCTGTCCCTGACCGGCTGCGGTGCCGCCCAGCCCGCCGAGCTGTCCCTGTTCGCCATGGACACCTACATGACCTTCGTGGCCATTGGCGACGGCGCGGACGACGTGCTCTCCGACCTGAGCCGCACCGTCAACTCGCTGGAAGCCTCCCTCTCCCGCACCGTGGACACCAGCGAAGTCTCCCGCCTGAACCGCGACGGCTCCGCCGTCTGGGACGAGGACGGCGCGCAGCTGCTGTCCTGGGCCCTGCAGCACAGTCAGGAAACGGACGGCGCGTTCGATATCACCATTGCTCCGCTGGTGGAGCTGTGGGGCATCACCTCCGACAGTCCCCGCGTCCCCTCTCAAGAGGAGATCGACGCTCTGCTGCCTCTGGTGGGCTATGAGCACGTCCACCAGTCGGCGTATTACAACATCTCGCTGGACGAGGGCTGCGCCGTCGATCTGGGCGGCATCGCCAAGGGCTACGCCTCCGACTGCGCCGCCGTCCTGTTCCACCGCAGCGCCCTCACCGGCGGCTGCGCCAATCTGGGCGGTAACGTGTACGTCTACGGCACCAACGCCCAGAACAAGCCCTGGTCGGTGGCCATTCAGGATCCCGCCGACAGCGAGGGCTATGTCTGCACCCTGAGCCTGTCGGATGCCTTTGTGGTCACCTCCGGCGGCTACCAGCGCTACTTCACCGCGCCGGACGGCACCGTATACCAGCACATCCTCGACCCCAAGACCGGCTATCCCGCCCAGAGCGACCTGACCAGCGTCTCCGTCGTCACACGGGGCGGCTTCGGCGGGCAGGGCACCCGCGCCGATGCCTACTCCACCGCCCTGTACGTTATGGGCGAGCAGGCCGCCGTGGACTTCTGGCGCGGGCAGGATATGTCCTTCGACATGGTGCTGGTCACGGCCGACGGCCGCGTGGTCTACACCCCCGGCCTTGCGGACTGCTTCAACGAGAGAGAGGGCAGCGCCTATGTCTACCAACCCCTTGCGTCCTGAGCTGAAATGGAACCGGTTTGACACGCTGGTGGCGCTGACCGTGGCGCTGCTGGCCATCGTCTCCGCACTGCTGTTTTACCTGCCCCGCAGCCAGTCCGGCGTGCTGACCGTGGTGATCACTGTCTCCGGGCAGGAGATACAGCGCACGCCCCTGTCCGAATTCACCGCCGCCGACGTGGCGCATAACGGCTACACCCTGCACATCGCCGCTGTGGACGGCGGCGTGGCGGTGACGTCCAGCGACTGCCCCACCCAGGACTGCGTCCACACCGGCCGCATCTCCCGCGCCGGGCAGTCCATCGTCTGCCTGCCGGCGCAGGTGGCCGTCCAGCTGGTGGGCGCGGCCACCCCGGACGCGCCGGACGTGATCGTGGGGTGACGGCATGAAGTGGACTACAAGAAATATCGCCCTGTGCGCCGTGTTAGCGGCGCTGGCGCTGGGGCTGAGCACGCTGGAGGGGCTGTTCCCCCTGTCCCTGATCGTCCCCCTGCCCGGCGTCAAGCTGGGGCTTGCCAACATCGTCACCGTGTTCGCCCTGTACCAGCTGGGCGCAGGCGCGGCGCTGGCCATCCTGCTGACCCGCTGTCTGCTGGGCGGTCTGTTCGCCGGCAACGTGTCGGCCATGCTGTTCTCCCTGCTGGGCGGCGTCACCGCCATGCTGGTGATGATCGCCCTGCGGCGCTGCCGCCGTCTCAGCGTCTACGGCGTATCCGTGGGCGGCGCGGCGGCGCACAACATCGGCCAGATGGCTGCCGCCTGCATCACGCTGGGCAGCACCATGGTGCTGGGCTACCTGCCCTTCCTGCTGGCCGTCTCCCTTGTGACCGGCACCCTGACCGGCTTTGTCACCGCCCTGCTGATGCGGGCAACACAGCACATTCAATTTCGCTGAGAGGTGGAACTATGGATAAAAAAGACCAGATCATTTTGCAGCAGCTGGACGTGATCCGCTCCATGACGGAGAACAACGTCCGCCGCATGGGCAGCGACTTCTGGGGCACGCCCTTTGAAAGCGTGGGCAAAACGCCCGCCGCGCCCGCCGGCAAGGACGCGGCGAAAAACACCCCGCCTACCGCCGACGCCAAGCCCGGCGACAGCGTCCCCGACAAGGACGAGGAGCTGCCGCCTCCGGAGAAGATCGAGGATCTGCTGGCGGAGTTGGACAGCTACATCGGCCTGAAGGTGGTCAAGGACGAGGTACACGACCTGATCAACATGGTGCAGGTCTACAAGCTCCGGGAGCAGCACGGCCTGCCCACCACCGACATGTCCCTGCACATGGTGTTCACCGGCAACCCCGGCACCGGCAAGACCATGATGGCGCGCATGATGGCGCGCATCTACCGCAGCCTGGGCATCCTGTCCAAGGGACAGCTGGTGGAGGTGGATCGCAGCGGCCTTGTGGCCGGCTATGTGGGGCAGACCGCCCTCAAGACCCAGAAGGTCATCGAAAAGGCCATGGGCGGCGTGCTGTTCATCGACGAGGCCTACGCCCTCAACGGCCGCAGCGAGAACGACTTCGGTCAGGAGGCTATTGACACCATCCTCAAGGCCATGGAGGATCACCGGGACGATCTGGTGGTGATCGTGGCGGGCTACACCGACCTGATGGATAAGTTCATCCACTCCAACCCCGGTCTGGAGAGCCGCTTCAACCGCTTCCTGCTGTTCGAGGACTACACCGTGGACGAGATGATGGGCATCTTCAAAATGCGCTGCGGCAAGGGATACGTCCTCGCCCCCGATGCGGAGCCGCTGGTGCGGGACTATATCGCCGAGGAGAGCGCCGACGGCAGCTTCGGCAACGGCCGCGGCGTCCGCAACATCTTCGAGCACATTCTGGTGGCGCAGAACAACCGCCTTGCCAAAATGGACTCCGTCACCCGTGACGATCTCATGACCCTCACCGCCGACGACGTGCTCCGCGCCCGCGGCAAGCTGGACGACTGAAAAAAGAACCGCCGGAGGCGGTTCTTTTTTTCGCTTTCCTCTTGCAATGACCACAATATGGTGTATAATGTCACTTATATTTACACAAAATGCAGGAAAGAAGGTCATTGCATGTCATCCAGAGTATTCGACTACATCGCGCAGGAGGAGCAGCGCCAGCAGACCACCGTGGAACTGATCGCCAGCGAAAACTTCGTCAGCGCCGATGTGCTCCGCGCCGTGGGCAGCTGCCTCACCAACAAGTATTCCGAGGGCTATCCCGCCCGGCGCGCGCTGGGCAATCAGGGGCGGTACTACGGCGGCTGCGCCGTGGTGGACCAGCTGGAGGAATACTGCATCGCCATGTGGAAGGAGGTCTTTCACACCGACTACCATGTGAACGTCCAGCCCCACAGCGGCTCCTCCGCCAACCTTGCGGCGTATTTCGCCCTGCTGCAGCCCGGCGACAGCGTCCTGTCCATGAGCCTGTCCAACGGTGCGCACCTGACCCACGGCTCCCCGGTGAATTTCTCCGGCAAGCTGTACGACATGCACTTTTACGATGTGGACGAGAACGGCTTCATCGACTACGACGCCATGGCGCGCATGGCGCGGACGCTCCGCCCCAAGCTGATCCTGGCCGGTGCATCGGCCTACAGCCGCATCATCGACTACCGGCGCTTCGCGGACGCCGCACGGGAAACGGGCGCGCTGTTTATGGTGGACATGGCGCACGTGGCCGGTCTGGTGGCGGCGGGCGAGCATCCCAGCCCCTTCGGTCTGGCGGATGTGATCACCACCACCACTCACAAGACCCTGCGCGGCCCCCGGGGCGGCCTGATCTTCTGCCGCCCGGAGCTGGCGAAAAAAATCGACAGCGCCGTGTTCCCCGGCACCCAGGGCGGCCCCCTGCAGCACGTCATCGCCGGAAAAGCGGTGGCGGCGGAGGAGGCGCTCACGCCCGCGTTCCGGGCGTACATCCACGCGGTGGTGGCCAACAGCCGCGCCATGGCCGACGAGTTCACCGCCATGGGCTACAAGGTCGTCACCGGCGGCACGGATAACCACATGTTCCTGCTGGATCTCACGGACACCGGTCTGACCGGTAAGCAGGTGCAGGAAGCGCTGGACGGCGCGGGCATTACCCTGAACAAGAACTGCGTGCCCGGCGACAGGCGCTCCCCCTTCCAGACCAGCGGCGTGCGCATCGGCACCGCCGCCATGACCACCCGTGGCTACACCGCGGAGGATTTCCGCCGCGTGGCGCACCGTATTGACGCCGTGCTGCGCACCCTGTCTCCTGCGGAGAACGCCGCCGATAAACGGGCGTAAGGCTGCTTCCTGCAGTGGAGCGCAGCGGAACAAATGCCCTTGGGGTACGACGTCCCGTCAGCGCGGCAGCGCTGCTATCCTGTAGGGCGGGGCCTGCGTGCCCCGCCGGAAAACATGCATATCGTGCGGCGGGACACATGGGTTCCGCCCTACAGAGCGGGTGCGGTAAGGCACCCGTAGGGGCGGACGACTCTGTCCGCCCCGTAACCGCCCTCTCACGAACCGCCCGCGGGCGGTTCTTTTTTACTGCATCTCCGGCACCTCCGCCGGTGTAAACGCCCCCGCCAGCTCCGGGAACCATGCCGCCGCCCGCTCCGGCTCCGCGATCAGCGCCAGCTTTTTCCCGTGGGTCAGCTTCGCTTTGATGGCGTACTCCAGCCGCGCCGCCGCGCTCTTATCCCCGCAGCGCCACAGCGCCGCCACCGCCTCCGGCGGGTGGGCGCGGGTATATTTGGCGCCCCGTCCGCTGGCGTGGAGCGCCCACCGGCGGGGCAGGTCGTTGGTCAGCCCCGTGTACAGGCTCCCGTCCCGGCACCGCAGAATATACACATAATACGTTCCCTTTTCCACGCCGCGCGCTCCCTTCCCCGTCTTTTTCCCCATCATACCCGATATTTCTTGCATTGGCAAGCGCTGTATGATACAATTTCAGTTCGGAAAGTGAGGGAGTGCAATGACCCTTTTTGACTACTATGCGCGATATATGACCGAGCTCTGGGAGGGCAAGCGCCCCGCCCCGGAGGGCATCACCCTGCCGGAGGACGGTGACGAAAAAGCCCGCATCCAGTCTCTGGCGCAGCAGCTGCAGGCCATGGGCATGGCGGAATTCGTCCGCGCCTGCGCCGCGCAGGACGGCACGGTGCTGCCGGAGGAGCTGTTCAGTGAGCACGTGGACCCCAACGGTCTTGAGTTCTTTCTGCGGGATCCGGACGCGCCGGAAGCCGCGCCGGAGCGGCCCGCAACTCCCGATCCCGATGCCAACAAGCACGCCTTCGAGGTGTTTCTGGACTGCATCGCCATGGACGACGGCCTTGTGCAGTACCTCATCGACGTGCTCAAGCGCATGGACCGCAAGGAGTTCTTCAAGCTGAGCCAGATCACCACCAAGCTGGATCTGGATCCGGAGGAATTCCTCTACTGGCTGGGTCGCCGGGAGCTGTACGCCGGTGAGGAGGAGCAGGCCTGCGCCGTCATGATGGATCACGCCCTGCTGCGTCTGGCGGAGGAGGGACGGCTGGACGTGGTGGCGGCGCTGCTCAGCGGCGACCAGAAGACCTTCGAGACGTTCCGCTGCGAAGCGCCGGAGCTTGTCCACGCCCCGGTGGCCACCTATGACTGGTACGCGAAAAACTATCTGGATCGGGACTACCCCATCCGTCTCATCATGCGTCTCAACGGCGTGAAATTTCCCAACTGAGGTGAACTATGAACGAACAGTATAAGCAGCTGGGCGTCAGCGACGCGGTGCTGACCTACGGCGAGACCATTCTGGCCTCCCTGCGGGAGCGGTTTGACGCCATCGACGCCATCGCCGAGGCCAACCAGCTGAAGGTCATCAACGCCATGCAGAAAAACCGCGTGGCCGCCAACCATTTCAACCTCTCCACCGGCTACGGCTACGACGATGAGGGACGCGACACGCTGGAGCGGGTCTACGCCGACTGCTTCGGCGCGGAGGCGGCGCTGGTGCGCCCGCAGATCACCTGCGGCACCCACGCGCTGGCGCTGGCGCTGGGCGCGAACCTGCTGCCCGGCGACGAGCTTCTCAGCCCTGTGGGCGCGCCCTACGACACGCTGGAGGAGGTCATCGGCATCCGGGAATCCGTCGGTTCCCTGAAGGAGTACGGCGTCAGCTACCGGCAGGTAGACCTGCTGCCGGACGGCTCCTTCGACCTTGACGGCATCCGCGCGGCCATCAACGAAAAGACAAAGCTGGTGACCATACAGCGCTCCAAGGGCTACGCCACCCGCCCCAGCTTCTCCGTGGAGCAGATCGGCCAGCTGATCGCCTTCTGCAAGCGGTGCAAGCCCGACGTGATCTGCATGGTGGACAACTGCTACGGCGAATTCACCGAGCTGACCGAGCCGGTGAACGTGGGCGCGGACATGATGGTGGGCAGTCTCATCAAGAATCCCGGCGGCGGGCTGGCTCCCACCGGCGGCTATATCTGCGGCCGCGCCGACCTGATCGAGCGGTGCGCCCGGCGGCTCACCGCGCCGGGTCTTGGCCGGGAGGTGGGCGCCAATCTGGGGCTGCTGACCTCGTTTTATCAGGGCTTTTTCCTGGCGCCCACGGTGGTGGCCTCCGCTGTGAAGGGCGCGGTGTTCGCCGCCGCCTGCTATGAGCGGCTGGGCTTCCGTGTCGTTCCCCCCGCCGCCGAAACGCGCCACGACATCATTCAGGCGGTGGAGCTGGGCAGCCGCCAGGGGATGATCGCCTTCTGCAAGGGCATCCAGTCCGCCGCACCGGTGGACAGCTATGTGACCCCGGAGCCGTCCCCCATGCCGGGCTACGACAGCGACGTGATCATGGCCGCCGGCGCCTTTGTGCAGGGCAGCTCCATTGAGCTGTCTGCCGACGGTCCCACCCGTCCCCCCTACGCCGTGTACTTTCAGGGCGGCCTGACGTGGTACCACGCCAAGCTGGGCATCCTGATGAGCCTGCAGAAAATGCAGGAGGCCGGCCTGATTTCCTTGTAATTATGTAAACTACGGAGGGAGCCTATGGTTCTTCCCAATCACCCCTTTCGACGCCGTCCGCCTCCTTTAACTTCTCTGATTGATTTCAACTTGTATATCACTTGAATTTATAAAGAAAAGTTAAAGGAGTTACTATGTGGTTTTGGTTTTCTCTTATCGCTCTGGTTTGCTGGAGCGGCAGTGACCTGTTCAGCAAGATCGGCTGCCAGGACGCGGACGACAAATACAGCCATCTGAAGATGGTCATGGCGGTGGGTCTGGTAATGGGCCTGCACGCCGCTTACGAAATTTTTATCGGCGGCACAGAGATCAACGGCAGCATCATCCTGACCTATCTGCCGGTGTCGCTGCTGTACATCAGCTCCATGACCATCGGCTATGTCGGCCTGCGGTACATCGAGCTGTCCATCTCCTCCCCGATATGCAATTCCTCCGGCGCTCTGGTGGCGGTGCTGGCGCTGGCCACCGGCGGGCTGGGCGAGCTGGTGCCGGCGCAGCTGATAGCCACGGCGCTGGTGTGCGTGGGCGTGATCGGTCTGGGCATCGTGGAGGCGCGGGAGGACGACGACCTGCGCGCCGCCCGGCAGCAGGCCAGCAACCACCGCTACGCCAAGTCCGCGCTGGCGCTGATCCTGCCCATCATCTACTGCCTGTTGGACGCGCTGGGCACCTTTGCCGACAGCCGGGTGCTGGAGACGCTGGACGAGGACAGCGCCAACTGCGCCTATGAGCTGACGTTCCTGCTGGCGGCCATCGTGTGCTTTGTGTACGTGGTGCTCATCAAAAAGAGCAAGCTGCTGCCCAAGCGGGAGGCGCCCAAGTACGCGGGCGCGCTGTGCGAGACGGCGGGTCAGTTCGCGTACATCTATGCGCTGGCGGACACGAAGCACGTGGCGCTGGCCGCGCCCATCATCTCCGCCTACTGCGTGGCCTCGGTGCTGTGGAGCCGCATTTTCCTGAAGGAAAAGCTCAGCTGGAAGCACTACGGCATGATCGCGCTGGTGGTGGCGGGCATTGTGATACTGGGCATTTACGACGCATGACGATAGCGCCCCCCTGCGAAATCGCAAGGAGTGCGTGTAATGGGGCGGACAGAGTCGTCCGCCCCTACGAATGGCAGCGCTGACGTGCTGACGGGGCGGCGGGACACACGGGTCCCGCCCTACAGGGTGCGGCGCTTTTACGGGGCGGGCAGAGTCGTCCGCCCCTACAAACGTCTATCGGGGATTTCCGTGTGGGACGTCGTACCCCAAGGGCATTTGTTCCGCTGCGCTCCACTGCAGGACGCCGTCCCCTACAATGCTCTACCGAAGACAACGACCCCCGGCCTTAGGCCGCCTGGCATAAGAAAACATACGCCGCAAAAGGCGCGTTTCGCGCAGCCCCGTCGTTGCGCCGCCTTGACAGACATCCAGTATGCCTGCGGCGACGCGCCTCGGCTCTGCACAAGACGCGC
>OJKC01000933.1_pt1 | contig 20524 bp, 17 predicted proteins | sample 1596401 | NCBI WGS metagenome assembly OJKC01 (sample SAMEA4350162, study PRJEB24818) | metagenome | biome: human; feature: gut; material: faeces | place: Denmark | collected 2013-09 | reverse complement strand
AATGCCAAATGCGCATTTATATCAGGGGGACTTTTCAAAAGGGCTTGTCGAACCATTGCGTAACTTTCGTTATGATTATATTGTTGCGACATACTCTCTGCATCATTTGACGGATGCGCAAAAGAGCGACTTCCTTTTAGACTTGCGTAACTACTTAAAAGAAAACGGTAAAATTATAATCGGCGATGTTGCCTTTGAAACACGAAAGGATTTAGAACAGTGTAAATTGAAGGCAGGAGACACATGGGATAATGATGAAATCTACTTTGTCGTTGAGGGACTGAGAAAAGATTTTCCAGACCTTTCATTTACGCAAATGTCCGATTGCGCAGGCGTCCTGATTTTGGACTGACAACTTCCAGTTTGTCGAACTGATAACAAGGGCGCACTTCTATACACCGTTCGGTGTAGTGCATTACGCGCGGAACCTGGCTCTCCCTTTGGGAGAGCTGCCGGCGCAGCCGACTGAGAGGGAAAAACATGACCATACCAAAGGACAACAGTCAACTGGAAAACGCCCGGCGGTTACGCAGTGAGATGACACCCCACGAACGAAAGCTATGGTATCTTTTCCTCCGCAAATATCCGGTGAAGATTTATAAACAGCGAATCATCGGGAGATTTATCGTAGACTTTTATTGTGCTTCTGCCAAGTTAGTTATTGAATTGGATGGTTCTCAACACTATGAGCCTCAGGGGATGGCCTATGATTCTGAACGTTCCGCATTTTTGACAGCGCTTGGATTGGAGGTCCTGCGTTTTTCCAACCGAGATGTTGATATGGATTTTCGCGGCGTGTGCACACAAATTGATATCACCATTCAAAAACGCCTGCAAGCCCCTCTCAGTCACCTTCGGTGACAGCTCTCCCAGAGGGAGAGCCAAGGGGGCTGCCTGCAACTGTGCCATATGTCATATTAGCATAAAGAAACGGAGCGCATCTGCACCGATACGCTCCGTTAACTGTCTTACGAACGCCCCGCGAAGTTCCTCGCAGTTGTTTTTATATATTCACTTTTTCCGGAGTACGATTTTTATAAAATTCAGATACCTTCCGCCGCCGGCCTCCATCGCCCTGCGATCGCCCGCGGCGTATTCGTTATCCTGCCGCAGCCAGTCCGCCCACACCTCTTCGTTCGACTCCATCTCGCGCAGCTCCAGAAGCTCCGTATCCGTGCTCCGGCTCACTATCCCGCGCCAGTAATCCGCGTCGTGTATGTAGTCCAGCTGCTCCGGAGTCCACGAGAGCAGCAGCTCCTCCGGCAGCGCGTCATGGCAGTCATTTTTCATCCCCGTGAGGGCGATATAGATATAGCCGCCGCTCTTCACGAACGGCGCAAGCTTCGCGTCCAGATACTCCGGATCGCGCCCGAAGTAGTTATACGAGTCCGTGCTAACGACCGCGTCGAAGAACTCCCGCTCAAACGGCATCGCCGTCGCGTCCGCCTTCACGGGGATTACCTGCCCGTCACTCAGCCCCATCCGCCTGAAGAATCTGCGGTTTTCGTCCGGATCGCTCCAAAGGTCAGCGGCGTAGACCGTGAAGCCGTACTCCTTCGCCATGAACACCGAGGTCAGCCCCGTCCCGCTCCCAAGGTCGCAGACCACTGCGCCCGCCGGTATGCGGCTTCCGCGCAGCAGCTCCTCCTCAAGCTTCACCGGATTCGGCCCCATTATCAGCGCCTGAAGCTCAGGCGTGTCGTATTTTTTGCTCAATATGTATTCCATGCTTGTTTCTCCTGACATTTCTATTCGCCCGCAGGCGCATTAGCTAACAGGCGTTAGCCATATTATAAGCTAACATATATTAGCTTGTCAAGTTTTATAACAAAATATCCCCCTAGGGGGCTTACAAAATTCTCGGACAGCATATATAATCATCTCACTCTCATCAGTCGGAGAACTGTGTACACATGAAAAAGGACATCGCGCCGCAGCGGCGCAGCAGGAAAAACACCGTGGTCGCAGCAATGCTCGCCGCGGTCATAGTCATGGCGTTCGTGTGTCTGTTTGTCGGCTCGTCGAACATGTCCCTCGGTGACGCCTTTGCCGCGCTCGCCAAAAAGGGCAGCTCCGCCAACAACCGCATCATCTGGAACATCCGCATCCCGCGCGTCCTCGCCGCGGTGATCGCGGGGGCGGGGCTTTCCGCGTCCGGTCTCGTGATGCAGACGAACCTCAACAACCCCATGGCGTCGCCCTCGACGCTCGGTGTCTCCAACGCTGCGGTGTTCGGCGCGAACCTCTCGATAATCGCCTTCTCCGGCGGTTTCCTCTCCACGGGGAACAACGTCGCGAATTTCGCCGCTGGGGCAAACCCCTACGCCACCTCGCTGATGGCCTTCATCTTCTCCACGCTTTCGATCCTGCTGATTCTCGGCCTGTGCCGGATGCGATCGTTCTCGCCGAACGTCGTCGTGCTCGCGGGGCTCGCGGTCGGCGCGGTGTGGACGGCGGCGACGACAATACTTCAGTTCTACGCTACCGACGTCGGCCTGTCCGCCGCGGTCATCTGGAACTTCGGCGATCTCGGCCGCGCGACCTACAAGACGGACGCAATAATGCTCGCCGCCGTCGCGGCGGGGCTTATCGTCTTCTCGCTGCGCTCATGGCGCTACAACGTCCTCCTCAGCGGCGACGCCAGCGCGAAGAGCATGGGCGTCAACGTTGACGCGCTGCGCTTCGTGTCGATGCTGGCCGCCTCCGTCATCACGGCGGTGTGCGTGTCCTTCCTCGGCGTCATCGGCTTTGTCGGCGTGATCTGTCCCCATGTCACGAAAAAGCTGCTCGGGCAGGATCACCGTTACTCCATCCCCGTCTCCGCGCTCTGCGGAAGCCTGCTGCTTCTGCTTGCGGATACGCTCTCGCGCAGTATGGGCAGCGGCTCGGCACTGCCGGTCGGCGCGATAACCTCCCTGCTCGGTGCGCCCTTCTTTGTGGCGGTCATCTTCTCGAAAAAGGAGGACGGCGTATGCTGAAAATAGAAGATCTGCGCTTCAGCTATTCCAGGCGCTCTGCGCCCGTTCTCAACGGGGTCGACCTCGAACTGCGCGACGGCGAGATCGGTATACTGCTCGGCAAGAACGGCTCCGGCAAGACCACGCTTTTCAAAAACATCCTCGGCATAGGCACCCCGTCCGGCGGCACCATCCGCTTTGACGGCGAGGATCTGCTGAAGCTGCCGAAGCGCGACCGCGCGCGGCGCATCGCCTACGTCCCGCAGCACATCCACTTCGGCGCGCTCACCGTGTACGACTCGATCCTGATGGGCAGGGTATCGTACTTCGGTCTCCGCGCGGGCAAGGAGGATTACGACGTGGTGGACAGGATCATGGCCGAGATGAAGCTTGAGAGCTTTGCCGACAGGAACGCCGAAAACCTCTCCGGCGGCGAGAAGCAGAAGATCGCCATTGCCCGCGCGCTGGCGCAGGAGCCGAAGATGCTCGTGTTCGACGAGCCGACCGGCAACCTCGACATCGCAAACGAGGAGCTTATCATCGAGGAGGCCAAGAAAGTCGCCCGCAGTCGGAACATCGCCATTCTGAGCTCCCTTCACGACCTGAATCAGGCGCTCTACTTCGGCGACCGGTTCTTCTTCCTGAAGGACGGCCGAGTCAAATACTCCGGCGGTCAGGACATGATATGCCCCGAAATAATAAAAGATATATTCGACATCAACTCAAAGATCATCGAACACGATGGGAAGAAAATAATACTCGGAGGAAAACAGTATGAAAATTAAGAATTTTGCCGCACTGCTGCTGGCGCTTGCCATGATGTTCTCGCTCTGCGCCTGCGGCAGCCAGTCCGCCCCCACGCAGGATACACCCCAGCCGTCCGAAGCGCAGGAGAGCTCCGCCCCGTCCGAGGCGCCCTCGGAGATCACCGTCACCGACATGATAGGCCGCGAGCTGACCGTCACCCCCGGCAGCTACACGCGCGTCGTCTGCATCGGCGCGGGCGCGCTCAGAATGTACAGCTACATCGGCGACGTCTCGTTGCTCTGCGGCGTTGAGGATATCGACAACCTCACGCTTGAGGAGCGCCCCAAGATGTTTGATTCCGTGGCGCGCCCCTATGTGCTTGCCTACGGCGACGTGTTCAGCACGCTCCCGTCCTGCGGCGTCGGCGGCCCCAACGCTCAAGCGGCGGAGGCCGAGAAGATCCTCTCCTGCAATCCCGACATCGTCATCTCCGAGTACGAGGACGTTGAGAAAGAGGACGCTCTTCAGGAGCAGCTCGGCGTGCCCGTCGTGACGCTCAAGTCCGGCCCGAACGGCGTTTTCGACGACGCATTCAGCCAGAGCATGACCCTGCTCGGTCAGATCTTCGGCGAGGAAGAGAAAGCCGAAGCGCTCGTATCCTTCATCTCGGCGGAGACCGCCGAGATCGCCGAGCGCACCGCCAGCATTGCCGACGAGGACAAGCCCGCCGTTTACGTCTGCGGTCTCGGCAACTGGGGCACCACGAACCACCTCATGACCTCCCAGACCTACGCCTCCTTTGAGGTCGCAAACATCCGCAACGTTGTCACCGACCTCGGCGCGAACGGCGTGCAGCCCATCGAGGAGGAGAAGTTCGTCGCCCTCGGCGCGGATATGGACATCATCGTCATGGACGCCGCGGCGGTCAAGAACATAAAGCCGCTGTATCAGGAGGACCCGACCATGTTCGACTCCTGCAAGGCATGGCAGACAGGCGAGGTGTATCTGGAGATGGCCTACAACGCCTACTACACCAACTATGAGATAGCGCTGATAAACACCTGGTTCATCGCAAAGTCCGTCTACCCCGACCTCTTTGCCGACGTTGACATCACCGCAAAGACCAACGAGATCACCTCCGCGTTCCTCGGCAAGGAGCTTGCCGACGAGATATTCGCCTGCCCCTCCAGCTTCGGCGGCTACCAGAAGATCGACACCGCGTCCTTCTTCGCGTGATACGGAGAGCGCCATGATAGATAAAGCCGACGTAATAGAATTCTTTGACCGCTGCGCCCCAAGCTGGGACGCGGGACTGATACGCAGCGACCGGAAGATAAACATCATCCTCGACAACGCCGGAGTCAGAGAGGGTAGCCGCGTTCTCGACGTGGCCTGCGGCACCGGAGTTCTGATACCGGATTACATCAGGCGCGGCGCGGATGTCACGGGCATCGACATCTCCCCGGAGATGATAAAGCTTGCGGAGCGGAAATATGCCGGAACCGGCGTCCGCTTCATCTGCGGCGACATCGAGACTGCCGATGTCGGGCAGGGCTTTGACGCGATCGTGGTCTACAACGCCTTCCCCCACTTCCCCGACCCCGAGCGGCTGATAACGCATCTGTCGGGGCTGCTCGCCGAGGGCGGCGTGCTCACCGTGGCGCACGGCATGAGCCGCGAGAAGATCGACGCGCACCATCACGGCTCCGCCAGCAAGGTGTCGATGGGTCTGATGCCCGCCGAACAGCTTGCGGGGATATTCGGCAGGCATCTGGATGTGACCGCCGTCATCTCCAACGAGGATATGTATCAGGTCGCGGGCAAGCGCAGATAAAGTTTATATCACTCAAGCCAAGCCAGGGCCGTCCGGTCCTGGCTTGGTTCATATTTTTACCCATGTTATACAATACATGCATTTTGTCTATCGCCTTTCTTGCTTATATCTCCGGCTTTTCCTTGACGTTTGGGCGGGATTGTGTTAATATTTTCCCAGATATGCCATGCCCGGAATCAAAATTTTTCGTGTGGTAAATTTGAAAAAGAGGTGTATTGCTTGAAAGACCTTAAGCATCTTATCTACTTTGAAAACCTCCTTCAGGACGCTCAGAACGAGCTTGTCACGAAGGCGGTCGAAGAAGGAATGTACGCACTGGGATACAACTGCTATTACGTCCCTGAGGTTCTGCTGAATCTGCCCGGCTGCTTCTCAAGCCGCCTGCGCGCGCCACGCTGCACGTCTACCGACCTCGCAAGCTACTACATGACCACCCGTACATGTCCCTACGCCCGCTCCATTCTCGAGCGCGCCATCGAGGGCGGCTACAACTACCTCGACTCGCTGCTCGGCGCCGAATCCTGCGCCACCATGGAGCGTATGGAAGAGCACTTCTTCCTCATCAACCCCGTAAAGAACCCCCGCTTCTTCGTCACTCAGATCGACCCTCCCATGAAGGGCGACAAGACCAACCTCGACTACTACAAGGCTCAGCTCAAGCTCAAGGTCGTCGATGAGCTCAAGAACCGCTTTGGCGTGGACGTGTCCGACGCCGCAATGCGCAAGGCCATTGAGGATCACAACGAGATTAGCCGCATCATCACCGAGATCGGCGATTTCCGCAAGAGCGAGAACCCGAACATCACCGGCTACGAGTTCCACGTCATCAACCTCGTCAGCCAGGTATGCCCGCACTACCTCATCAAGCCCTACCTCGAGGAGACTCTGGAAGAGCTGAAGACCCGCGAACCGGAAGAGAAGTTCCCGTTCCGCGCCCGCGTAGTCCTCGTCGGCTCCGAGGTGGACGATCCGGAGTTCACCAAGCTCATCGAGACCTGCGGCGCCATGGTCGTTGCCGACCGCTACTGCTTCGGCAGCTTCCCCAGCCGCGAACAGATCGAGATTCTGCCCGGCGAGACCGCGTTCGACGCCATCTGCCGCCACTACCTGCACTGGAACCAGTGCGCCCGCTTCATGGACGGCGAGAAGATCGACCAGCGCCACGCCGAGGTCACCAAGCTTGTGCACGACTTCAAGGCAAACGGCGTTATCTATGAGAACATGAAGTTCTGCGAGTTCTGGAGCTATGAAAAGGTTCTTGCGAACCATATCTTTACCGAGGAGCTGCACATCCCCTGCTGCACCATCGAGAAGGAATATGCCCTCGGCGCAGTCGGCCAGCTCCGTACCCGCTTCCAGGCCTTCATAGAGTCTCTGGAAATCAAGTCCATTCAGGGAGGCAAATAAGATGAAGATTACTGACAAAATAATTGCTTCTATTGATAAAAAGCTTGAGCGCTTCGACCCCATCTGGCAGGCTGAGCACGGCGTAGGCGGCCAGCGCAGCCGTTACTACGACAAGACCGGCGTTGCGAAATGGCGTGAGTGGCGCGGCGTGAAGGACACCATGGTCGACTACGTCGCATGGCTGAATAACCTCCTCGCCATGGCAAAGATGGTCGCCTCCGCTCCCATCCCCTGCCTCAAGGGCTTCTGGGAATACCGCTGGATGGGTTCCTACCTCGGCACCTTCATGTTCATCGACCGTCTGTTCGAGGGCTTCCGCGGCTACGAGCTGAAGGTAGCTCACCTGAATATGCACGCCATAGTTCGCAGCTTGACCGGTAAGATTGCTCTCATCCTCGCAAACGATAAGCGTCTCGGCGGCGGCCCGCTGAGCGACCTCATGGTTCCGATGGACGAGGTTCTTCCGCCGCTGTTTATGAAGGGCTTCAAGGATCTTATCCCCATCCCGCTCCAGACTCTGCCTGAGTTCATCATCTGCGACGTTGACCAGCATCTTGACCCCTACTACATAGACGTCGCCGAGTCCTACGGTCTGCCTGCCGACGTCTGCTCCCGCTGCGCGGCTGAGACCGGCGTTGCCATTGACGACGCATTCCCCATCCTCGGCAAGGCCTTCCTTACCACGAATATGCCCTGCAACGCCTCCGAGTGTACCTCCATGTTCCAGCGCCGCCGTGTAAATCTGCCTGACTTCCCCGTAACTCTCGCCATGATCCACAACGAGCCGGGCGCACATCCCTACTCCACCCAGGTACTCAAGGACGCTATCGCCTTCATCGAGAAGGAATACAACGTCAAGTACGACTGGAACGAGCTGTTCAAGTACGCCGAGCTCATGAACGAGCAGAACACCATCGAGCTTGAGAAGTGGGACTTCCTCAAGACCACTCACTCCCCGCTCGCCGGTATCGCGGAGACTCTGTACCGTCTGTACGCATGGGCGTCCGTCAACGGTCAGGATCCGTACTTCAACAAGGTCGACCGCAAGGTCATCAAGATCATGCGTAAGGCCTACGAAGAGAAGTACGAGCCGTTCGGCGGCAAGACCCGTCACCGCGCCTTCCTGTGGGGACCCTCCGCCGTTTACTACACCGACTTCCCGACCTGGACTCAGAACTGCTGGGGCATCAATATCGTCCTGAACATGGACTCCACCATGGGCCACAACATGATCAGCACCACCGACCCCGAGCAGGCTATCAAGGATCTGGCTCTGTTCTCCGAGAAGGCCACCATGCGTCACCACGCAGTCGGCGGCTGGGAGAACGTCAACGCCATCTGGGAGTGGGCAAAGAACTTCAACTGCGACATGGTTCTCTACAACGACAACATCGCCTGCAAGGGTATGCTCGGTGTTCACGCCGTCATGGAGGAGCAGGCTCGCGAGCTGGGCTTCCACTTCATCTTTGTTGAGCATGACCTTGAGGACTGCCGTACCGTTTCCCGTCAGGATATGAGAAACTGCATCAACAACTACATGTCCGTTGTTCTCAACGAGAAGCCTCTCGACCCGACCATCGTCGAGTTCGACGACTCCATGGCATACTGAGAAAGGCAGGATAGCACATGAAAAAGTTCTGGAAATTCATATTCAAGCTCATAAAGAAGCTCGTTGTCATCGGTTTCGTCGGCTTCGTGGCGACCTTCGCGCTGTACATGTTCAACGGCGAGAACAAGCTCATCTACTACGTCGTCCGCCCGCTGCTCAACAAGCATTACGATTCTCAGGTCAGAGACAGAAGGATCGTGTGACAAAACGATATATATAGCTTTCCCCCTCCTGCCAATCGGCAGGAGGGGGATTGTTTCTTTATCAGATTGCATTTTTCAGCATGTCGAGTAGATCCGCCTTGGAGCGGTAGCCGACAGCCTTGGAGACGGGCTTGCCGTCCTTAAGAACCACGAGCATCGGGATGCTTGAGACCTGATAGCGCATGGCAAGCTCCATCTGCTCGTCCACGTTGACCTTGCCTACCTTGCAGATTCCGTCGTATTCCTCTGCAAGCTCATGCAGCAGAGGAGCAAGCATCTTGCAGGGGCCACACCAGTCGGCGCAGAAGTCGAGCAGGACTGGCTTGTCGGAGCGATGCACCTCATTTTCATAATTTTCAGTTCAGCCATCGTATAGGCTCCTTTCTATCTTTTAATTATTATTTTACACGTCTTTACCTCCTTCTTATGGCTACATAATAAAGCAAAAAAATTTCCGAGCTGAAAAAGCCCGGAAAGCCTTGATGACAAGCCTGGAACACCCGGCCAATTTTGAGGACAGGAGCCTGTGGAAGTATAATGCGCTGTCATTGAAAAATCACAATCTCATAGCAGTTCCATCAGGCTCGACCGAAAACAGGTACGGCGTGGAACCATTGACCGATAGCTCGTGCCCATACTTCTCCAGAGTAAAATCAAGGATTTCATATGTTGACAGAGGCCATCCCAAAGATTGTGTAAACCTCCGATATGGTGTAGAATTGACAAACATTTTTGCTGCAACGCCAACTATTAACTAAGCTTGTATTATCACATATAAATCCTTTTGCAGTAAAACGTGATTCATATTTTGCCTTACTGTTAAATAATGTGCTGTTTGTTGCACCATCACGGCTGGTGTCAAATGTGTGCTGATAGAAATCACCTACAAATAACATGTTGATATTGGCTTCCATAATAGCCTCAAGAAAGTTGAAGTCCCGTCCGCCAATATCTTGTATTTCGTCAATGATGAGTTCGTCAAAATACTTCTCAAGTCTGTTCGTTATCTTTGATATTAAGTATTTAATTAGGTGGGAGCTGAGCAGAATTTTCCAAGCTTTGATTTTCCTTTTCAGCCGATGGTGTTTTCATGCCATATAATAAAGACTCCACCGTAATCAGACTCAATCACGGTGGAGTCATAAAATGATAAGTGAATTTGATGCTACGAATGCAGGAACTGCCGAGATGGGCATTAATGCTGCCTTGATGCTTGGTGAGTCCTGATAAAGTACATGATTGGGACGCCGATTATCAGGATAACGATGTTTATCCAGACGGTCAACGAAAAGCCCTTAGAGACGAGCGTGATGAGCCCAAACTTTGAGATGACCGCGCCGACTATCTCAAAGGCCGTCAGAATGATGAATGCGCTGATACGGTCGCTCTTGACCTTTACATATTTTCTGAAGCGTATGGTATAGGTATAAAGCAGAGTAATACCGGTCGTTATTACTGCGGCGGCGAGAATTACGCTGTATATATTCACAAGCCCCGGGACGCCGAGAGTCTGTATTACATAGAGATACGGAACCTGAGCCTCAGTCACGCCAGGCATGCTGTTAAGCACGGCAAATATGACCATGCTGAACATGACAATATTCAGTAAAAAACCCGCAAGTATTGTGGCGGTAAGACGTTTTCTGTTCTTTACGCGGTCGAATACCGGCAGCAGAGCCAGCATTGTTCCGCAGTTACTGGCAGCAAAATAAAAGCAGCCGTACCACGCCTTACCGTATGAGCTGAACACCTGATGCTCGGAGATAATATGCCGTGCAGCGCCGCTGTCTATGCTGAGGTCGAGAGAGAATATAAGCACGATGATAACACCGATGACAAGACCGAGCACCGTGGATATTGCTCTGACGGTAGCCGCGCCGAACAGGCAGCCAAGAGTGCAGGCCGCTGCCATTACCAATATGCCGAGCCAGTAGTTAAAGCCCAGACTTACCGTAAGACTTCCGAGCGATGCAAAGCAGGTGGCAAGTCCGAGGACAGTGCCGTATATGCAGCCTATCTCATATATCGTTCCAACGAGCTTACTGCGATACAGCGTCTCTATGACCTCGCGGTAGTGATGTGCACCTATTTTGTTCGCGTAATCAACGCAGAGCCAGCCGACAACCGCAACTATTGCAATTGCGACCAGAGGCATCCATAGCGCTGTCCAGCCATGGACGGCGAAGAGGGAGTATGCCTGAGCGCCGGTTGCCGCACCTCCGCCGAACACGAAGGTGAACCATGTGAACGCGACGGACATTGTAAGGAAAAATATACTGCTTTTCTTAATTGTAATTCACCGTCCTTGTACTATTGGGTGTGCTTTTGGGGTGCGATGTCCGCAATGCAGACACCGCACCTCCATGTATTAGAGCTTAATTCTTGGATTTGCTGTCCTTGGTTGCAAAGACGGTTATTGCTACGGCGATGAGTGCGCAGCAGACGGTCACGATGTATACGAATCTGAGTGCACTGCCCATGTTCTGAGCGGAGACGGCGGTGAATACGGGGCCAACAATGCTCAGCAAAATGGTCATGAGAAGCGTGCCAGTTGCGGTCATCATGCCGATACCGACGCCGAAGTCCTTCGGCTCGAGCTGGCTGATAACCAGAGGTCTGAAAGATGCACCCTTGAGAGCCTCGGTGAAGCCGGTGATGCCAATAAGGATGAAGGGCAATGCAACGGGGGAGCCTGCGCCGACAAATATCATGCCGAGGAAGGCTACGGCTGCAAGCAGACCTGCGGCGGCGAGACCGATTGCGGAGTTCTTTGCCTGATTCTTTACCACCCATGCGGCGGCAGGAGCCGCAAGGGCAATTGCAATTATTGTACGAGGGAGAGAGAAGTAGCCGGTGATGGAAGCACTCAGACCCATGAGAGCCTGACCGCTTACGGGAACGTAGGATGCCATAACGACTTCATAGAAGGTTATGAATGCGCCTGCAATGATAACGCCGGTGTACTTTTTGTTCTTGAAGAGGTACAGGGGAATTACGGGAACTTCCGCCTTCTTTTCGACCTTGAGAAGAGCAAGGAGGCTGACAACGGCAACAACAAAGCCGCAGATGATGATGGGATTGCCGAAGCCGAGGTTTGCACCCTGGTTGAGAGACAGGCAGAGACTGAGCATGAATACTGCGAGCAGAACCATGCCGATGCCGTCAACCTTACCGCGAACGCCGTCAGTTGTAGGCTTCTTATCCATCTTTGCCGCAGCAATGACGGCGCCGATGAGACCGACAACACCCGGATAGATGATGGCTGCGGGGATGAGACCTGCGTCAACGAGATAACCCGCAATGGTAGAGCCGAGGAAGGTTGCGACCATCAGAGTAGCGGTGAGAAGCGCTGCGACTTTGGGGTACTGCTTGGCGTCGGAGACGTCCGCCGCCACGACGAATGCGTTGCCGGGGAAGGTGCCGATGCCGAATGACAGCACTGCACGGGCTACGATGAAAACGGACAGGCTCTGCGCCAGACCCATTACTATCGCGCTTGCGAGGCTGAGTACCGCACCTGCAAGAATGACGGCGCGTCTGCCGATCATATCACCTATACGACCGCCGATGACGCACATAATCGCCATGCCAAGGGATGAGAGTGTTGCCAGGAGTGCGTAATACTGCAGGCCATTCATACCGCTTAGTATTGCGTACATCGTGTTGTTGAGCCCGGCGGACGAAAGCTGCACCGTGGCTGTCATGAGAACTGCACCGATTATGATCCATGTTCTTTTGGATTTGCTAATCTCCATTGATTTCCCCTCACTTTTTATTAAATCTCCATCAGATCGTCAAGCAATCTGATGACATGGAAGCCCTCGTGTATGCCGTAATATATCTTGCGCGGACTGTTATAGTCGCCGATGGGGAATACCTTGATGCCGGCACTCTTTAGCTCGTCACAGAGCGTGTGATCGGACTTGAAGCCGACGGCGAGAACGAGATTATCATAGGCAAGCTCCTGTGTTTCCGTGCCATTCTCGCAAACGATAAGGTTGTCCTTTATCTCGGTGAGCTTTGTGCCGGTCAGTATGCGTACCTTCGTTCTGCCGAGAAGATCCTCCAGACCCTTGCGTGCGTTATCCGCCATGTTCGCAGTGGAGAGAATCTCGCTTTGCATCTCGATAATGGTGACGTCCTTGCCAACAGAGTCCAGATACGCGGCGGCTTCGCAGCCGACCTCGCCGCCACCGAGAACATAGACCTTCTCACCGGTGGGAATTCTGTTGGACAAAAGATCGAGCGCATCAATGACCTTGCTGTTGTCGATGCCTGGGATACGCGGCTTTATGGGCTTTGCACCGGCGGCCACGATGACAGCGTCAGGAGCAAATTCCTTGATGGAGTCGGCATTGGCCTCCTTGGAGAGTCTGACGACGGCGCCGCTGTTATAGAGCTGCTTCTGCAAATTCATGCTGAAGCGACGAACATCAAACTTGAAGTCAGGACCGCCAGCAGCGTTCATGTTGCCGCCGAGCCTGTCGCTCTTCTCCCACAGCTCAACGCTGTGGCCGACTTGGGCGGCATACTTGGCCGCCGCCATGCCACCGGGGCCGCCGCCGACAACAAGCAGCTTCCTGGGATGCGCAGTCTTTTCGAGCTTGTACTCACGCTCGGCCGCAGTTCTGGGATTTATCGCGCAGGAGGAGCGGCGAATAAATGGGTAGCTGTGGTTGAGACACTCAAGGCAGGCGCAGCAGAAGTCTATGTCGTCCACTCTGCCGTTCTTGACCTTGCTGGGCCAGTAGGGGTCGGCAAGAGACTGCTTGCCGAGGGCTATCATATCCGTGAGTCCGGACTCGATGACTCTCTCCGCCTCAACGGGATCATTGAGCTTGCCCTGAATGAGGAAAGGCATTGTGATGCCTTCCTTGCGCAGGCGCTCTGCGACGTGGAGCTGTGCCCCCTGCTTCTCGTATGCGCTTGGAATGGCAAGATTCCAGCGTTCATAGCAGCCATAGTCGACATGCATATAGGCAAAGTCCATATCCTGCAGACGGCGGGCAATCTCTATGCCCTCGTCCTCAAAGGTGCGTCCACCCTCAATCTCGTGGACAGGCGTATATTTTACAGAAATGGGGAAGTCGGGGCCAACTGCACGGCGAACGGCCTGTGTGCACTCATTAAAGAAGCGCATACGGTTATCAAGAGACCCGCCGTACTCATCGTCACGACGATTCCATACCTTGCTCATGAACTGGTCTATCAGGTAGCCGCCGTAGGCGTGTATCTCGATAATGTCAACGCCGGCCATCTTTGCCAGAGCTGCGCTCTTGCCCATGCAGGCAACGAGCTCATGTATCTCGTCTACAGTGAGCGTGTGACACACGACGTCGGGATAGTAGAAAGCGCGGTTGTCGCTTGCGGAGACGTGAATGGTCTGAGCGGGATTTCCCTTGTTCACGCGACCATAGCCCGGAGTGAGCTGAATAGCAAACTTGGCGCCGTACTGGTGTACCTCATCAACGAGATGTGCAAGGCGCGCTGCCTGCGAATAATTAAAGAGGAAGTTGCCGCTGCCCTCTGGCTTCTCGTATTTGTCGGTTACGGTGTGGGCGGAGGGATAGATGAGCCCGAAGCCGCCCTTGGCACGCTCAAGTATGTATGCATGCTGCTGCTCCGATACGCCGCCGTCAGCAGCATGAACGTGTCCCATCGGAGCCATCGCTACACGGTTTTTCAGTGTAACGGAACCTATTTTGTATTCTTCAAAAAGATGTGACATGATTTCCTCACTCTTCGTACTTGTTTTTTACTATCCTCGGGTCAAACTCGGTCTTGACCACGAAGTTCTCGTCATCTGCGTGCAGGGGCTTCCATACCTGGGCAAAGAACGGATTCTCGTCGGCCATGTCGCCGTAACGCCACTCAGCGCCCATGCAGTCCTCGCACCAGTGACCGGCGAAGAGTATTGCATAGGGAGTTCCCTCAAATTCGTGTCCGCAGGCGCATCTCCAGCGCAGCTTCTTGTAAAGCCGCCCCTTTTCCATCGTCTCGGAGAGGCACTCACCGCCGCGGAAAGCTGCTGCCTGTCTCATATCTTCAATGTCAAGCTCCTCAACGGGCTTATTCTGGTCGAAGCCAAGCTCAATCTGGTTGTACTCCTCAGGGATTATGCCGCGCTTGTAGTAGGTCTCCCAGTCCTTGGGGATAGCATCGTACTTCTTCTTCGAGCCGTAAAATGACTGCATATAGGCGGGATCCTCCTGATTGAGTGCCCACAGAGTTCCGCCCCATTTACTGAAGTCTTCAAAATTTTTCTGGCGCTTTTCTTCGTCAGTTTTGGGCTTGAGAGTGTAGCCAATCTCCTTAAACTTCTCGGCAAGATAGGCACGGCTGTCGGCAACACACTTCTCGAAGGGCTTCTCTCTGAAGGGGACGAGCTCCTGAAGATTGTCGGAGTCAAGGAACCATGCGCAGTGGTGGTTGTAAAGAGCGTACCAGTTGGTGTCGGCAATCTTGGATCTGTCGAGTCCGTTAAGCTTGTCATGCTCAAGCTGAGTTTTTCTGTAGTCTGCGCCACCGCCGAGGTTGTAGCAGTGGTTCCAGAACTTCTCCGGAGCGCTTGCGCAAATGTTGAACATCAGGCGTGCAGAGTCATCACAGTCAGACCACTCGCAGACGTTGTTGAGAGGGATATGGCTTCTTATCGGATAGCCGACAGTGATGTTGTGGATATTGGTGGGGTACATTCCGGTCTGGCGGATAGAGGCCCAATGCTTGAGCCCGGAGTCTATGACAGCTCTCTCGGAGAATATCTTGCCAAGTGCATAGTGGTCAAGAATGGAGGACTTGAGCGGGTCGCCGACCTTTGCCCAGTGTATGGGAGTCTGTCTGTCGCCATACATGGAGACAGAGCCGATGAATACGAAGTGAGTCTTATCCGTCTGCCCCAGTTCTTTTATCGAACGGAGCATCGACAGCGTAGAGCCGTAGTTTGTGCGTATGCATTCCTCCGGATGTGCGTCTGCCATTGGGGAGACAAAGGCGCCGATCGCCAGGATATAATCCATGTCCTTTACACACTCGTGCAGGCATTCGTCGTCAGTGAGATCGCCCCAAACAATCTCTATCTGCTCAGCGTAAGGCTTGAGCATATTCTCATTGAAATCGGACTTTCTTGCAAGCACGCGGACGTCAAATTCGTCGAGATGTGCGGCAAACTGCTTGAGAGTAGCAAAGCCCATGGTTCCGGTCACGCCGGTTATAAGCACTTTCTTTTTCTTCATATTTTTGCTCCTTTCGGTATCTTCAGGATTGCTTGCCTGTAATTTAACACACATTCGGCGAAAAGTACATTGACAAAAAATGAACGAACGTGCCCTTCTTGACTCGGATGTGGTCATTTCTTGACTTTTCTTCACAACAAAAGTCAAGAAATGCTGTCTAATGCTTGACAACAACTCAGTCAACGCGCTATTATTTAAGGGCAGAGATGTTAAAGACCAGCGAATTTACTCTGCAAAACTATTATTAGCAACGGAGAAATTATATGTCGGACTTTGGAAGCACACTGCGCAGCATCATAAAGGTTTGCGGCGTAAAATCATATATACTTGCTGACGCGCTCGGCTACGATCCCTCCTACCTGAGCAAATGGCTGAACAACAGCAAGCGACCTCCGGCCGCAATGATTGACGGCACTGCAGAAGAGATTGCCAAGGTCTGTGTGCACAGCGGCGACACCTCCGCATTTGAAAAGCTCGCGGAAAACTACAATATACAATCAGTCGACGTATCGGACAAGACTGCATGCAAAAAAATGATAAAGAGCATTATCGTCAACAGTTTTTTTGAGACGGAAAGAGAAACACAGCCGCGTAAGAAGGCCGCTTTGCCTGTCACTTGCCCGCTGAATATTGACCTCGTTTTTGAGCAGCTCATGGTTCATATAGAGCGCGGGGCAGATAAATTTGACTTGATCATACCGCTGAATGTCTTCAAACTGGCGGTGGAGAAAAAGCCGGAACTGTTGGCATTTTTCAAAATAGGCTCAACGGAGCGTCAGCGCGTCTCTCTCCGACTGTTCTACACAGACAGTACCCTTGAGGAGGACGACAGTATGGAGGTTTTCATTCTGTCACTGGCGCACGTTTTCTTTAATTCGAGCTTTCAGCTTTATTACATCTCTCAGGCGGATTACTCAAAGTACGGCGGACTGTGTGTGCTAAACGATTGCTTTGCCGTCTGCGGAATACGGGATCCGTTCAGCGGCGAGGCGCTTTGCGCCAGCATATCTAATCACGAATCGGTTGAAAAGATATATCACTCGGCGCTCTCCTACTTCTACAAGCAGACAAGCGTTTTTGACCATGCAAAACCATACTCGGAGAAGGCAAAGAAGTATTCGTATAAGTATGCCACTAACCCCTCCCATGTCTATATTCTCGGTGAAATGTTCCCAATATACATGGACAGCGAGATACAGAAGCTGGTTTTCAACACGCAGCTCAGCCCAACCTCGGCAGATTCCAACAAAAACTTCTATTACGAATATGCGGGGACAACTTCAGTATATATTTTTGAATCTGTGTTTTTAAACTATTTCGTAGACGGCTCTATGTGCATTAATAATACAAGGCACATTGTCCTCGGGCGCGAAGAAAGAAAGCACCACATAGAAACGCTGCTTCAACGTATGAAAGAATGTTCCGGGCTGGATATATATATTGTCCGAGATACAAACCCGGTCCTGAAGGCAAACGACTGCCGCTTTTCGATTTTTTCTGCGGCTGACGTGTGTTTGGTAATTAACTGTTGCGAGGAAAGCGAGGAACGGGAGGCATATTATATCACCTCTGACAAAGGCTGCGCCGTGGTAGAGCGGCTCATAGCCAAGCTCAAGGCGCTGCCGGATGATATTCTGCTCAGCAAGGAGCGCTCTATGGAATATATCCAAAAATCACTGCGCATTATTTGAGCGCATTACACAGGACGAATATGAAGAGGTTCTAAAAAAAGCAAAAATGTTGGGTGTAGATTTCTCTGCTCGAGAAGCCTGCCCCAACATTATCCAACTATTTACATAGAACCATAAAAAATAAAATCCGGGCATTTAAGCCCAAAATAAACAGCCACCCGCTAAGCGGGTGGTTTTTCGATAATGTACAATAAGTTGCGCAAATTGAAAAGAGCATAAGATAATGTACAATAAGTTGCGCAAATTGAAAAGAGCAAAAAAGAAGACATAGCTTGCAGGCTCTGGTAGAATGAAGTTACCACACACCATTCTGAAAGGAGACAGCAAACTATGTCCGAGAAAATTGTACAGCTGAATGAGGAAATTATCAAGGGGCAAATCAAGGAATTGGTTCGCGGCAGCGTGGAAGAAACCCTGAACGAGCTGCTGGAGAAGGAGGCGGAGTCATTGACGCAAGCCGCCCGCTACGAGCGCAGTGAGGCCCGTCAGGGCTACCGCAGCGGTCACTATGACCGCAACCTTACTACCACCTCCGGTGACGTTACACTCCACGTCCCCCGGCTCAAGGGCGTGTCCTTCGAAACTGCCATCATCGAGCGGTATCGCCGCCGGGAGAGCAGTGTAGAGGAAGCGCTCATCGAAATGTATCTGGCAGGTGTCTCCGTGCGCCGTGTGGAGGACATCACCGAGGCGCTGTGGGGCAGCAAGATCTCGCCCGCCACCATCAGCGAGCTGAACAAGAAAGCCTACGTTCACATCGAGGACTGGCGAAACCGCCCCTTGCAGGGCGGGCGGTATCCGTATGTCTATGTGGACGGCATCTACCTGCGCCGCAACTGGGGCGGAGAGTACGAAAATGTGGCGATTCTGGTGGCAATCGCCGTGAACGAGGACGGTTTCCGTGAGGTTTTGGGCGCTGCCGAGGGCATGAAGGAGGACAAGGCCAGCTGGGTCAGCTTCTTCCAGTGGCTCCGCGGACGCGGCTTGGATGGCGTGAAGCTCATCGTCGGCGACAAGTGCATGGGGATGCTGGAGGCTGTGAGCGAGGTGTTCCCGGACGCCAAATACCAGCGCTGCGGTGCATTTCTACCGCAATGTTTTCTCTGTTGTGCCAAAATCCAAGGTCAAAATTGTGGCAAAAATGCTCAAGGCGATCCACGCCCAGGAGAGCAAAAAGCGTCCCGCGAGAAGGCGAAGGCCGTGGTCGCCGAGCTGCGCGCCATGAAGCTGAAGGAGGCCGCCAAGAAGGTCGAGGACGGCATTGAGGAGACGCTGACCTACTGCGATTTTCCCAGCGAGCATTGGACGCGCATCCGTACCAACAATGTGATCGAGCGGCTGAACCGTGAGATCCGTCGGCGCACCCGTGTGGTGGGGACATTCCCCGATGGCAACTCCGCTCTGATGCTGGTCTGCGCCCGGCTCCGCCATGTGGCGGGCACCCAGTGGGGCAACAAGAAATACATGAACATGAAGCACTTGGAGGCGGCTCTGTACGACGCCTCTATGGTCGGCTGACTTCACTCAGCCGGAGCCTGCAAATAAATTTGCGCATAAATCTTGACGGGACCCAGCTTATGTCAGGGCTTCATCTCATTTTCATATGTAGATTTAATTTGTTTTGCTTACGAGTCTGGGGGCATGTCTACGGATTTTGAAATATCCCGCTTCATCAAGAATATAATCATATATCCAGCCGCGCGCCTTGAATGCATTGAGTATGGCCACATTGTCGCTGGTGTTTTCAAACTTTGGTCTACTACGGGAATCGAATATTTTTACGAACTCATCTAGATGGAGCGCGAATAAATATTTGGATATCTCGGTTCGATCTGCACAAGAAATATCTGCAATAATTAAATCGACTTTATACAGATTGGCAATTGCGTCCGATACGATGATGTCGTACAGTAGTTCAGCGGATACTGATTGTGGCGCAGAAGTTATTCGAGTAATATTGTCCACAGCATTATTAAATATAATTTCCTTTATAGGCTGCGGCTCATCATCATAAGACCGATATAGGTTTTCCATATCGCTTTGATTAAGATTATTTCTAAGGATATATACGCGTACAGTCTGTGAAAGGGTTTTGCCTGTAATTGATACTGGCGCAGCTGTAAATTTGAGAAGGCCAAGCTTTATAGAGTCATCAACATCCCAAGTAAGTATCTCACAAAGCTCTTCATATTCAAATATTCGGCTGGTCATTAGCTGCATATAGTCCATAATGTGCTTACTAATAAGCATATATAGGCAAGAATGGTAATATCCCCGGAAGAATTGCAATGTATCTACATCCATTACAACTATGTCATGTCTGATTAAAATGGCAACCTTTGAATCATCTATATCCAGCAACACGGCAACTTCATTCGGCAGTTGAGTATCCACCAGCCGAAGCCGAACACTCACGAAATCTGTGATTTCTGCACGCTGGAGAGCGCGGTCGATCTCCTCCTGTGCCATAGGAAGGTACAGCCATGTAATATTGTCGGTATTCTCTGGCTCGGATTTGGAGGTTACCGCGACCGTAGCGGCATGCGGCTCATAGTAGTAGCAGGGGAAGAATTGGCCGTCATATACCTGCTCCAGCTTCATGCCCGTTATCATAGACCACACCGTAGGGCGTGACTGTGCCGCTGCCGCTCTCAATAAGCTGCCGTGCAGTTCCCTCGCCGTCCAGTACTTCCAACTCGGTAACAGTTGCACTGCCGCCGTGCAGGTTCATGTAGTGGTCACGGCCAACAGCGGCGAGGTCAGAGAAATCTGTGATGACTGTGGCCTTCTGACAGCAGAAGGTCAGATTGATAAGATCCTTCAGCTCGGAAAGCTCCAGCTTGT